>ERZ826764.2485-NODE-2485-length-17357-cov-6.885216_pt1 | contig 17357 bp, 10 predicted proteins | sample MGYA00519870_ERZ826764 | MGnify/ENA primary metagenome ERZ826764 (study PRJEB31778, sample SAMEA3449239) | human gut metagenome | biome: human gut; feature: human-associated habitat; material: faeces | place: United Kingdom | collected 2010/2012 ...
CGTCGATACAAGTTCCGCAAGCAATACAATCGTCACTAATTACGTAAGCCATTTTCTTTTAGATTTAAATTATTATTAGTACTAATTCGTTTGGCAAAAATAGTGGTTTTCTTTATTACTTGCTATCAATCTTGATTAAAAACGTATAATTTGTATGTCGTCTAAATAAGGAGTCGAGAAAGCGACACAGCATACCGCAGAGACTGAAAAATGTTCGTTTTTGAATTTCGTAAACGAATTGCTCTGATACTATTGGCTTTAGCTGGAGCTTAAGCCGATTTTCAACTTTTAAGAAAGAGTCGGATAGGTAAAAGTAATCACTGCGATTTCTCCTTCTTCGACATTCTCGGTTTGATAGGTACCTTTGAAATGTTCAAAGAACAACTGGTTGATTTTCTGTTGCACTGATACTTTTTGAGAGGCAAACCTGGAATCGGCTATAGGACTGTTCTCTATCCGGCATGCGATGATGTGTTTGTCCGGATGGTTGACCAAGAACATGCTGACTTTGCGTGTTTCTTTGCAGTCGTTCGGATAAAGCAGCATACTTGTCACTATTTGTGTAAGGCGGTTGACGTCGGTATGGATACGTACATCTCCTACCTCCACTTGTAGTTCCAGGAGGATACGGCCTTCACTGCGCATTTGTATTAGACAATCTAGTTCGTTGCACCATTCTTTTACATTACAATCCTGCAATTGAAATTTCATCATATTCGCTTCCAGGCGTGAGAGGTCCAATACGTCGTTTACCAGTTGGATAAGCTCACCCGAATTGGCTTGGATAATACAGGAATACTCTTTTCGCTCTTCTTCATCCAGCTCGTTGTCGGTGGAAAGCAGTTGGGAGAAACCGACTACATTGTTCAGTGGGATACGGATATTATAACTCATATTGGCAAGGAAACGGCTTTTTATTTCGTTGGCTTCTTCGGCAATAATTGCCAATTTACGCATTTCCTTCTCATCTTGTTGCAGCCGCTTCCTGCTTCTATACATATGTAGGTTGAAAAGTAACAAGGCTATAATGATGATGATGGAGGTAACGAGACAGATACGGTGAAAAGTGGCTTGCCGCTGTTCTTTTTGGAAAAGCAGTTGGTCCATATTATATAGGCTTTGTATCTGTTCTATCTGTGAGGTGGAGAATACTGTATATAACGAATCTTTTGCCTTGGTTATTTGTTTATAGACAGGAAGTGCGTCGTCCGGAAACCCCATCTTTACTAATATATCCGCTTTCTGAAGTCCATAAATCATGGCATCATCCAGTGAAATAGGGGTTACAAGTTCAATGGCGTCTTCTAAATAAACCAAAGCTTTGTCGTATTCTTTTGTCAGTTGGTAATATTCGGCATATGCTGCCAAACGTATCAACCGATAAGGAAGAAATGAAGATGTACTGAGATGCCGCTCTGCTTTCTGCAAATATTCCCATGCTTCCGCAGGACGTTGAAGGCGGGTATAGTAAAGGGCGTATTGTAAATCTATGAGCAGATACAAATTGGTATAGCCGTTTGTCAGTACGGTGGTGCCTTCTTCCTGCAATCTGTTTTTTGCATTGTTGAGTTCCTCCAGATACCGGAACATGTTGTCATTGTCATGCAGATATGAGTAAGCCAGTACCGCTTTTGTCAATAAATCAATCTGAGTGGCAAGGGAGGAATCCGGACTTGTCAGTTCAAAAGCCTTGTTTAGGTAGGTGATTCCTTCTTTGTAACGTAAGGTATTGAAATATCCAGTCATCAGGCATAGGCATGCTTCGCGCATACCGTCATGGTTGCCAAGACTTTGAGCCTTGTCGTACATGTCTTGTGCTTGTTTGAGGGCTAATTCAATCTTCTGGCTGATGACATAGAATTCTATCATCATCTTTTTGCCTCTGAAGTAATGACGGTAGTAGTTGTGCTCTTCAGACAACTGTTCGAGCCTCTTCAGCCATTGTTCTGCATGTTTTTGGTCCAGTAGGTTGTAGTAATAAATAATGTGCGCATATATGGCCGCACTCTGGTAAAGTATATTTTTCTGGGCGATGGCCTCTTCCAGTAATTTGTTCTCGTAATAGATGAATGTCGGTGACAGTTGGTCAAGCAGTGCTATCTGATATAGGGTTTCCAATCTGGTGGTATCGGCTGGGGAGGCAAGATATATACGTAGCAGGCTATCCTTGGCTTCTGTCCGTCGCACATCTGCGTGTGCGGACGGTAACAGCCAGCATAAGGCAATGAGCAATGTAAATATCTGTTTCATTTCTTATTCTCCTTTCTGCCTTTCTGGCTTATGGGATGGGTGAAGCAGAAGCGTGAGCCTTCGGCATACTCTGAATCAATCCATATTTGTCCGCCGATATGCTCTATGATAAGTTGGCATATGGAGAGTCCCAACCCACTGCCTTGAGCATTCTCATTCAGCTTTTCAAAACGTTGGAAAATGTTGGCTTGCTTGTCTTTGGGAATGCCGCAACCGGTATCTGTTACGGTGAATAGTACGGTGTCGTCCGTTTCTTTTTCCAGCTTTAGGACAATGCTGCCTTGTGGGGTAAATTTGGTAGCATTTATCAGTAGGTTAATCAGGACTTGCTGCAGGCGTGAGTCGTCAGTCTCGATGGGCATTTCTTCCAGCTCGGTGGTGAATGTAAGTTCAGCTTGTGTCTGTTTCACTTTGTTCACGGTATCTATCACGTTTCTGCAGATGCTTACGGCATCATGTTGTGCAATACAGAATTGCAGTTTGCCGAATTCAAGACTCGATAGATCTATCACGTCGTTAATAAGCTTCAGCAATAGTTCTGAGTTCTGTTGGATAACTTCATTGCACTGACGGCGTGTCTCATCGTCCAGTCCCTCTTCCGTCAATAGGGATGAAAAGCCCGATAATGCATTGAGTGGGGTACGGATTTCATGGCTCATGTTCGAGAGGAACACGCTTTTTGCACGCATGGCATTTTCGGCATTTATCCGTGATGTTGCCAGTTTTTGGGTGGAGAGTTTCACCTTTTCCCGTTGCCTTTTGAGTAGGATGGCAAGTAGAACAAATAACGTTACTAATGCCATCGTTCCTACCAATATGCTGGTTATGATTTTATTGTATTCGTTATTGCTGGCCGTCTCTGCCTTATCTACCTGGTATTTTGCCTTTATCGTATTGATTTGCCGGATATAGCTTTGTGAAGCGAGTGTATCTATAGGAGGATACAATTCCTGGTAGATTCGGCAGGCTTCCATGGCCATGCCTTGTATTTTACAGAGATAGATTTTTTCCAGCGAAGTCCAGCGGTAATACGTGGAGCGCTTATTACCGGAGTATTCTGCTTGCAATTTGGAGTAGATGTCCAGAGCTTGTTTCCAGTATTGTTTGTCCCAATTTCCCATGGCTCTATAGTAGGCGGCAGTGGTATAATCCAAGTGAAACCGATAGAACTTCTCTGGGTGCAGTTGGTAAATGGAGTCCATTTTGTGGAGCCAGATGTTTGCTTCATCAAGATAGTCTTGTGAGAGGTGTCCATGGGAAATGGCAAAATTCGTCTTTTCGATGCAGAAAAAGAAGTCTGTCGGGTAGTCAGGCTCCTGATATAATATTTTCTCCAGCTCTTCCAGGATTTTTTCCGCTTCTTCCAGACGTCCTTTCCGTTGCAGAACGTTGGACATTTTTAAAAGAAGCTGTGCCCTATATGGATGCTGGTCTGAAATGTTGGATAGTTCAGTCAAAGCATCCTGGTATGATTCCAGGGCTTTATCCCCCATGTTGGCTATTGTATTATAGGCGTCTCCGATGGCTTGGTTGGCCACTACCATACCAAATTGGTAGTCTGTTGCTTTAGCTTCTTCGTACATAAGTTGTGCCCGGTTCGTCGCTAAGCTGATATCGCCGCGCAATGTATAGGCATTGGCCAATTGAAGTTGTAATAGAAAATACGTTGTTCTATCTTCATTTGATTGTTGGGTGGGAAGAAGTTGCTCGCTCCACGCAATGACACTGTCTATGGATATGGAGTCATCATAGAGAACTTGTCTTTTGACCAATGATTGCAGAATACTCTGCTTTTCTTGATTGGCTATTGTATGTGCTGATAAGACAGAAGTATACAGTATCTGCCCCAATAGCATCCATATAATCATTTTTGTTCTCAAATGTTTGTTTGCCTCTTTTGTTTATTATTGGCAAAAATAAATATAAATGAATAAATAAAAAATTAAATAGATGCTTTTTTTATCCTTTATACTCAATTTGTTAGCAACTTTATGCAGGCGATTGGAAGGGATTAATACAGTTCCAAACCAAACTCTTCTTTTAGTTGTAATAGGGCACTGTTCTTTTGTGCCATCATCTGGAATTTTTCAACGCGTCCGTAGGCACGTACCTTTTCAGTAGGAGCACTAATCCGGACAGTCATGGTGACTTTGCGGTTCTTTAGCCGGGTACGTAGGTAATTTTGCAGAGTGGGTATCATGCCGGTAAATTCCTTGGCAACGATTTCATTGTCTACCACAGCCTCAAAAGTTGTGTCATTTATTAAAGTGATGCGCATGTTCTGCATGCGCTTGGCAATGGCTACTTGCTCCTTGGGCATACGTCCGGCATACTCCTGCCAGTAATAGTTCAAATCCCTTTCATTGAAGATGTAGTCTTCTTCCGGTTGTGCTGCTTGGTGGGCGGCAGTAGGGTTAGATGAAGGGTTTCTTTGTTCCTCTTCTATATGGGGGCGTTTGATGGAGACCCCTAATCCGGACATTTTCATGACCGGAATTTTTTTCTCTTCTCTCCCTTGCGCCATTAATACGGCAGCAGGTGTGGCATGTGGAGTTGTTGCATTACTATGCTGCGTGGCAGCAGGTTGGGGAGTGCTGTTTGTCTGTACTGCCGGCTGTACGGTTTGTTGGGGCATGGCAGCAGTGGCCTGTGGCTGCTGAGCGGCGGCAGGCTGCGTGAATATGGGTTTTATAGCTTGTTTAGGGCTGCGCCCATTGGCACCGTCGTCCTCCTCGGCGGTCAGTTGTGCCACTTGTATCAGAGTGAGCTCTACCAGTAGCCGTTTGTTTTTACTGGCACGGTAGTTCAGGTCACAATCGTTGCAGAGCTTCATGGCACGGTAAAGAAAAGGGAGGGGGCATTGCTGTGCTTGTGCTTGGTAACGTTCGCGGATGCTTGCGCCCACTTCAAGCAACGGCAGTGTCGCCGGGTCTTTGCTGACAAGCAAGTCGCGCAGGTGGGATGAAAGTCCGGTGATGAAGTGGCTGCCGTCGAAGCCTTTGTTGAGCACATCATTCAGTAATAGCAACGCGTCACTGATTTTGTTCTCAAGAAAGAATCCGGTTAGTTTGAAGTAGTATTCATAGTCCAGCACATTGAGGTTTTCAATCACGCTCTTATAGGTGATGTGTCCTCCGGTGAAGCTTACCACCTGGTCGAAGATGGATAGTGCGTCGCGCATACCGCCGTCTGCTTTGAGGGCAATGACATTCAACGCTTCCGGTTCAGCAGTGATACCTTCTTTGGAGGCGACATATGCGAGGTGTGCTACGGTATCTTCCACACCAATCCGGCTGAAATCATATATTTGGCAGCGTGAAAGGATGGTGGGCAATATCTTGTGCTTCTCGGTAGTGGCAAGGATGAATATGGCATGGCGTGGAGGCTCTTCCAGTGTTTTCAGGAAAGCATTGAAAGCCGAGGCGGACAGCATATGTACCTCGTCAATGATATATACTTTGTATTTGCCTATCTGAGGTGGAATGCGTACCTGCTCCACCAATTGGCGGATGTCATCCACAGAGTTGTTTGAGGCGGCATCCAGCTCATGGATATTGTAGGAGCGCTGCTCATTGAAGGCAGTGCAGGATTCACATTGGTTGCATGCCTCGCCGTCTGCTGTGGGGCTCATGCAGTTGATTGTTTTAGCAAAGATACGGGCACAAGTTGTTTTTCCCACGCCTCTTGGACCGCAAAAAAGATAGGCATGCGCCAATTTTCCGGTGGCAATGGCGTTCTTCAAGGTAGTGGTCAGTGCACGTTGGCCTACCACAGACTCAAAGGTCGAGGGACGATATTTCCGTGCAGATACGATATAGTTTTCCATATTCGGGATATTCTTTGCTTTTTGTGCAAATGTACACAAAAAAAAGAAATCTTTCGGTTATTCCTCTTATCTTTGTGACGTGAAGTTATATGATGGACAAGCTCCATCATGAATGATAAATTGCTAAATAGTAGATAACGAGATGGATAAACTTGCTTCTCTTTGGTCTTTTGTCCGCAAGCATAAATATTTGATTACGCTTGCGTTGTTTGCTGTAATTATCGGGTTCCTGGATGAGAACAGTGTTGTACGCCGTTTGGGTTACGCCCGGGAAGAAAGCCGTCTGCGCGATGAAATAGAAAAGTACCGCAAGGAATACGAGGAGAATACCGAACGGCTCAATGAGCTTGCCGTCGACTCCGGTGCCATCGAACGGATTGCCCGTGAGAAGTATCTGATGAAAAAGCCCAATGAGGATATTTATGTATTTGAAGAAGATATAGAAGAATGAAACAACTGATACCTGCCCTTTTCGCAGTAGGGGCCGTGATGCTCTTGGCAGGAGCTGCCGTTTATATCACGGGCTGGCCTCTTTCACCTTATATATATACTATCGGCGCTACGATGGTTGCTTTGGCCCAAATTAATTCTCCGTCCAAATGTAAAAGTCCCACTGTCAAACGCCTGCGCCGACAGCAAATATTCGGTGCGCTTTTGCTGGTGCTTACGGGGGCATTCATGCTCTTTACAAGGGGCAATGAATGGATTGTGTCTCTGACGATAGCCGCCATTCTTGAGCTTTACACTTCGATACGTATTCCACAAGAAGAGGCGAAAGAAGGTTTAAGCTAAATCCGGAACATATATTCTGCATAAACAAGAGGGGCTGAACTCTTTTATAGAGCCAGCCCCTTTCTCATTTAGTTAATCTTCTGCGTTATCCGTCTATCTTTCTACCTTTTCTACTGTCAGAACTGCCGAAGAGACACCTGCCGTTACGTCAACTGTGAACCGGTAAGCGACACCGTTTTCCAGGCTTTTGCCTTCTACGAGGCCCAAGTTGCCGGCATCACGTCCGTTGGTATCGTCACCTATAAATACTAAGTCACTGGTGGTAGACAAGGCATCGTTTTTATATTCACCTCCCCAACCTTGCTGGTGGAAGAACTTGAAGTTGATGTCATCAGATTTGATTTGCTCTCCCGCTACTACTGTTACCTGATACTTCTTCGCTTCAATCTGTGACATACAGAGTCCTTTCTCTGTGGTCCAACCTACGGCATTGGTCGCTACGGAAGGTTTACCGATACCGTCACCGATAATCCAAAGGGCGCCGGTTCCGTCATCGTTCAGAGTGGCGGTGCTTGTTCCGTTCATTTTCAATACTTCCAGATAATTCAGGGCCAGGTTGGCAATGACGCGATAAGTTCCATCGATGGGCAGGAACTTCAGCGAACCGTCTTCATTCTTTTCGAAGAAGTCGGGGTCTATCCAATATTGGTCGAAGTTGGGAATGTCTGCAGTGATGTTGTCCCCTTGCTTCAGATTGAGGTCGATGCTGTAATGGTCATCATCCACCATCTCCATTTCAGAACCGTTCAGCAGTAGTTTCACGAAAGGAGCGGCTGCATAAGTCAACGTATTGAAGGAGATGGAATATTCTCCAGCTGACAGATTGGAGAAGGTAATTTCACTGGAGGTACCTTGTGTAATGGCACCGTTGCTCCATCCGAAGTTGATTTCATTCCCGTTGGCGCCTACTTTAGGAGCTTTGATGTAACCTTTCACTTTTTGTGCAAATTCACCGGTCACGCTATACTGATTGGCTGCGACTTTTTCCATGCGGTATTCTTGGTCTCCGGAAATCAGAGTTAGGTAGGGGAAGTCCGGACGACTCAGCGCCACGTCATAGCTTTTTTCTGTAATTGTGAAATTGATGTTCTGCAGAATGAACTTCAATGTAGCTGTTCCGTTGGGAATATTTGCCAGATAGGGAACATATATTTTCCCGGTATAGTCTTGACCGTTTACTTTTGTACGGATTATAGTCTCTGACACCATTTCGTCGCTGAAGTATAACCGCGCTTTTAACGTGGAAAGGGGTACATCTGCGTCCGATGCCTTGATTGTAAAAGGCAGACTGTCTCCGAACAAGGCTGAAGAAGGTTCTGCCTGAAAGTCCATTGTCGGGTTGCCGGGAACCGGATCGTCATCGCTGCAAGCATTCAGCATGGCTATGCCTGCCAATGCCATTAGATAGTATTTTAAGCTTTTCATTATAATCTTCTGTTTAAATTATTAGTTTTATTTTTTCCAACGGTAAGAAACGACTGCTTTGGCCGGAACTTCGTAGGAAAAGTAGTGTGTGCCGTCGCTTACGGTGATTCGCTTGGCATCTGCATTGTTGTTTGCCAATACGAATGCATAGGTACCGTCCGTATTCTCGAAGGCGGAGTAGGTGATTCCGTTGGCTGTGTAACCGGTCGTTCCGATACGTACAGCTCCCGGTTTCACGACTGAAGACATGTGCCCGATAAGGTAATAATGGGAATTACGGACAATTTTAGAATAGTTTGTATTGTCAATATCCACTGCACCGTAGCAGGTCTTGCAAGAACCATCTGAGGGGCTTACCGGTCCCAGGTCACTGTCTAACATCAGATTCCACACAATGGCACCGCGGCACCAGTTGTTGGCTGTCCCCAATGCTATTTCTTCCATATCGTTAAGCAGACGTGCTTCTAAATCGCGGCCGGAGTTCCAGGTGCCGATAGACGTTTCTGTGAAAAGCAATTCCTTGTTGGGGTAAAGCTTATGGATGTTCAGCAGTTCGGAACGGTTGCCGCCATAATTGTGGTAGGCAGCACCTGCAATGTACTGTGAGGCTTCCGCATCATCATAAATCTTGGTGGGGTAACTTTTTTGATCGGCCAGATTGTCGTAGTTATAGTTATGGTCGAAAACATAAATCTTTGTAGTAACTCCGGCTTCTTTGAAGGCAGGGCCCAGGCCGGTCTTGATGAAGTCACGGGCTTCTTCCCATCCCATGAACAAGGATGCTGAGTTACCGTGGTTCAGCGGTTCGTTCTGCGGAGTCACAGCGTGGATTTTGATGCCTTCCTTTTCGAAAGCTTGTATCCATTTTACGAAATAGTCGCCATACGTTCTGTAATATTCGGGGTTCAAGTGTCCGCTGGTCCATGAGTCAAAGGGTACACGTTCCTCCAGGCTTTTCACTTTCATCCACTTCGGACATGTCCAGGGAGCGGCAATTATTTTGACGGCAGGATTGATTGCCAGAATTTCCTTCAATATAGGAATCACATATTTGGTGTCTTCCATCGGAAGGGCAAAGTGCTCAAGCCCCTTTTCGTCACAGCAAGTGAATTCACTGAATGAGAAGTCGGAACAACCGATGGCAATACGTACATAGCTGAAGCCATAGCCTTCTTTGTCCGAGAATGTTTCAGTCAGAAACTTCGTGCGGTTCTCTTGTGTCATCTGCATCAGGTTGTAACCGGTAGAGCCGGTGATGGCTGCACCGAAACCGTCCATTTCCTGATAGCGGGTGGCAGGGTCAAGTGTCACGGTAGAAGGTGACATGTTGCTTCCGGTGCCGAAGGCCAGCCCGGACTTTGTCAAATCATAAGTACGACTGGTGTTCGTTACATAGAGGGTAACATCCTTTGCCTCTTCCGTGGGTTGGTCTGGCTTGGGTTCCGGTGTAGGGGTGATGTTACTGTCATTGTCATTGCCGCAGGCTGCCAGTATGGTGAAGCAGCCTAATGCGGTAGTGAATATATTTCTTAAATTCATATTCAATTGATTTTTATATTACTCATTAGTATTAATAGCCCGGGTTCTGTATCAGATTTTCGTTCTGGTCGATGGCTCCTTGGGGAATAGCCAGCAGATAGGAGTTCTCATTGAACAGATTTTCTTGTGCATGGCGGCCGCTGTCTTTGGCGTAAACGGCGTTCATCACTTCTTCTACCTTATTGAGGCGGCAAAGGTCGTACCAGCGCTGTCCTTCAAAGGCAAGCTCCATGCGGCGTTCGTCCATATAAGCTTGGAGCAATGCTTCTTTACTGCTGCGGGTGCTTTGTGGAAGTTTGCCCAGTCCGGCGCGGTTGCGGATGCGGTCGATGATGTCGGCTGCACCGTTCAGGTCGGGAGCCTCTCCCATAATTTTTGCTTCGGCTTTGAGGAGCAGGATATCGGCATATCGCAGATAGATAATGCTGTTGAACGCAGAGCGGCATTTGTACATGAAGGCATAATGGTCTGCCGGATAATAGTTGCTCCATCCGCAGTCATACCATACAACAGATTCATTGTAACGTTTCGTGTCTCCTTGCTCTTCATAGAGGCGGATAAGGTCACGGGAAGGGGTAATCCATTTGGCCCAGGTGAAACTTTCATCCCAGTTGCTCAAGTTACGGCCGAACATCCAAGTACACCAGTTGCCGGAGCCGGGAGGAAAGTGGGCTTCGAGAATTGCCTCCTTGGTATTGCGTACCCGGCAGTCTTTTTTTTCCGTATCATACGCCCAAAGGTCGCTGAAGTCTTCCACGAGGTCGAAGCCGTCGGCAGCAAGTTCATCGGCATATTTGATAACCTTTGCATAATCGCGCAGAGGTTTTTCTGCATAGACCTTGGCAAGCATGGCACGTGCCACCGATTTGGTAAGTATGCTCTTGTCTGATGTGTCGTTTGTCGGTGTGTTGGGGTTTTCCACTGCTTCAGTCAGGTCTTTCTCTATTTGGGCGTAAGCCTCTTCAGCCGTATTCTGTGGAGGAAAATAGGTCGGGTACATTTCTTCTACGTTGTCTTCGGTAATGTCACCGCCCACGGTAGTGATGACCGGGAAGTTACCCCATAAGCGTACCATATCGAACATGACCATGGCACGGAATATCTTGGCTTGTGACTGATACTTGCCGCGTTCACTTTCACTGAGTGCCTTGAGCTGGTCACAGCCCACGATGATGCGGTTGGCAACGGCAATGTCGCCTAAGAAACGGTCCCAGTCACGTTTTAGTACAGAATTAGAGCCTTCAATGGAGTTGGTTTCGTAAGGCACCACTTCGGCCCCCGTTGTTCCGGCGTAAGCATTATCGGAATGAGCGTCACCGATAAGCAGTTTGTCGACATACCAGTGCTCCTGCCGGTCACGAAATTTTTTGTGAAGGGTTACCATTGAAGTTTCCACGTCTTGCACACTGTTGAAAATAGGCTTTTCATCAGTTTTGTTCACTCCTTCCGTTACATCCGAGTAGGTGTCTACCGGATTATAGTCCAAGTCACATGAGGTTGCGGTCATTGCCAACAATACACCGCAAGCTATACTTTTATATATATGGTTTAGTTTCATAAGTTATTTCTTCCTTTTTTAGAATTCAACATTGATACCGAAAACGAATGATTTGCTCTGCGGGTAAGTTCCATAGTCGATGCCCTGTACAGAACCGCTGTTGCCATATTGGTTCACTTCGGGGTCCATACCTGAATAGCTGGTCCAGGTCAGCAAGTTGCTGGCGGTAAAGTAAGGCTGTACGCGGCTGATACCCCATTTCTTGAACTGGCGGCAACGGATGTTGTAAGAGAGTGAAATGTCTTTGACACGCAGGTAGCTGCCGTCTTCTACAAAATAAGTGGAGTTCTTGATGTTGAAGTTGGCTTTCGGGACATTCGTAATCTGTCCGGGGATTCTCCAGCGTTTCAATACTTCCGTTGACTGGTTTTTGCCGTCGTACATGCCTTCGGTTTCCATACGGGACACATTGAAGATGTCGTTTCCGTAGCTTCCCTGGATGAAGATGCTCAGGCTGAGGTCTTTCCATGTAAAGGTGTTTGTCAATCCGTAGATGAAGTCGGGGTTCGGGTCGCCGATATAGGTACGGTCGGAAGTGGAAATCTTGCCGTCTTCGTTAAGGTCGCGATAGATCAGGTTACCGGTTTCAGGGTCTACGCCGTCGCTGATGTAACCGTAGAAACCACCCAAAGGACGTCCGGGCTCATTGCGTACGATATTCTCTTTCACCACCTCGGCACTGCTTGCTGCGGTATAGATTTTCTGCAATGACAGCTTGGTCAGCTTGTTCTTATTGAAAGAAATGTTGAAGTCTGTATCCCAGGAAAACTCGCCGGTCAGGTTGTGGGAGTTGATGGCGAACTCGAATCCCTTGTTGGTCATCTCGCCTTCGTTACGGGTGATTCTGGTGGTTGCTGCCGCACCCGCAGGCAGACTTACGTTCATCAACATGTCTGTGGTTTTCTTGTAATAGTAGTCCATGCTGAAGGTCAGTCTGTTGTTCAGTACGGTCAGGTCAAGGCCGATGTTGGTCTGGCTGGTGGTTTCCCATTTCAGGTCACTTGTTCTCAGGTTGGCCTGGCTGATGCCGGGAACAGCATGGTCGTTGCCCTCTTCGAACCACGGTATGCGGTTGATGTTGTAGCGTTGCAGATACGAGTAATCGCCTATGCCGCTTTGGTTACCGGTCTGTCCCCAGCCGCCACGGAGTTTCAGGTCATCAATCCAAGTGATGTCTTTCATGAATTTTTCCGATGAAATGCGCCAGGCAGCCGAGAAGGACGGGAAAATGCCCCAACGATGGTCGGGATGCAGTTTGGACGAACCGTCGGCACGCATGTTCATGGTAAGCATGTACTTGCTGTCATAATTGTAGGACACGCGGGCGAAATAGGAAGAGATAGCCCACTGTGAAGCTCCTGTTCCGGTACCGTCCCATGAAATTTTATTGGCGGCATTCAGAGTCTGTATCTTATCGTCCCGGAAGTGTGAGCCGTTTATCCAGCTGTTGGTATAGTCCGATTTGGTATAGGAAGAACCTGCCATGACGTCGATACCATGTTTCTTGATGTTGGTGTTGTAAGTCAATATATTGTCGAAAACCAATACGGTATTCATGTTTCGGTTGTCGGAAGCTGTACCGAAGCTGTTGCGTCCGTCGGTGGTCGATATTGGATCGAGGAATGTGGTGCTTACACCGTTACGGCGGTCCAGGGCTACGGATGATTTCAACTTCAGGTTGGGCAGAAAGCTGATGGTAGCGGCTCCGGATGCGATGAGGCGGTTCTCCTTGTTCTTGTTGTTTTTCTGGCGGGCCAGGTTTTCCATCGGGTTCATGATATTTACCCCGTAGAAGTTCTTATTGTATTGATTCGGCTTTTCAGGGTCCCAAATAGGAGCATAGGTCGGTGTGTTGATAACCGAGAGGACTACACCGCCACGGTTGGCACCCGTACCGGAAATGATGCCGGTGTTTCCGATATTGTCGGAGTAGGAGATATTGGCACTTACGTTCAGCCAACTGCGTATCTGGTTGTCAATGTTGGCACGGAAGCTATATCGTTTGAAGTACGTGCCTTCCAAAATGCCTTTTTCATTCAGATAACCGGCAGAGAGGAAGTATTTCATCTTTTCGTTTCCGTTAGATACGGACACCTGGTAGTTTTGGGTCTGTCCGGTTTTGTAAACTTCATCAAACCAGTCTGTCTGGTCTGTTAGACCTTCAAGGGCAGCGAGGTTGACAGCCCCGATTTCTTCCTGTAACTCACGGTATTGTTCTGTATTCAGGGCATCCATGCTCTTGGCTACTTTCGTCATACCATATTGTACGTTCAGTGCCACTTTGGCATTGCCTTCTGCTCCGGCTTTGGTCGTAATCAGTACCACACCGTTGGCTGCACGCGAACCATAGATGGCTGCCGATGAGGCATCCTTTAGGATAGAGAGACTTTCAATGTCGTTGGGAGAGAGAAAGTTGATGTTGTCCACGGGCACACCGTCCACTACGTAGAGCGGGTCGTTGCTGCCGTTGAATGAGGTGGTACCACGTACGCGGATGCTCATGCCTCCGCCCGGTTCACCGCTGGGTTGCATAACCGACACGCCGGCTGCTTTGCCTTGCAGGGCTTGGGCTGCCGATACAATGGGGCGTTGGTCCAAATCCTTTGTAGAAACCGTGGATACGGCTGTGGTTACGTCTTTACGCTTCACACTTCCATAACCGATAACTACCACTTCGTCCAGCAGTTCGTTATCTTCCTGCAATGTGATATTCATGTTGGTGGTTGCTTTTACCTCTATCGTTTTGTAGCCGATGAAGGATATTACCAGTGTGGCATTCTGTCCTACACTCAGGGAAAACTCCCCGTCCAGATTGGTAACAACACCGTTGGCGGTACCCTTTTCCAATACGGATGCGCCAATGACCTCCAGGCCTGCAGCATCTGTTACTTTACCCGTAGCTGTCAATCGTTGGGCAAATGCATTTGTTGACATTAGCAGTACGAGTAATGTCAAAAGGAGCTTGTAACTCCGCGTAAGAAGATTTCTTGTAATCATTCTCATAGTACTTTAATTGAAAGATTTAATTTATTATTAGAAAAGTATGTCCTAATAGAGATTGGTGGTTTTCCATAGTACACTTTTCTTTCTGTGCTGCAAAGATAGCGGACAACCCTATTCGTCCGATAGGCAGGTAATATGGAGAAGTAAGTCTGTGTGAAATGTAAATATCAGATATATAATAAGTTGTATTCTTGCTGATTACTGTGTAAAGTAAAGGTCGGCCACTATGGAAGGAGGTCTGTATATACTGTTTTGTCGCTTTGAGCGGTCGAAATATCTCTTAAATTTCATGTACTTTTTAGGGTGGAGGTAGTTTATGTTTAGATAGATTAATTTATCTTTGTGCTCTCAGCCTTATATAGATAATAGAAATGAAAAGAAAAATCATAGCTTTACTATTTTTGCTGATGGGGTGTACCTTTCTGAATGCGGCACCTTACAGTGAAAAGATAAAAGAACTGCTGGTGCGTCTTGATTCTCTGATTGCGCAAAAAAACACGTTTGCTATGCTTAAAGAGGCGAAGATTGCCCAGTTGCACAAGTTGCGAAAGGATGTGCGTACTTTGGAGGAGAGATATTGGCTGAATAAAAATCTTTATGATGAGTATTGTGTCTATAATGCCGATTCTGCAATGAATTATGTGGCAGGCAATTTGGACATAGTTTATAAGCAGAATGATAAATACCGGCAGATGGAGTGGAAGATAAAAAAGTCTTTTCTGTTGGCTGCCACCGGTCTGTTGAAAGAAGCCCAGGATGAGTTGGACGGAGTCTCGGGCGGTTCGCTCCCCAAAGAATTGTTAGTGGACTATTACGGACAAATGTTGTATCTGTATTCGCATTTCAATCAGTATACCGGTAGTGAAATGGGTACTTTGCATGAACATTATGCACAGTTGGAGCGTGTTTACAAGGACTCTTTGAATATGGTTCTTACCCCTGAAGACCCCTTGTTCTTGTGGTATAAAGGGCAGGTAGTACAAGGTACGGACAGTATGTATGTTTTTAAAGAACGTTTGCAGAAGGGAATTCTTAATTCTGCATTCGACACTCGGCGCGATGCCATGAATGCTTACGTGCTGGCCTGCTTTTATCGCGAGTCCGATGAGCAGGAAAATTATCTGACTTACCTGATATATTCTGCTATGGCCGATGTACGTATCTCCAATAAAGATATTGCTTCGTTGGAAGAGCTGGCGGGGGTACTTTTTAGTTTGGGTGATATTGACCATGCTTATGTCTACATGAGTTACTGCTTGCAGAATGCCTTGGCATATCGGAACCGGGTGAGGGTAGTGGGCATCTCTGCGGTGCAGGACACCATTCATCAGATCTATCAGGAACGTAATCAGAGGCAAGAAGCGCGGTTACGTATGTATTTGGTACTGGTCAGTGTCTTGTTTTTGATATCCTTGTTTGCCTTCCTATATATATACAAGCAGATGAAGCGGTTGAAGCAGTCGCGCCAACAGCTGAATGAGGCAAACAACCGCTTGAATAAGCATGTGGAAGAGCTTTCGAAAATGCACGGACAAGTGGCAGAAACGAATGTACAGCTTACTTCTTTGAATGAACAGTTGAGGGATACCAATAATCAGCTTCGTGAATCCAACTATGTGAAGGAGGAATACATAGGTTATGTCTTTTCCATTTGTTCCAATTATATCAGTAAGCTGGATGAGTATCGGAAAAATATCAATCGTAAGCTTAAGGCAAACCAGTTGGAGGATGTGAAAGCATTAACCGATACTCATTCTATGGCACAGAATGAGTTGAAAGAGTTCTATCATAACTTTGATGCTATCTTCTTGCACATTTATCCGGATTTTGTAAGTGACTTCAATGCCTTGCTCCATCCTGACGAGCAGATTGTGCTAAAAGATGGTGAGTTACTGAATACGGAATTGCGCATTTATGCTTTGGTGCGTTTAGGTATCACTGATAGTGTGAAGATTGCCGAATTCTTGCATTATTCACCTCAGACCGTTTATAATAATCGTTTGAAAACACGTAATAAGGCTATCATTCCTCGGGAAGAGTTTGCTGCCGTTGTGCGTTCTTTGGGTAGGGCACAGAAGTGGATTTGATAAAGGCTTCTACTGATTGTCGCTGTATGATGCGTAGATGACACCTAAGAGTTAGGAAAAAAACTGCGATGTACTACCTTGTTTTTCCCTAAAAAACTAATCTTTCTACAGCAATGTTCTTTTCTTACCACAGCTGTGGAAAGAAAGAAACGCGGGTGTGGTAAGAAAGAAACATATCTGTAGTGAGAAAAGTTGTTCAGTAGTTCTCGTTTAGTATCCGGGCTTTCCGGATGTAGCCTTTCGCAGGTTTATTGTCAGTTCTCTTTGGGCTCCTCAAGCGTGGTGCCGGCCGTTCTGTGGTCTATGTCAAGGGGTGAACTTATTATATTCCGATGCGCGCGCGTATATATATAATGTGTCCCTTTCCTTCCTGCCTTTCTTTCCCTTTAAAAAATATGCTTTAAAACATATCTATCAATCAGCTAGTTATGAAAAAGTTCACGTAAACCCTCAAAAAAAGCTTGTATATATTTTGCAGATGTCCGTAAAAGCCCTACTTTTGCATCCGCTTTCGGGAACGAAGGCGGCGATGTTTTGACATTCTGACAGTAAAACGGAGCGGTAAGCTTCCATTTTTCTCTTCTTTGCCATAGGTTTCTTTCGGAACTTCGGCCTTGGAAAAGAAAAATGAAAAAAAACTTCCGAAACATTTGGAAGTTATGCTTTAAAGTTCTTACCTTTGCACCCGCTTTTGAAAACGAAAGCAGCGCGAGTTGACATTCTTCTTTCAAGAAACGGTGACCGGGTTTTTTTTCTTCCTTTTTCTTTTTGCCTCCCTTTCGACAAGAGAGACGACGAGGAAAGAGAAAAAAAAGAAAAATAAAAAAAACTTCCGAAAATATTTGGAAGATATGCTTTAAAGTTCTTACCTTTGCAT
>ERZ826764.2488-NODE-2488-length-17334-cov-5.314833_pt1 | contig 17334 bp, 15 predicted proteins | sample MGYA00519870_ERZ826764 | MGnify/ENA primary metagenome ERZ826764 (study PRJEB31778, sample SAMEA3449239) | human gut metagenome | biome: human gut; feature: human-associated habitat; material: faeces | place: United Kingdom | collected 2010/2012 ...
AAGATGTATTTGTCCGCCCCGCTTCCTTTCGTGGGGCAGAAACGCATGTTTGCGAAGGAATTTATCAAGGTGCTGGGGCAGTTCCCAGACAGCACCGTGTTTGTGGACCTGTTTGGCGGCTCGGGCCTGCTGTCACATATTACTAAATGTATCAGGCCTGATGCCGTCGTTGTGTATAATGACTTCGACAACTATCGCCAGCGGCTTGCGAATATCCCGGCCACCAATGTGCTGTTATCCGATTTGCGCCGGATAGCTGAAGGGACACCCAGGGACAAACGTATAACCGGGGAGGCCCGTGAAAAGGTGTTCGCCCGTCTTGAAAGGGAGGAGAAGGAACGTGGCTATGTGGACTATATTACGCTGTCCTCGGCCCTGCTGTTTGCCATGAAGTACGTGCTCTCTCTGGAAGATATGAGGAAGGAGACACTTTACAATAATATCCGGCAGACAGACTATCCCGAAGCAAAGGATTATCTGGAAGGGCTGACTATAACCAGCGAAGACTACAAGGAAGTTTTCAAACGTTACAAGGATATTCCGGGTGTGGTGTTTCTGGTTGATCCGCCGTACCTTTCTACTGAAGTGGGGACTTACAAAATGTACTGGCGTCTGCCCGACTATCTGGATGTGCTGACTGTTCTGGAAGGACATCCGTTCGTGTACTTCACCTCGAACAAATCCTCCATCCTGGAATTGTGTGACTGGATAGATCGAAACCCGCTTATCGGTAGCCCGTTCAAGAACTGCCGGAAAGTGGAGTTCAATGCGCACATAAATTATAATTCCAAATACACGGACATGATGCTGTACACGAAGCCGGATGAAGTGTCAGGTATAGTAGCTTAACACTGCATAAAGATAGTGAATTATTTTGAATCTACAATGGCTTTTAAATGATATTTTAAGGTCGTTTAAAGAGGGTTCAAGTGAAAGTAAAACGGTGGGCTTTGGTCGTGCTAAATAGGATCGCGCTCACCATTTTTTTGTACGCGTCGTTTTTGTACTTTTTGAAACGCATCGTTTTTGTTAAGCGGCACGTCTGGTTTTTCCGGATTTAGACAAGCCTTCATCATTCAACCCAATGAATTTCTTCCAGACAGGACACAACTTCATCAACTCGCTGACCCTGACAATGGGGACCAAGACCAACCAGACGTTTGTCTCTGTGGCAACTACCAACTCTGCAGGTATCATCCCCAACAACAAATATGACCGTTACAACTTTACCCTACGTAATACAGCCAGCTTCCTGAATGACAAGTTGCATTTAGATCTCAGCGGCAACTACATCATTCAGCAGACACAGAATATGTATCGCTCTGGAGAATACTACAACCCCATCCCCGCTCTTTATCTTTTTCCCAGAGGAGAGGATTGGGAAGCAGTGAAACTCTATAAGCGTTATGATCCAGTGCGTAAATTTCCCGTGCAGAACTGGAAATATGGAGATAATGGTATGCAAATGCAAAATCCCTACTTTATTGTCAACGACATGATGACGCCTAGCCACCGCAAACGTTATATGTTTATGGCAAGCCTGCGATATGACATTCTGGATTGGCTCAATGTAACCGGACGTGTGCGGGTGGACAACACACACACCGAGAGCGAAACCCGTTATCATGCTTCCGGGCAGGGACTGCTTTATGCTAATACTCACGGAAACGGTATATACGGACACTCACAGTCACTTTCGCAACAGACGTATATGGACTTGATTTTCGGTATCAACAAAACATTTGCCGATTTCAGTCTGACGGCTAATTTAGGAACAAGTCTGGAAGACTATTACACCAGCAGTGTAGGTTTCTCGGGTCCCATACTGAAAGTGCCCAATGTATTCTCGTCCGATGCACTCGACCCCAATTTTAATCGGGGATATGACAGCAGTTTCCGCAAGCGGGGAACAGCAATCTTTGCCAGTGCCGAGGTCGGTTGGAAAAGCAGCGTGTACCTGACACTGACCGGACGAAATGACTGGAGCTCGCTCTTGGTCAATGCCAAGCAACCCTCGTTCTTCTACCCCTCGGTAGGTCTCTCTGGAATCATTTCCAATCTGGTGGATCTGCCAACAGTTATTACCTTCCTTAAACTAAGAGGATCGTATACCGAAGTCGGCGCGCCTATTCCTGACAGATATCGGGGGTTGACACGTGGAACGATAACTTTCCCGATGAGTAACGGGTTGCCGTCAACAAAGACCACTCGTCCGTTCTATGATTTCAAGGCAGAGCGTACACGATCATACGAGTTGGGTATGAATCTACGTATGTTCAAAAACAAATTGAACTTCGACTTCACCTATTACCTGTCGAACACCTACAACCAGACATTCCTCAACTCACTACCGGCATCATCACCCTATTCAAGCTTTATCATTCAGGCGGGAAATATTCAGAATCACGGTTTTGAGGTGGTATTGGGATATAATGATCGATTAGGCATAGTAGACTTTTCTTCCACATTGACCTATTCGCGCAATGTGAACCGCGTTAAGCAACTGGTACGAGACTACCCTATGGGAGAGGATGGAAAAAACATCAACTTCAAAGAGACCAGTGCTGGAGGAGGATACATCCGTGAAGGTGATGCCATAGGCGATGTATACGTGACCAAGATTTTGAAGAGAGACAAGCAAGGCAATGTAGAAGTGAGTCCCGAAGGCAAAATATCTTCCATGGACTTACCCAACGGGCAGCGTCTGAGGATAGGAAGTACCAACCCCGATTTTACTATAGGTTGGAGAAACGATCTGGCTTACAAAAACTTTATGCTCTCTTTCCTTATCAATGCCCGTGTAGGAGGTATTGTGACCTCAGGTACTCAAGCGTTGATGGACCGTTATGGTGTATCAAAAGCATCTGCCCAGGCTCGTGAGAGAGGAGGTGTAAGGGTAGCGGGAGGTAAAATCGTAGATGCCAAGGAATATTACTCTGTAGTAGGAGGCGAGCAGCTCACTGCCTACTACTATTACAGTGCCACCAATGTACGCCTTCAGGAACTCACTTTCGGATACAAGCTCTCCAAAAATATATTGGGACACGGTTGGCCTGACATTACACTTTCCTTCATAGGACGGAACCTCTGGATGATTTATAACAAGGCACCATTCGATCCCGAGCTGACTGCCACTACTGGCACTTATGGGCAAGGGGCAGAATACTTCGGAGCACCAAGTCTACGTAATTTGGGATTCAGTGTTAAAGTACAGTTTTAAATCAACATCAAAATGATATGAAAAAGACAATGATCAGATATATAGCATGGATGGTAGTCGGAGTGCAGGTACTTACAGCCTGTCAGGCTGACTTTGAAAAGATTAATACCGATTTCAGACATCCTACAGAGAAGGACCTCAATCTTGACGGATTGAAAGTAGGCGGATTTCTTACTACTTTCCAACAAACGATCTTTCCCGTTGGAACCACCGGGACCGATTATGTAAATGATTACCAGATTCCGTATACACTGGCTGGTGCCTGCTGGATGGGATATATGTCACCTCCACAGAATAAATGGGTGGGCAGGGGGTTCCCCTCGTACGCTCTTCGGGCATGGAGTGACTACACCTTTAACATCATGTATAAAAGAGCGATCGGCAACTATATGGAGCTGAAAGAGAGAACTGCAGATGATGTAGCAGTTAGAGCCATGATAGACATCATCAAGATAGCTACCATACATAAGGCTACCGACAGCTTCGGCCCCATCCCTTACTCTCATCCGGATGGCAGGAACTCCCTGCTTGCCGTGTACGACTCACAAGAGCAGGTGTACCGTTCTATGCTTAAGGAATTGGATGAGGCCGTACAGACATTAAGCAAGCAGGCCCGCAACATCCTGCCCAATTATGACATGATTTATGCAGGTGATTATACCAGGTGGGGCAAGTTGGCAAACTCATTAATGTTGCGCCTTGCCATGCGAGTGGTGTATGCGGAACAGCAACTGGCAAAAGAGTACGCCGAAAAGGCGGTTTCCAACCCTTTCGGCATCATTGAAACTACGGCGGACATCGCACAGTTGAGCCGTGGGGCGGGTATTACGCTCAACAATCCGTTAGTTATCATTAACGGATCGTATAATGATGTACGCATGGGAGCAGAAATCTACTCGTACATGAAGGGATATGACGATCCGCGCATCGACACCTACTTCCTGAAAGGGAAGATGGGGCAAACGGTGGATTTTTATCCAGTGTTTAAAAGCTTGGACAAGGTAGATTCTTATCTAAGTCGGGAGGACGGGGTAGATGCGAAAATCTTCTCAAGCCTGAACGTGGAGAATGCTACACCTATATATATAATGAAGGCTTCCGAGGTGGCCTTCCTACGAGCCGAAGGCGCATTGCGCGGATGGGACATGGGAGGAAAGACTGCTGATGCATATTATAACGAGGGGATTTCATTATCTTTCAGGGAGAACGGTGTAGCGGATAATAAGCTGAACGGATATATCACCGGTCAAGGCAAACCCGTGAAATTTGTAGATCCTGTCAATCCCGCCAACAACAAGGATGCAGTAAGCACCATTACCGTACCTTGGCAGAACAACAATGATTTCGAGCAGTCATTGGAGAGGATCATCACGCAGAAGTACATCGCTCTCTATCCTGACGGACAGGAGGCATGGAGCGAGTATCGCAGAACGGGCTATCCGCACATCTTCACGGCAACTTTTATTCGGACGGATGCAGAAGTAGATCCCCGAACCGGTCCCACACGTATTCCTTATTCTAACAAAGAGTACACAGACAATGGGGAGAATATAAAGAAAGCCGTAGAGTTGTTGGGGGGAGCCGATAACGGTGCCACACGTCTGTGGTGGGACAAGAAACCAAATAAGTGAAATTAGAAAAAGAAGATTATCATGAAAAAGAAAAATATACATAAGCTATTGCTGGCAGTTATATGCCTCTGTCTGCAAACTGCTTGCTCAGACTGGACGGAAGTGGAACGTCAAAACATCGACAAACTGTTGGCTGGTGCTGACAGTGCTATGGCAGATGCGCACCGCAAATATTTAGAGAATCTGAGAGCATATAAAAAGTCTAAACACGAAATCACCTTCGGGTGGTTTGCGGCATGGACAGCTAACGGTTCAGGTTCTACCTTTCTTTCGCAGCTGCCTGACAGTACCGACTTAGTGGCACTATGGGGAGAGAACCTTTGGGCACATCCCACCAAAGAAATGCTGGCAGACTTAAAAAGTGTGCAGGAGACGAAAGGTACCCGGGTGGTCATAGCTTGTCTGTTATTCGACATCGGCAAGGGGATCACCCCGCCTCTACCTGCAGATTATACCGGAAATTGGGAGACATGGTCTAAAAGCTTTTGGGGATGGGTAGACAATGATGAAGTAGCCATCACCAAAGCGATAGAGAAATATGCCAATGCTCTCTGTGATACCATCTTTAAGTTCGGGTATGACGGATTTGATCTGGATGCGGAGCCAAGCTACGCACAACCTTTCCCAACTAAAAGGGAGATGTGGCAACCGGCTAGTCGCATGTATACTTTTATAGAGACCATGGCTAAACGTATCGGTCCGAAATCCGAAACGGAGGAGGGTCGACAGAAACTGTTGATAGTAGACGGCGAACCGGAATGGTTTCCTGCCAAATACGGTCCATACTTGAACTATTTTATACATCAGGCATATAGAAGTACTTCTTTTTCAGTTCTTGAGGGCCGGTTACGAAGATTGGTCAATCATTTTGCTTCTGTACATACCGAAGAAGAAGTAGCAAACAAATTTATAGTCACCGAAGAGTTCGAGCAGTATGGCACAACCGGTGGCGTAACCTTTACCTTGTCCGATGGTAGAAAAGTACCCTCCTACATAGGTATGGCGGAATGGAAGCCCTTTGGAGGTAAATATCGTAAAGGTGGCATAGGTTCTTATCACATGCAAAGAGACTTTGCTGCAACTCCGGTGTATAAATACTTGCGACAAGGTATCCGGATTATGAATCCTCCCATTAAATAACTCTTAAACTATTTTTGATATGAATAAGAGACTCACATATATAATAGGTATAGTTACCTCTTGCATAGTGACAGGTTGTGCTAATGTGGATGTGGACGACGTAAACAAACAGTCCAACCTGCCCAATGCCATTTATATCGATGGAGCTGAAAACTCTCCGATGAAGAAAGTTGTAGTGGACAATTTAGGAGGTGAAGTAACCTTCCTGCCGCGTGCAGCCAATCTGCTGACCTCCACCGTACAGGTCGATATCGCCATCGACTCACTCTCTTTGGTACATTATAACAAAAAGAACGAAACATTCTACCAGTTGCTTCCCACCGAATATTATGAGATAGAGAAAGCGGCGGTGACCATTCAGGCCGGTAACGTAAGTGCGGAACCTGTGAAACTGAAAATTAGAAAGAGCGCGTTGAAAGTGAACCCATCTGTAAAGTATGCTGTTCCGGTGAAATTGACTACACGTTCCTCTGTATCCGTATTGGAATCGGGCTCGTATGCTGTTTTCGTGCTCGAACGCGTGTTGGAGACTTCTGCCATTCGGCAAAAGGGTTTCTATATGCGCTGTGACCTTGCCGATGCCAATAATCCGATGGTACTGAAAGAATGGACACTGCACTACGGCATGAAGATTGATAGATGGTTCAACAATCAGCAGCCGGTAATGAGTTCCTTCTATTCGCGTATCACAGGTAACGGTAAGTTGCAGTACAAACCTGGCGGATCGGACGATCCAAAGGGATTCTCTAAACAGTCTATCATGCCGGGCAAGTGGTATCATATAACCTATATTTATAAAAAACAATACGTAAAGGCATACATCAACGGAGTACTCGAATTTGAGCTGGAGGTACCAAGCCAGAATGAAGTTCACACTAAGATACAAGCCAGCTTCGGGAATTTCGAGGGATACTTACGTGATATTCGTCTGTACAGCAAGGCATTGAGTCCGGCACAAATAGCCGAGAATCTGTATGTGGAGAATCCTGCTAATCCCGATTTGCTGGTTTATGCACCATTGGATAAGGAATCAGGATTGAAAGACGTTAGCGGGAACGGTCGTGACTTTAAAGCCTACAAGACGGGAGGAAACCAAGCATATCCGGAGGGACAGATTACTTGGCAATCTCCACTTTATTTTCCAGAAAAATAATCAATATGGGTACTATTATGAATTGTAAGAAAATTATATATATTTTTTTTGCTGCGTGTGTAATGTTGATAGCATCATGCAGTGAAGACTTGGGATATACGAGCGAATACAATATCAAAGACTATTACAATGGTTCCGACCCACGCTCCAACCTGCTTGCCTTCCGTAAAAGCGTGCAAACGCTGAGGTTGCCTTTTGTCGGTGACGTTTGCTTGGAAGAGAAGACGGAGGTATTTTTGGATATGCGTTCCACCCGCGAAGTGGTTGCCAACGAAAAATTAACTTTTGAGGTCGTCAGTAAAAATGATCCTCAAGTGGCCACCCACAAAGAGAAAGTATTTGTAGCCGCCAACCGTGTAACATTTGACGAATCTTCTTTGACATGGCCTGCCGGGAAGGATACACATACGTCCAAAATGTCTGTTAGTATAGCTGGTGTACCATCAGGGGCTATTCTGCCTATCAAAATGAATATTGGTGGCTCTTCGCAGTTTCGGGCAAGTGAAAACTATTCCTTGCAAATAGTGCAGATAGAAAGTCAGCAGGTTGTATCTCTCAGTCAACAGATATTCGAACTGGGTGTTGCCATCACCTCGGATGGAGTGAGAGTAGAAGGAGACGGACAGGTGACAGTCTCTGTTTCGGCCTCACAACCTTTAAGTGGATACCGGGCGAAGCTGATACGCGATGAGCAAATAATGAAGGATTACCCCAGTAGGCTGAAGGGCTATGAGGTAGCACCGGATAATATGTTCCCTGCATTCGAAGAACAGTCCTTTGATGATAAGCAGAACATAACCTTTTCTTTCCGAGTAGCTAACACCAACGCTATTCAGAGCAATAAAAAGATAGTGTTACCTCTGAGGTTGGTTCTGCTGAATAAAGATGGAAAGCAGATTGATTTGCAAAAGAACAAAGGGGATGTATTAGTACAAATAGAGTTTTACGAAGCTGCTGTAGTCGCCACACAGAACGAGGCCGAATTAGGTACTCCCATTATGCCTAAATCAGAATGGACTATTGACACAAATCCGGTTTCTCAAAATATCGCACGCTTGACAGATGGTGACGAGCGAGGGAGTTCTTGGTATGGCCGCGTGCTGGACAATGGGACTTCTAATCTGATAGTTGACTTGAAGGAGAGCAAATCGATCAGTGGTTTTAAGTTCAGCAACTTGCCGAACAATTACTATTCGGAGCCTTCGCCCTCTTCTTACCGCTTTTTTATCAGTCGGAATGGGAGCGATTGGGAAGCCATCTCTGGAATTCTCAGTGGAGACGCCCGAACGGGCGCTTACCTGTTCAAGACCTTAAAAGCGTGTAATACCCGCTATGTTATGTTCCGACTGACAGCTGTAGATGACTATGTGGGGCTGACCGAAATAACAATCTACAGACAATAATAGAGCCTGTACACTGTTGTTAAACAAACTAATATCACTTTTTTGCAAAAACGTCCTGTCATTCCTTACACATGAGTTGTGACCGGACGTTTTTTCCCGTTTGTATTTTCTGGCAATAAATTAGTATATTTGTGATATGAGAATAATAAAAGAGTTTTACCTAAAGTTTGGCTTTGTCCTTTTAATCTTTGGAATTTTACTTTTCTCTTCATGTGAAAAGGACGAAAATCAAAAGGTTAAAGCCAATCAGAAAACATTATTCATGTATTTGCCATGGTCTTCAAATTTGACACACTATTTTTATAATAACATTTCTGACTTGGAAAAATGTATAATGAAAAGAGGGCTGAACAATGAGAAGGTTATTGTTTTTATTTCTACTGATAGTACGGAGGCTATGATGTTTGAAATAACATATTCTAATGGGAAATGTAAACGTGAAATACTTAAAAAGTATAAGTCTCCGCCTTTTACGACAATCGATGGGATAACTGCAATTCTGAATGATGTAAAGGCATTTGCTCCGGCTTCTGTTTATGCCATGATTATAGGATGTCACGGTATGGGATGGCTTCCTGTTAATGAGATGAAAGTGCGTTCCGCACCTCACATGAAAATGCATTGGGAATATCAGGGTGTTCCATTGACACGTTATTTTGGAGGACTGACCGCCGAATACCAAACAGATATAAAATCTCTAGCCTCCGGTATTGCTAATGCAGGCATGAAAATGGAATATATTCTATTTGATGACTGTTATATGTCATCTATAGAGGTTGCCTATGAATTAAAGGATGTTACAAAATATTTGATTGGTTCTACCAGTGAGATGATGGCATACGGAATGCCTTATGCCGCTATTGGGGAATATTTACTGGGGAATCCCGATTATCAATCGGGATGTGAAGAATTTTACAATTTTTATTCAACCTATGAAATAATGCCTTGTGGGACATTAGCAGTAACGGACTGTTCTGAACTGGAGAATATGGCAGCCATCATAAAAAGTATCAATAGTAAATATTCTTTTGACAAATCCCTGAGGGGAACAATCCAACGTTTAGATGGTTATACTCCTGTAATATTTTATGATTTTGCAGATTATATAACCTCACTCTGTAACGATCCTATATTATTAAACCAATTTAGGGAGCAGCTAAATCATCTTGTCCCATATAAAACCCATACAAAAAATTTCTACTCTATGGCTAAAGGTATTATTCCTATCAATGCATTTTCCGGTATAACAACATCTGATCCTAGTGACAACCCTATGACTGCATTGAAAGAAAAGACATTGTGGTATAAAGCGACACATAATTAGATTCGATAGTAATAAGATGAAGATTATCTTCTTTTTATATTGAGAAATGTAATCAGATAGTAAAAAATGTACGTCTTGTTTCGTAAATATGAAGTTTTATTGTTCAACTATCAGCCACCATAATTAGTTGCAATGTTGACTCCACTGAACTAGTATCGATCGCTTTTGTTGACAGTGTTTATATTTTTATATGTTCAATATAACGATAAATGAAATAGGGAAATAACTAGGCTATTTTAGATATTATGAATTCACAGAAAAAATGTAATGAAGTTTGTAGGTATGGGATTTGGGGGACTGTTATCTGATTCAGTGGCATACCTACCACTAACTAGGAGGAGAGAGGATGAAGTTCAGAAACAATTTGTCTTGTTTACTGATGTGTTAATGAATTTATGATAATCCAATTGAATAATAAGCAACCATCCCAAATATACTCTGTACTAAAATTGAACTTCATAATCGTGAGCTAATTCTGGTAAGAGATAGTATTGATAAATACCTCTACGTAATGCTCATAACTGAAAAAAATGCAAAGAATGATGTAAAAGATGGAAAAAGAAAGCAGGGCTAGGATAGTTTTTTATGATGAATCTTGTTTGAGACAGATACTTTTTTACCTCTTTCCAGTATTATGCAGGAAAAATGATATATGTCCTATTTTTTATTTTAAGTTTCATATGCAGTTATTATCGTCGATATGGTTATCACTGTTACAAAATATTTCTAGTTAACTATAGCTAGGTGCTAAAAAAATAAATGTTTTGTAGTTATACAGTTTTTAATCTTGTTATTGAATTTCATTATTTTTCGGCCCCTTCAGGGCTAAGCAAAAAAATACACTACGCAAGAAAGGAAAAGAATTGGTAGAAATATACTATCTGGCAGAGAAGAGTTACATAAATTGCTGGACATCTTTACCAACATAAAGATTGCCATTGTATGGAATGATGCTCTAAAGGTATATAGCAAGTATCAAGGGGCGACAACTTGCTATTTTTTAAGGAGTGTCCATGTGCTGCAATAAAATCAGAATAGACAAATACCGGGGGATATCGTATTCGCCTTTAGTATTCTGTCGTAAGAAATAGATAGTTAAACTAAAGTTTGAGTATATGAAAACATCAACAACACACCGCCTGATGAGCCATTTTCAAGAAGCTGTCCTGAAAAGAAAAAATGTTATGGAAAACGTACTGGCATCCGCATACGACGAATTTTCAGAACATCTGGTATCCCTAGCGGGGAGCGGGCTTTCGCTAGTTGCGCGACTACGCTATCTGCGTCATATGGAAACTGAGCTGGATGCCTACATGAATATACTTGGGAGTAGGTCTAACGACCAACTACATATCTATCTGATGAGGACTTCTGGCCTTATCAAGACGGAAATAGAGCTGTTATATTTCACGTTGCGGGATCCTGAATACCAAGACGCTATTCCCGATACCGACAAGCAACAAACAGACCTGTCATTCCCTCGTTGGAAAGATTCGCTGGTGAACCTGATGGAACTAATCGCTTCTCTGTATTACTTGGGAGTGATAACGGATGCTAACGGCAACCGCCAGTCATTCGCCTCCTTGGTGGTGGCATTTGAGAAGTTCCTTCATATCCGGATTCCTAAACCTTATGATTTGCGTGCAGATCTTGCCAGACGTAAGAAAAGTCTTTCAGTGCTACTACCTAAACTCAGGGAAGCCTTTGAAAAAAATATCATAAATTGTGGAATCGGCTACAAATGACAAAGAAAAAAAATCTCCTGTCATGAATAGTCATTTCCTGTTATGAATAGTCACATTACGGAATTTGGACGGTACCCAAATAATCGTTTATTTTGCTTCCGATAAAAACATTAAAAATATGGCTAAAATCAAACAGGCTTCCAAAAAAGAGAAAATGACCGTTTCTCAGGCATGAAGAGGCGGTCGCAATCCGAAAGAACCCTCCCAGCTTCATTCCTATTATTACGGGTTTCGATTGAACGAGTTCCAGAACATTGAGTTTGAGCGGCTCTATGAAAATTCCGGTGCCGGAACCAAGTCGCAGTTCATCCTGTCGGCCATTTTCGACAAGCCGATGAAAGTGGTGAAAATCGACAAGGCGGCCACGGACTACTACATCAAGCTCACCAACTTTCAGAGCGAGTACCGCCGCATTGGGGTGAACTATAACCAGGTTGTCAAGGCGGTCCATAGCGGGGAGCTGACCGAAAAGAAAGCCCTTGTTTTGCTTTACAAGCTAGAACAGCTGACCGTGGAGCTCGTATCGTTGAACAAGGAAATCATCCGTCTTACTAAAGAGTTCGAACAATGGTTGCAAAGATAACATCCGGTGCCGCCATCTACGGGGCGCTGTATTACAATCAGGAAAAAGTGGAGAAAGGGAAAGCGCGGACGCTGGCATGAAACCGCATGATGGAGACACCGGAGGGAAAGGTCGGTATCGCCGAATGCATGCGCAGCTTCGAACCTTACCTTGCCATGAACCGCCGGACGGAAAAGCCGGTGTTCCATCTCTCGCTTAATCCCCATCCCGATGACGTGCTCTCCGACGAACAGCTGGAAGCCATTGGGCGGGAATACATGGACAAGCTCGGATATGGCGACCAACCTTACATTATCTTCCGCCATGACGACAACGCGCGTTCTCACATCCATATCGTCTCCCTGCGTATCGATGAACAGGGAAGAAAGCTGAGGGATTACAAGGAATGGGAACGTTCGACGGACATCTGCCGGGAGCTGGAAAGGAAATACGGCCTGCTGCAGTCACGCAGGGAGGAATACAGGGTTTCTCGGCCGATGATCGCGGTGGACTACACGAAAGGCGATCTGAAACACCAGATCGCGGGTGTGGTAAAACCGGCCGTGCAGAATTACCGCTTCCAGTCGTTCAAGGAGTTCAGGGCACTGCTCGGACTTTTCAACGTGATCGTGGAGGAAGTGCATAAGGTCGTGGACGGAAAACGTTGCAACGGCTTGGTCTATGCGGCGACCGACGAGAAGGGAAAACGTATCGGGATCGGAATCAAATCCAGTGATATCGGGAAAAGCGTGGGATATTGTGCCCTCCAAAAGAAGTTCTCACAAAGCAGGGCATGGATGAAAAAGCATCCCTTGCCGGAAAAGACAAGGGAGAACATCCGTACGGCACTCTGCCAGGATACCCGTCAGGGATTCCTGCAGGGACTCACCGGGAAAGGCATCACCGCCATGCTTTATGAGAACGCTGCGGGGGTGATTTACGGAGTTACCTATATTGACCATACCTCCCGAACCGTATTCAAAGGTTCGGCATTGGGAAAGAAATATTCGGCATCGGTTATCAACCGGCAGTATGGCGTGGTTTTACCGGGAAAAGAGGAAGAAGTGCCTGTCTTGCATCCGACCGAACCGGAAACAAAAGAACCGGGACTGGTGGAAGGAATGCTGGACATCTTCTCACCGGAATCCTATCCTTATCCGGCCGAAGACCTGCCCCAAAGTCCTTACGGAAAAAAGAAAAAGAGAAAGCGCAGAGGACCGCGTCTCGGCTAATACAATGTATCACTACTATTAATCCATTCAGATAACATGTCACAAGACGAAACCAGAGGGCTCAACAAGAACCTCGACTTCATGAGGGCCATCAGCATCATCTTCCTGGTGATGAATGTATATTATTTCTGTTATCCCTACTTCCTGTCCATGAACCTGACCATCGGTGTAGTGGATAAGATACTGCTCAACTTCCAACGGGATACGGGACTGTTTTCCCACTCGTTGGTCAGCAAATCCTTCAGCCTGCTCTTCCTCTTCTTCTCCTGTATGGGAGCCAAAGGACGGAAGGACGTGGAGATGTCATGAAGGCATATCGGCTGTTATCTTATAGCCGGAGTGTTGCTCTTTTTCGGTAGTGAGCTCTTTTTGACAACCCGTTTCCCCGTTACGCTTCTTACCTTATTATACGTAGCTACCGTAGCCGCCGGATACATCTGCCTGCTTACCGCCGGAGTCTGGATTACCCGCCTGTTAAAGAACCGGCTCATGGATGACGTCTTTAACGACGAGAACGAGAGCTTCATGCAGGAAACCCGTCTGATTGCCAATGAATACTCGGTGAACCTGCCGACACGTTTCTATTACAAGAAAAGATGGCACAACGGCTGGATCAATGTCGTATCCCCGCAGAGGGGGTGCATCGTGCTGGGATGTCCCGGCAGCGGGAAATCGTACTGTGTCATCAACCAGTTCATCAAGCAGCAAATAGAGAAAGGCTATGCACTCTACTGTTATGACTTCAAATTTCCGGATTTAAGCCTGATCGCTTATAACCAGCTGCTTAAGAACCGGGATAAATATGCCCGTCCGGTCGGGTTCTATGTCATCAATTTCGATGACCCGCGCCACAGCCACCGGTGCAACCCGCTCAACCCGGCATTCCTGTCCGACATTGCGGATGCCTACGAGTCCGCGTATGTAATCATGCTTAACTTGAATAAGAGTTGGATTCAAAAACAGGGGGACTTCTTCGTGGAAAGCCCGATTATCCTGCTTGCAGCCCTGATCTGGTATCTCAAGATTTATGAAAACGGGCGGTATTGTACGTTCCCGCATGCGATCGAACTTTTGAACAAACCATACTCCGACCTCTTTACCATACTCACTTCTTATCGGGAGCTGGAGAATTATCTGTCACCGTTTATGGATGCCTGGAAAGGAGGCGCGATGGAGCAACTCCAGGGCCAGATAGCTTCCGCCAAGATTCCGCTCTCCAGGCTGATATCGCCCGCCTTGTACTGGATTATGACCGGCGATGACTTTACTCTGGACATCAATAACCCTGATGCCCCGAAGGTCTTATGCGTGGGCAATAATCCCGACCGGCAGAATATTTATTCCTGTGCGTTGGGACTGTACAACGCCCGTATCGTCAAGATGGTCAACCGGAAAGGCAAGCTCAAATGTTCCATCCTGGTGGACGAGGTTCCGACCATTTATTTCAAAGGTCTCGACACACTGATCGCTACGGCCCGGAGCAATAAGGTCGCGGTATGCCTGGGTGCGCAGGATTTCAGCCAGCTTGTCAGGGACTACGGCGACAAGGAGGCGCGCGTAATCCAGAACACGATTGGCAATATTTTCGCCGGGCAGGTGGTCGGTGAAACAGCCAAGAACCTGTCTGAGAGGTTCGGGAAAGTGCTCCAGCAGCGCAAGTCCATCAATATGACGCGGGAGGACACCTCGACCAATATCTCTACCCAGCTCGACTCGCTCATCCCCGCCTCCAAGATATCCAACCTCTCGCAGGGGGAATTTGTCGGTTCGGTCTGCGACAGTTTCGATGAAAAGATAAATCAGAAGATATTCCATGCCGAAATCATAGTGGATAACGAACAGGTAGCCGCGGAAACGAAAACCTACCGGAAAATCCCGGTGATCACGGACTTTACCGGTGCGGACGGTAAGGACCACATGGAAGAGGAAATTGAAAGGAACTACTATCAAATCAAAGAAGATGTGGCGCAGATTATTGAGAAAGAACTGCTCCGCATTGAGAATGATCCCAACCTGAAACACCTGCTGGAAACGGCAGAAGATGAATAATCCCTATATAATTTATTAATCATTTAAATGTTGTAAACATGGAAAAAGTAAAGAAAAGTTCTCCGGCTGCTCTGCCGGGAAAACCCTGCTTCCCCTGGGTGGGAGGCAAAAGAAGACTGCTCCCCGTACTGATCGAATCGCTTCCGAAAGACTTCGGGCAGATGGATACATACGTAGAACCGTTTGTCGGCGGCGGTGCCCTGTTCTTCTGAATAAGACAAACCTATCCGGAAATCCGCTGCGTCATCAATGATTCCAACGAGAGCCTGGTCAATGTCTACCGCATCATCAAGGAATCCCCGGAAGAGTTGATCGGGGTGCTTGCCCGGATACAGGAGGAATACATCGCATTGGAAGAACATGCCCGAAGAAAAGCCTACTTCATGGAGAAACGTACCTATTACAATGAAGGTACCCCGGATAACATCACCCGTGCCGCCCTGTTTATCTTCTTTATGCGCACTTGCTATAACGGCATCTACTCCGTGAACCGCAAGGGAAAGCTGTCCGTCACCTTCGGTTTCGGGGGAAGGGTGAAACTGCTGGAAGAGGAACTGATCCGCTTTAACCATAAGCTGTTGCAGGATGTCATTATTCTGGACGGTGACTACCGGCAGACCGGAAAGTATATCGGAACCAAATCTCTCTTTTATTTTGACCCGCCTTACAAGCCGGTCAATGAGAGTAATGCCTGTACCTCGTATATGCCGCAGGACTTCGGGGACGAAGAGCAGGTCGCTCTGGCAGATTTCTGTAAGGAAATAGACGAAGCGGGTGGCAAATGAATGCTTTCCAACTCCGATCCCCGGCAGAAGAATCCGGAGAATACCTTCTTCGACGACCTCTATGCCGGTTTCCATATCCAGCGGATCAGTATCTTCCGTTCCATTTGCTCCATTGCCGAGAAGAGGGAAACGGTCAACGAGCTGCTGATTAGAAATTACTAAAAACAGCTACCCGGAAGTTAACCGGAGGCTGAAATAATAAAGAGAGCCAAGTCTGTCTAACCGGATTTGGCCCTCTTTTTATGCTTTAAGCGGTGACAGCTTTGTTATAATTTTCAACCGTGCTGTTTCGTTTGCGACCTTTCCTTGGTGGAAGTGTTTCCGGCATGGCGTTGCCGGTTCTCCGGAACCATCTTCTTTCCCAGCAGGTAATCATTCAGGTCATTATATTCCGCATAACAGTCCGACTTGTCCTTAACCGGACATCCGGCTTCTGTCATTTGGCAGAATGCTTGCTTTCCTGCAGGATCATTATCCAGCAGACAGAAAGCACTCTTATATTCTTTTAATATCGGGATAGCCTTGTCTACATTGCTGACCGAATTTAATACGATATAATCGGCAGGCTGCCCGCTGTCGGGGCGCATTGATTTGAGTGTGAGGTATGACAGGTAGTCCATGAAACCTTCGACTACGATACAATGGTCGCCGCCGTTTTTAATATGTGTAATCTCCTTGGGAGAGATGCTCCCTTTCAGGTATTTGTTGCGGATCTCATACCCGCCGCTCCGGTTGGCAAAGGCCACGGCAAAATACCATTTGCCCTTGTTCTCGAAATGCACTTCCTTGCAAGTCTTCCGGGCAATTTCGGCTAAGATACCTCTTTCCTTGAGATAATCCAGCAAGACCGGGTTCGTCAGCGGATCAACGCGTACCTGCCGGTAACCGGCAGCCTGCGGCTCCGGCTTCCTGACAAAGGCGGCAGGCCGGAAAGCAGCCGGGAAATGTCCCTCTATCGCTTTTAATGCATAAGAGATATTCTTCGTCTTTTGCAGCTCCATCGCCAGGGTGATGATGTCCCCTCCTTGTCCGATACGTAGGCTCGGTACAGAACGCCTTACTGCCTTTCGGCAGTAGGTTTTCCCGTACC
>ERZ826764.2501-NODE-2501-length-17171-cov-8.046565_pt1 | contig 17171 bp, 10 predicted proteins | sample MGYA00519870_ERZ826764 | MGnify/ENA primary metagenome ERZ826764 (study PRJEB31778, sample SAMEA3449239) | human gut metagenome | biome: human gut; feature: human-associated habitat; material: faeces | place: United Kingdom | collected 2010/2012 ...
GAGTACGACCGTTTCTGGACTTCCGAACGCGATGCAAAACGCAAGCGCAGCGGATTGAGCCGGCTGGAGGTGATGACGCTGGCTTCGATCGTCTACGAGGAGACCCGCAAGAGCGACGAGATGCCCCGCGTGGCCGGGGTCTACGTCAACCGCCTGAAGAAGGGCATCAAGTTGCAGGCCGACCCGACGGTGAAGTACGCCATGCAGGATTTCGGCCTGCGCCGCATCCTCTACCGCCATCTGAAATACGATTCGCCCTATAATACGTATGTGAACGAGGGGCTGCCGCCCTCGCCGATCTGCATGCCCGGAAAGAACGCCATCGACGCCGTGCTGAACTACGAAAAGCACGACTATATCTTCTTCTGCGCACGGCCCGAATTCGACGGTTACCACAACTTCGCCAAAACCCTTCGCGAGCACAATAAGAACGCCCGGGCGTACAGCGACGAACTCAATCGGCGTAAGATTAAATAATTTTTGTATCTTTGTCATCCCATGCTTGCGAAGATATACGAACAGAACCCCTCGGAGAAGGAGTTGCAGCGCGTCGTAGACGCCCTGGAGCGGGATGAAATCATCATTTATCCCACCGACAGCGTCTACGCCTTCGGCTGTTCGCTGCGCTCGCCGAAGGCCATCGAGCGGCTGCGCCGCATCCGGGGCAAGAGCGAGGAGAAGTTCACCGTGGTCTTCGAAAACATCGCCCAGGTCGCGGAGTACTGCCGGGTGGACAATGCCGTTTTCCGGATTCTGAAGCGCAATCTGCCCGGGCCGTTCACCTTCGTGCTGGCGGCTTCGGCGCGCATTCCGGACAAGGCGCTCGAACGGCGCCGCACGATCGGCGTCCGCATTCCGGCCAGCCCCGTCGCGCGGGCCGTGGTCGGGGCGCTGGGGTGTCCGATGATCACCACGTCGGTCAAGGACGACGACCAGGTGGTGGAGTATACGACCGATCCCGAACTGATCCACGAGCGTTACGGCCGCGAGGTCGCGCTGGTCATCGACGGAGGCATCGGCGACAACGTCCCCACGACGGTCGTGGACCTGACGGGCGACGGGCCGGAGATCCTGCGCGAAGGCAAGGGTGAACTGCAATGAAGAGGGGCTTGATGCTGCCGCGCGGCAAGGCTGACGCCTCGGAGTGTTAAAAACAAAATAGAAAAATGGAGAAGAAGAATTTCTGGAACGAAGCCGCGAAATACGGCGTGATCATGGCTCTGGTCGCGATCCTTTTCGACGTGCTGGGCTTTTACGTGCAGAACACGCTGCTGTCCCTGCTGTCGCTCGTCATTTTCGTCCTGCTGCTGGGGTATCTCACCAAACGCCGCGCGGAACGCTTCGGAGCCAGGGGATACGGCTACGGGCAGTGCCTGGGTTTCATGGTCAGCGTGATGCTCTGCGCCGGGTTTATCGAGGGAGCCTTCATGGGCGTCGCCTCCAACTGGCTCTTTGCGGCCAGATACGAGGCGATGATCGGTCCGTCGATCGCCATGCTGGAGAACACCGGGTTCTACACGGGCGACCAGATCGAGATGATGATGAAACTGATGCGTTCGCCGCTGGTGCAGCTCTTCAGCGGAATGCTCGCCTCGGCTATCAAGGGCGGCTTTTTCGGTCTGTTTATTGCTGCCTTCACCAAGCGTGATCCCGACGTTTTCTCGGAAGGCACTAACCAATAAGGATGGATAAACTGAATATATCGGTCGTCGTGCCGCTCTACAACGAGGCGGAGTCCCTGCCCGAACTGGCGGCATGGATCGACCGCGTGATGCGTGAAAACGGGTTTTCGTACGAGCTTATTCTGATCGACGACGGTTCGTCGGACGGCTCGTGGGAGGAGGTCGAACGGCTCAAGACGCAGTATCCGGCCATCCGGGGCATCGGTTTCGCGCGCAACTACGGCAAGTCCGCGGCCCTCTACTGCGGATTCGCGGCTGCGGAAGGCGAGGTCGTCATTACGATGGACGCCGACTTGCAGGATTCGCCCGACGAAATCCCCGAACTGCGCCGCATGATCCTCGAAGAGGGCTACGACCTGGTCTCGGGGTGGAAAAAGAAACGCCACGACCCGATCGGCAAACGCTGGCCCAGCAAATTCTTCAACTGGACGGCCCGGGCCGCGTCGGGCATCCGGCTCCACGATTTCAACTGCGGGCTGAAAGCCTACCGCCGCAAGGTGGTGAAGGCCATCGAGGTCTACGGCGAGATGCACCGCTTCATTCCGTTCCTGGCCAAGCAGGCCGGGTTCGGCCGCATCGGCGAGAAGGTCGTCGACCATCGCGCCCGCAAGTACGGCAGTTCGAAATTCGGCCTCGAACGCACGGTGAAAGGGTATCTGGACCTGATCACGGTGCTGTTTATGACGCATTTCGGGCGTTCGCCGATGTACTTTTTCGGCAGCCTCGGAACGCTGATGTTCCTCATGGGCGGCGGCACGACGGTGTGGATCATCGCCGAGAAGCTCTGGAAGCAGAGCCACGCCCTGCCCCTGCGGGCGGTTACGGACCAGCCGCTGTTTTATCTGGCAATTTTGGCCGTAATTCTCGGCGTTCAGCTGTTTTTGGCCGGATTTTTGGGCGAGCTGATCAACAGAGGGTCTTCCGAGCGGAACAAATACCTGATCGACAAAACTTTGTAAATGATGATACAACGAATCCAAACGCTTTATTTGCTGATCATTGCGGCGCTTATGGCCGTGACGCTCTTTTCGGGGCTGGCGTGGTTTGCGGGTGACGCCGGCGAGTTCGGGCTTTACGCCTTCGGGTTGAAAACCGCCGAAGGGGAGCTTGTCCAGTCCACCGTCTATATGGGCGTCCTGCTGGCGCTGGCCTGTGCGCTGCCGCTGGTGACGGTTTTCCTGTTCCGTCGCCGTTTGCTGCAAATACGCCTCTGTGTGGTGGAAATGGTGTTGCTGTTAGGCTCGCTGGTGATGGAAGGCGTCTATTACTTTTTGAGCTGGCGGGTCTTCTCCGACCTGACGTTCCATACGCAGGGCTTCAAGCCCGCCATTGTGCTGCCTCTGGTCTGCCTGCTGTTTGCCTATTTGGCGGCCCGTGCGATTTTCCGCGACGAACTGCTGGTGCGCGCAGCCGACAGAATACGCTGATCGAGCGGATACTGCTGACCCGGAGTATGCCCGAGCGCATGTTCCGGGTCTTCTGTCTCCGTCGGCGAACTGCTGTTCGGACGGAAAAGGGTTGCAGTTCGGACCGATCTGATTATTAAAAGAATGTTACAAACCTTTGCAGGTCCGGAAAATAATTTTAACTTTGAGGCATAATATTGTCATTATGTAATGAATTTAAAGAATTTTGGCTACAAACAATACATTTTTTAACTAACACTCAACTCTATGAAAGTAGTAAATTTTTGGAAGACATTGTTCTGTGCAGCGCTGGCCGTGACGGCTTTTAGCGCATGTTCGGACGATGACGAAGAGGGCGGTTATTCGGGCATGCCCGAAATTACCGTGAACGGCGGCGAGTCGGTGACTGTCGCCGGGAAACTCGAGGGCGGCAAGCTCGAACAGACGGTCGAGGTCGTTTCGAAAGGCGACTGGACCCTGACATTCAAGAACCCCGGGGATTCGCAGTGGGTTACTCCCAGCGCGATGTCGGGCAAGACCGGTACGACGCAGCTTACCTTCACGCTGGGTCAGGCTTCGGCAGAGCGCAGCGCAATCCTTGTTCTGACCGCCAGCTCCACGGTCGAGGGCTTCCCGCTTACGGACGAGGCTACGATCACGGTCGTACAGAGCGACAGCGATGTTCCGACGGGTAACGCTCTTTACAGCGAGAACTGCGGCACGAAGGTCGAGAAAGTCGATGGCTACTGGCCTTATGTGGACAAGTTCGAAGGTTGGACCCGCGGCGGTTCGCTCGATCAGAAGGCCGTTACTTATACCGGCAACAGCGCTTCGGTAGCCAACAGCGGCAAGGTTTTCGATCCTGCCGAGGATGAAACGACGGTAGTTTCGGGTCCTCCCTATGTTTCGATGAACAAATCGACTTCGGTTTTCAACATCAATGACATCAATATCGCATCGAACACCAATTTCACCTTCACGTTTACTGCCGCTCAACAGATTAACTATTCCAATGGCGTAGTGCTGGGCGACATGACGGATGAAACGATTCGGTTCTCGGTGTCTACCGATGGTTCGAGCTATGCTCCCGTTGCTCTGAAAGTCAAAAAAGTCGCTTCCGGCTACTGGTATCTCTGCACCGCCGAATTCAAACTGCCTGCCGGTGTTTCGACCGACAAGATCTGGGTTCGTTTCGACGGCTATGCAGGACTTGAAAACCACGGTCTGCGTATCGACGACTTCAAACTTTATGAAGGCGGCAACGGTTCGGAACTCGTCGTTCCTTCGGTGGATTATACGAAGGGTACGGTTGCCGAGGCTATCGCAGCCGGAGCCGGCAAGAACTACGAGGTCGCCGCTACGGTCGTAGCCATGCACACGCAGGGTATCCTGATCGGCGATGCGTCGGGTGTCATGCTGGCGTTCCTTGGCGAGGCTCCTGCGGTAGCTGTTAACGATGCCGTTACCGTTAAGGGAACGACCGAATTGCGGAATGGCGTCATTCAGTTCGGCAAGGAGGGTCTTTCGGTCGCCAAGACCGGTACGGGCAGCTATAACACGCCTGCTCCCGAGGTGATGGACGGCACGGCTGTCACGGCCTATATCGCAACGGCCTTGGAAAATAAGGCTGTGTACAAGTATGTGAAATACAACGGTGAGTTTACTGTCAGCGGCAACTATTACAATGTCGTTATCGCCGGTACGACCACGAAAGGCTCTGTTGCCTATGGCAAATCGGAGTGGGCGTCGTTTAATGACAAACCGGTGACTGTCGAAGGCTGGCTGCTGGGCGGTACGGCCAACTATCTCCAGACGATGGCTACGTCGGTGACGGCCGATTCTTCGACGCCGATTGTTGAAATCTCCGCTCCCCAGCAGTTCGCTGCAACCTCTCCCGTGGCTCAAACGCTCAACTATACGGTTACCAACACGACGGCTTCGGCTGTAACGTTCGCAATCGAGGGTACGAATGCCGACAAGTTCTCGCTCGGCGCCAAGACTGATAACACCATCGTCGTAAGCGCGAAAGGCGACAACACGGATAAGACAGCCTATACGGCCAATCTGGTTGCCAAAGTTGCCGGTGCGACGGTTGCAACGGTTGCTCTGAAGCAGGCTGCGCCTGCGAGCGGTGATGAGGGACCTGCTTATCTTTGGACTTTGGCGTCGGGTGATATGACTACTGCTGGCGGAACTGTAACCAAAGGTGAGCCTGCAATGGAGTGGACTTCATCTGCTGTAGGTTATATTGGCTGGGATCAGAATAATGGAAAGGGTGTTCAGTTTGGATCCAGTAAAAATCCTGTAAATGGGACTTATACGCTTTCAACAACAGCTTATTCCGGAAAAATAGCTAAAATTGTCATTAACGCCTCTGTTGCCAGTGGTGGTGATGGTAAATTGACGGTAAAAGTCGGTGGTACTCAAATTGGTGAAATAACTACGCTGGTATTGAACGCTACGGATTATACGTTTACTCCATCTTCGCCGGTTTCGGGTAATATTACGATTGAGCTAACAAATACAGTCAAGGCAATGTATTTGAAGTCTATTGCAATTAATCCTGCCGAATAATTCTAACAGTCGAGGAAACCGACTTGTAAAACCAACCACTCTTGGCGGGGATAACTCCCCGTCAAGAGTTTGGTTTCTAAATGGGTCTGCGGACCAAATGTTATACTTTATTCTGAATGATGTTGAAAATTAAACAGATAGGCATGCTGCTCGTGACGATGTCGGCGATGCTTGTCCTGTTTGCGGGATGCGGCGACAAGGACGACGGGGGCGACAAGGAGTCCCTCGCGACGCTCGTTGCAGAGACCGTGAGCAGTTCAACCACAACGAACAAGATTTCGACCCAAGGCCCGTCGGGCATCACCTTCGAGGCGACGATCGTCTCGCAGGGCGGGGATGCGGAGTGGTGTTCGTTCGATTTGAATAAGCAGGTATCCTCCGCCGGCGGAAACGTCGGGGACCCGGCCTACCTCTATTTGGACAAAAACAATTCCGACGACGACCGCACGGCGCGGATCGACGTAACCTATACCAACGGTTATTCCACCTCCCTGACGCTGACGCAGAGGGCCGCGGGCTTCATCGACTACGACCGTTCGTGGGGCGAACAGCCCGAATATCGTTCCGACGACGCTTATATCTATAAGACCTATTATGCGACGTTTGTGAGCAATCAGTTCTTTCCGGGCGGAAAACTGCGCAACTATTCGGTATGCTACGATGTCGACCGGCATATTTCGCATTGGGTGGCTTATCCGATCTTCAAGAAGGTCTACGAAACGCCCGTTTTGAGACGGGACAACGATTTCAATTACGATCCCAATGACCAGCTGCCCGTGATTCCCACCCGCGACCAGCAATACATCGGGACAGGCGGCAACGGCCGCGGTTACGGTGCAAAGGGGTACGACCGCGGGCACATGCTTCCGCAGGCTTCGCGTTACAACAATTACGAGCCGAACCGGATGACTTACTACGGCACCAACATGATGCCCCAGAACAGCACGCTGAATCAGAATATCTGGGCCTCGCTGGAGGGCAAAGTCCGTGGCTGGGGAGGCTTGCAGACCTACGATACGCTCTATGTGGTGACGGGAGCCGCTTTCAAGAGCACGAAGACCATCGACAATGCCAACGGACCGATCGCCGTGCCGTCGCATTGCTGGAAAGTGCTGCTGCGTCAGCGGGGCAACCAGAACCGGCAGATCTCTCAATTCAAGGCGGATGAACTGAAAGCCATCGGCTTCGTGTTCACCAACGATGACGCCGGAGCCGCCACGTCGATCGAATCGGCTGTCCGTTCGGTGAAGGAGATCGAGGAGCTGACGGGCTTCAAGTTCTTCCGAAACCTCGACCCGGCCGTGGCCGATGCGGTGAAAAGCCAGAAGAACCTCGCCGACTGGTAGGGATTATGATACAATGAATTGAACCTTAACAACAAAAATCGTTTATGAAGAGAATCTTTTTGACAGGACTGTTTGCCTCGCTGATCGCGGTGGCATGCTTCGCGCAGAAGCCCTACAAAGTGGTCTTCTACAACTTCGAGAACCTGTTCGACACCATTCACGATCCCGGCGTCCTCGATGAGGAGTTCACGCCCGAAGGACCCAAGAAGTGGAACTCGGCCAAGTACACCAGGAAAATCGGGAACCTCGAACGGGTGTTGTTCGACATCGCCGCCGAGGATAAGGATTATCCCGTGGTGATCGGCGTTTCGGAGATCGAGAACCGCTCGGTGATGGAGGATGTGATCGCGCAGCCGAAACTCGCGCCCGGCAACTACCGCATCGTGCATTACGATTCGCCCGACGCACGCGGCGTCGACGTGGCGTTCTACTACCGTCCCGACGTTTTCAAGCTGGAGGGAAGCGCCGCCATTCCGTTCAAGATGCCGGAACTGCCCAACTTCAGGACGCGTGATTTCGTCACGATGTGGGGCACGATCGACAGCGAGCCGTTCTTCTTCCTCGTGAGCCACTGGCCTTCGCGTCTGGGCGGCAAGGAGGCTTCGGCCCCCAAGCGTCTGGCTGCCGCCAAGCAGGTGAAGCACATCGTCGACTCGGTGACCGCCGCCAACCCGGCCACGAAGGTGGTCGTCATGGGCGACCTGAACGACGATGCCACGGATGACAGCATCGTCGAGGGCCTCAACGCCAAGGGCAAGATCAAGGAGGTCGGCAAGGGCGACATGTTCAACCCCTTCATCGGCCTGCTGAAAGCGGGTTACGGCACGCTGGCTTACCGCGACGAGTGGAACCTGTTCGACAACATCATCGTTTCGGAGAACCTCGCCACCGGTTCCACGGGCAGTCTGAAAATCCAGCCCGCCGGCAACTCGAAGTTCTACGGCGGCATCTTCCGCCGTCCCTACATGATCCAGAAGGAGGGCCAGTACAAGGGCTATCCGCTGCGTACGTTCGTGGGCAACGATTTCCAGGGCGGTTTCAGCGACCACTTCCCCGTATATATCTACATCGCCAAATAAACACTCTAAAATATTTGTATGAAACTCAAAGTTCTACTTATTCTGATGCTCGCCGCCGTGACCTTCACGTCCTATGCGCAGGACGGAGGCATCCGCGGTAAGGTGGTTTCGCGCAACGGTCGCGTGGCCTTGAGCAATGTACAGGTGAAGATCGAATCGCTGGGCCTCTCGGCTACGACCGACAAGGACGGCAACTTCATCTTCGAGAATCTTCCTGCGGGCAGCTATACGGTGCTCTTCTCTACGCCCGACTTCGAGGACCTCAACCTGATGGTCCGCGTGGGCAATGAGCATGTGCAGGACCTCAAGTCGGTGATCATCGTGCCGTCGGGGCAGAGTGCGGTTCTGGACGACGCCGTTTTCGCCGAATTCGACAGCGACTCCTCGTCGTCGGACACGCAGGCGCTGCCTTCGTCGCTCTCTTCGTCGAAGGACCTCTTCAACAACATCGCATCGTACCGTTTCAGCGAGATGCGTTTCAACGTCCGCGGCTACGATTCGCAGTACTCGGACATCTACCTGAACGGCATCCGCTTCAACGACGCCATGACGGGCTACGGTCCCTGGTCGCTGTGGAGCGGACTGAACGACGCGACGCGTAACCAGGAGAACTACACGGGCCTCGAAGCGTCGGATTTCGGCATCGGCGGCATCGGCGGCATGACCAACGTCAACGCCCGCGCCTCGCAGATGCGCAAGGGATTCCGCGTGAGCGTGTCGAACGGCAACCAGATGTACCGTTTCCGTGCGATGGTTTCCTATGGCTCGGGACAGTTGGACAACGGCTGGTCGTACGCCTTCTCGGTGGGAACCCGCCAGGGCGGCAACGGCTATGTGGACGGCGTTTACTACAACTCCTATTCCTATTTCGCTTCGGCCGAGAAGCTTTTCGGACAGAACCACCGCCTTGCGCTGACGCTGCTGGCTTCGCCTTCGGAGCGCGGCGCGCAGCAGGCTTCGACCGACGAGGCTTACGCTCTGTTCGGCAACAACTACTACAACCCCAATGTGGGTTACCAGGCCGGCAAGCTCCGCAACTCGCGCGTGCGCAACACCCACGAGCCGATCGTGATGTTGAACTATACGTGGGACATGTCGGAGAACACGCGTCTGAACGCCGCCACGTCGCTGCGTTTCGGCAGGAACGGCTATTCGGCCCTGACGTGGAACGCCGGAGCGGACCCCCGCGGCGACTACTACCGCTATATGCCGAATTCGGATAAGACGCAGATCGTGCCGGGCATAACCACCGACGAGACGATCTATTTTTACGCGATGGATGGCGCCATAGCGAAAGGCGTGTGGGACGGTATGCTCGACTACGACGATTTCTTCCAGACGAATATGCGGAATATCGACACCGATCCGGTGCTGTCCAAACTGATGGGTAATAACAGTCGTTCGAACTACATGATCGAGGAGCGTCACACCGACCAGCTGGACTACAACCTGGCGGTCAACGTGCAGCATAACATGCGCCACAACATGCGCATCGTCGGCGGCGCCAACCTGCGCGTCAACCGCACGAATTACTACTCGGAGATCAAGGACCTGCTGGGCGGCGACTATTGGTATGACATCGACAAGTTCGCCGAGCGCGACATGGCCAGCGCCGAGGCTTACCAGAACGACCTGGATTACTACTGGGCTACGGGGCACGCCCGCATTGCCCGTGTCGGCGACAAGTACGGTTACTACTACCGGGCGCACCTGCTCGAAACCAATGCCTGGGCCAACTACACGTGGGGCATCGGCGGTTTCTCGCTGGGCGTCTCCGGATCGGTCGGCTACTCGAACATGTACCGCGAGGGCATGTGGCGCAAGGGATTGTTCCCCAACGATTCGAAAGGCGATTCGAAGAAACTCGACTACCTGACCTACGATGCGAAACTTTCGTTGGGCTACAAGTTCTCGGGAGCGCATTCGATCGAGGCCAATGTGGCTTACATGCAGCAGGCGCCCAAGTTCGCGACGGCATTCGTGTCGCCCCGTACGCGCAACACGACCACGCCGGGGCTGAAGGCCGAGAAGGTGTTCGGCGCAGACCTCACCTACAACCTCAACCTGCCCTACATCAAGGCGCGTCTTTCGGGATACTATACGACGATCGAGGACCAGTCGAAGGTCATCTCGTTCTACGACGATACCCGCAGTTCGTTCACCAACTTCGCCATGAGCGGCATCGACAAACGCTACTACGGCGTTGAGTTGGGCCTTTCGGTTCCCGTATGGAACGGCCTCTCGGTCGTGGGTGCCTTGAGCTGGGGCGACTATACCTATACGTCGAATCCCAACTTCGTGCAGACGGTTGACAACGTGGACAAGATCGTACTGAAAGATAAGGTCAACTGGGACGGTTATCATGTGGAAAGCTCGCCGCAACTGGCTTTCAACATCGGTCTCGACTACCGCGGACCGCGCAACTGGTTCGCCGGTGTGAACTTCAACTACTACGACAACATCTATCTTTCGATGAACCCGATGTACCGTACGGCTACCGCCATTAAGTATTATACAAATGTGCTGACTTCCAATACGGCCACCAATGCGCAGAAGGCATCGGCCCTCTCGTCGATCAAGACCCTCCGCAAGCAGGAGAAGTTTGACAGCGCATATACGTTGAGCGCCAATATCGGCAAGAACTGGTATATCCACCGGGTCTACATGCTGGGCTTCAGCCTCGAGGTGAAGAACATCCTCAACGATCAGGACATCCGCACGGGCGGTTACGAGCAGATGCGTATGAGCAAGGTCCGCGGCGAGGGCGGCGAGCAGATTTACGGCCGCTTCCCCTCGAAGTATTTCTACCTGTTCGGTACGACCTATTACCTGAATGTCTATTTCCGTTTCTAATCGCGCAAAGCATAATTTATGAAAAGTCTTAAAATAGCATTGGCGGCTCTCGTCGGTCTGGTGGCCGTGAGCTGCTACAACGATTTCGACACTCCGGCTCCGCAGAAACTCTATGTGGACGACGATATGGCCGCAATGGGGCTTACTCGGATCACCATTGCCGAAGTGAAGGAAAAATTTGGTCCGATCTCCAATACGGGAACCAACGACAATTTCTCCACGACCAAGACCCTCAAGTTCGGAACCCGCACGTCCGAGGAGGCCAAGTTCGACGGCCTCATGGAGTGGCCCGAGGCTTCGAAATACTACATCAAGGGCAAGGTGATCAGCAGCGACCGTCAGGGCAACATCTACAAGTCGCTCTATATTTATGATGATGGTGAGTGGGATGGGGATGACCAGACCGGAAAAGCCGGTATCGAGCTGAAGCTCTACAACGGCCTTTATCTCGACTTCCTGCTCGATCTGGGTGCGAAGCCGATCAAGAGCCAGTGGGTCTACGTGCGTCTCGACGGTCTCTATCTGGGTAACTACCGCATGATGCTTTCGATCGGAGGCGCTCCCTCGGACGGCATCAACACGGCCGGCAACCACAAGTTCTACGCCAACTCGAACCTCGACAACCCGAAGGTCGCCGCCCTGAACGTCTTCCGCGGCGAATACACGACGCTCGACGACTCGGACATCAAGGAGGTCGACGGTTCGAACTACACGTCGCTCGGCGAGGCCGATCTGGGCCGGCTGGTGCGTTTCAACAAGATCAAGATCCGCTATGCGGGTGTGAAGAATCAGGACGGCGTGACGCCTCCGAACCTCAAAAACGGCGGAAATGCGAATCCCTATCCGAGCTGGATCGTGACCGACTGGGGAACGCCCATCTTCGGCGCATGGTATCGCTGGGCCTACAACAACAGCGAGCAGAATATCCGTCTCTACGGTTCGGTGCTGATGAGCTACAACGATGCGGCGGAGTACACTTCGGACCCGGGCGTTTACGGCATCCGTACGAGCGGTTACAGCCAGTTCGCCATGAAGCCCATCCCGAAGGACGGCACGGAGGGTACGGTGCTGGGCATCTACGGCATCTATGCGAAGAAGAGCGATTTCACGGGAGGTTCGGAGGACTGGGCGCAGTACCAGATCTCGGTGAGCCGTATCGAGGACCTCGGTTTCCCGCCCGAGTCGCTGCTTTCCGAGGAGTGGATCAGGGCCAATACGCCCGCCTCGTCGCTGACGCCTCCCGTGAAGAACGGCGGCGACGATTACGAGGGTGACTGATCCCGCGTTTGAGCAATAAAAAACTGCGACCCAAAAGGGTCGCAGTTTTTTTGTGCCGCGGCGGCAGCGTTACCGCTTGTTCCATTTGCAGGAGGTCTGGTAGTAGCCGATCGCGCGGTCGACCTGCACGGCGTCCTTCCGCTCCATCGCTTCGAGGTGGTGGGGATTCTCCTCGGTGGGAACCACGCGGTACTGCTCGAAGCGGCGCACGGGCGACAGAATCGTGAAGGTGTCGCCTTCGAGGTAGCCGAGGTCCTGATAGGTGGCGATGAACGCGCGGTTGACATATGCCGGGTCGAAGATGCTGCGGCCGTAGAAATGCGAGTCGTAGCTCATGTTGAGCAGCGACAGCAGGGTGGGCATCAGGTCGATCTGCGAGACGATGCCGTCGACCACTCCGGGTTCGATAAGCCCGGGGGCGAGGATCAGCGCCGGGATGTGGTATTTCTGCAACGGAATCTCGGTGCGGCCGGCGCTCGAAGCGCAGTGATCGGCCGTGACGAGGAAGATCGTGTTTTCGAACCACGGCTGCCTGGCCGCTTCGGCGAAGAACCGTCCCAGCGAATAGTCGCTGTAAAGCACGCCTCCGGCGCGGCTCTTCGAGTCGTTGGGAATGCAGATTCGTCCGGCGGGGTAGGTGAAGGGGCGGTGGTTGCTGACGGTCATCACGTGGGCGAAGAACGGCTTGCCGCTGCGGGTCTCCTCGTTGAGCGTGCGGATGACCTTCCGGTAGGCGTCTTCGTCGCAGACGCCCCAGATGTTGGCGAAGGTGATCTCTTCGGGCTTGTAGCTTTTCTGGTCGACGATGTCGTATCCGTTGCCCGAGAAGAAGGTCTCCATGTTGTCGAAATAGCTGTTTCCGCCGTAGAAATAGGTCACGTTGTATCCCTTGTCGCGCAGCAAGGCTCCCGCGGAGTGCATTCCGGCGTTGTTCGGACGCTTGATGATGCTCTGGCCCGGGCAGGGCGGCAGCGAGAGCGTCACGGCCTCCAGGCCGCGCACCGTGCGGTTGCCCGTGGCGTATACGCGGTCGAACGCCAGTCCCAGTTTGTAGAGCGAGTCGAGTGCGGGCGTGATCCGTTCCGTGTTGCCGAACCGCTCCATGTACGAGGCGCTCATGCTCTCCATGGTGATCAGCACGATGTTGCGGCGGATCTCCTCCCCTTCGGCGCGCACGGCGTGCAGGTTGTCGCCCGTGCTTTGGTAGACCCCGTGCACGAAGGCTTCGGCCTCGGCTTCGGGACGCGTGAGGTAGAACTGTTCGTAGTCGAGCGTGTTCTTGACGAAGGCGTCGTAGAACTTGTAGAGTCCGTTGGCCTGCAATTCGTTGACGTAGACGTTGTCGCTGTCCTGGAAGCGGGTGTTGAAGTTCAGCAGCCCGATCGCGGCGAACAGCGCCGCGACGTAGGCCGGTCCGATTACGGCTTTCCACCTCCAGCCTTTCAGGCATTCGGTCTGCACGAGTTCGCTGCGGAAGAAGTACCACGTCACGAGCAGCGTCACGACGACGATGCCCAGCGTCATCGGAATGACGGGGTAGGACTCCATGATGTTGCCCACCACCTCGTTGGTGTAGACCAGGTAATCGACGGCGATGAAGTTGTAGCGGACGCCGAATTCGCTCCAGAAGAAATATTCGCTGATGCCGTTGAAGATGATGGCGCCCACGTAGACGACGATGAAGAGGGCGAACCACACCGTGGTCCAGTGGCTGCGGAATCCGGGCAGGAAGAGCCGCAGTGCGAAGCTGCCGGCCCAGTAGCCCAGCACATAGAGGGCGATTCGCGGCGCGACGCTTCCGTATTCGTCGAAGATCGTGTTGAAGAACGCCACGTAGCAGAACGCCGCCACGAGCAGGGCGAGGAGGATGTAGCCCCACGGCTTTCTGTACTTGGTGCGCGAAACGCTCAACATGAAGAGCCAGAGGAAAATGAATCCCGCCGTCGCGGCGCAGAAATCGTTCACGGCGCCCAGCAGGAAGACTTCGCACCATTCGCCGAATGAGAAGGCGAGTGAGGTGGTCTGCTCGTTGAAAAGCAGTACGACGCGCAGCACGAGGCCGACGGCGACGGTCAGCAGCGACAGTTTGAGATAGAGGCCGGAGACCAGCCGAATACTTTTTTGCATGATGAATTTGGGAATTAACGGTACAAAGTTAACCATTTTCAGCCCGTTCGGAAAAAGAAAAGGCAGTCAACCGGGTGACTGCCTTGTTCTGTTGTTTTGAAAAATCGTTTGTTTTGGTGCTTACTTCGACGGGCGCATGACGACCTTCACGAGGTTTCCGTCCGCAAGGATCTTCTTGGCGAGCGCCTGCACGTCGGCGTTGGTCAGGTCGCGGATCGCCTGTTCGTGGTCGGCGATGTAGTTCAGGCCCGAGCCGTATTTGATCTGGATGTAGTTCATCCATGCGCCGTTCTGTTCGAGGCTGTTCTTCCAGCTCTTGAGCATGAATTCGCGGTGTTTCTCGATGTCCTCGCTCTTGGGACCGTTGGCTGCGATCTCCTCGATCTCCTTCATCACGATCTCGCGCAGTTCGTCGGCCATCTCCTCGTTGGTGTCGAACGAAATGGTCATGCTGTAAGTCTCGCGGGGGATGTACTTCGTCGAACCCTGGACGCGCACGCCGTAGGTTCCGCCCTTCTCCTCGCGGATCGAAACGAGATAGCGCGAATTGAGCGCCTGCGTCAGGAACGTCAGGGCCATTTTGTTTTTGAGCGTGTAGGGCATCTCACCCGAGAAATGGTAGTTGACCGAGACCTTCGGCTGCTGCATCGGAGCCGTGAACTCCTCCGTAACCTCGCCTTTCACCGGATAGGCCTTGTCGTCGACGTAATTGATCGGTTTGCGGGCGGCGGGGATCGAACCGATGTATTTCTCCACGAGGGGTTTCAGCGTTTCGGGGTCGATGTTGCCCACGAACGTGAAGACGAAGCCGTTGGCTCCGGGGTAGAGCTTGGCGTAAATGCCGGGCAGCTGTTCGAAGTCGAACTTATTGACGATCTCCGTCGAGATCATCTGACGGCGGGGATTGTGGCCGTAGGTCACGTCGGCCACCTTCTCCTGCATCAGGAAGTCGGGATTCGACTTGGCATTGGCGAGCTGGGCGAGGAGCATCTTCGTGAGATTGTCCACGTCGTCCTTGTTGAACCGGGGCTGCGTGAAATTGAGGTAGAGCAGCTGGAGCATCGTCTCGATGTCCTTGGGCGAGCAGACGCCGCCCATGGCGCTGGTGTAGTTCTCCACCGAGGGCTGCACCGAGGCCGTTTTGCCCGAAAGCTGTTTCTTGAGTTCCGTGGCCGAGAATTTGCCGACGCCCGACATCGAGTTCACGGCGGGCATCATTTCGCCCATGTAGTACTCCTCGTCCGAGAGTAGCGACAGGCCGCCCTTGCCGACTACGCCCAGGCGCACTTCGTCGGCCTTGAAGGTCGTGGGTTTCACGACGACCTTCGCACCGTTGGCCAGCGTCCATTCCGTCGTTCCGAGCTGTTTGTCCTCGACCGTCTTCTTCACGGGCGAGCCTTTGAGCACGGTCCCTTCTGCGATCAGCGGCTCCTTGACCACGTTGTCCTCATAGGCCGTGACCTCCGATGCGGCCACCTTGTCGCGGATGGCGAGAATCTCCTCGGCGGTGGGCGTTGCGACGCCCTCCTTCTCGGGAGCGTTGATCACGATCACCTGATTCGTCGGGAGAATGGTCTGCTTCGCGAAGGCGTTGACGGCATCCACGTTGAGCATCTTGATCAGCATGCTGTCGAGCTGCCATTCGGTCTCGGCATCGGGCATCGGCTGGTTTTTCTGGTAGTTGTTCAGATAGGTCTGCACGAATTCGTTGTTGCGGCGGTCGTTGCGGTTGGCGTACGAGCGTTCGGCCTGACGCATCAGGTTCTCCTGGGCGCGTTCGAACTCGCCCTGCGTGAATCCGTAGCGGCGCACCTTCTCCATTTCGGTATAGAGGGTCTCGAAGCCGCGGGCCAGCTTGCCGTCCTCGGTCATGGCCACGAATACCGTGGCGTCGAGCGTCGGGATGATGCCGATCACGTCGCCCGTGCCCATGCCGGCGCCGAGGAACGGCGCGTCGGGCTGCATGGCGATCTCCTGCAGGCGGGCGTTCTCCATCGTGGTCATGTAGGCCTCGATCACGTTGTTGGCCTCGGCCAGCACCGTGTTGGCGAGCTGTTCGGGAAGCGCCGGGCGCTTGATGAAGAGCTGCACCTTCGTACCCTGCATTTCGGGATCGGTGTAGATGCTGACGATCGGCTCCTCGTTGTCGGGAACCTCGATGGTCTCCTTCTGCGGTGCGCCGGCGGCGGGAGCCGGAATGTCGGCCATCAGCGTCTTGATCTTGGACTCAATGGCGTCTACGTCGATGTCACCGACCACGATTACGGCCTGGTAGTCCGGACGGTACCATTGTTTGTAGAAATCCTCCAGCTCCTTGTGCCGGAAGTTCTTCAGCCCATCGAGGTAGCCGATCAGGTTGCGGCGTTCGTATTTCGTGCCTTTGCCCAGCGCCTGCAACAGCTTCATCGTCGAACGCCACGACGCGCCGTCGCGCGTGCGCAGCTCCTCCATGATCACGCCGCGCTCCGAGTCGATTTCCGACGGCTCCAGCGCGATGAAGTGCGACCAGTCGTGCAGGATCAGCAGCGCCGAGTCGATGATTCCCTCGCGCGAGGTCGGCACGTCCTTCATGTTGTAGCACGTGTAATCCCAGCTCGTGCCGGCATTGAGGTTGGCGCCGAATTTCACGCCCACGGTCTCCAGATACTCCGTGAGCTGTTTGCCCGGGAGGTTCTTGGTTCCGTTGAAGGCCATGTGTTCCAGGAAGTGGGCGAGGCCCTGCTGCGAATCGTTCTCCTGGATGGCTCCCACATCGTGGAGGATGTAGAAATCGGCCTGGCCTTTCGGCTTTTCGTTGTGGCGGATGTAGTAGGTCATTCCGTTTTC
>ERZ826764.2506-NODE-2506-length-17149-cov-5.287645_pt1 | contig 17149 bp, 12 predicted proteins | sample MGYA00519870_ERZ826764 | MGnify/ENA primary metagenome ERZ826764 (study PRJEB31778, sample SAMEA3449239) | human gut metagenome | biome: human gut; feature: human-associated habitat; material: faeces | place: United Kingdom | collected 2010/2012 ...
CCGCCGCGCCGACGGCGGCGCTTTGCACTTTCGGCCGGGGCCGCGCCGTCCTGCTGCGGGCGCTGTGGCGTATTCGTCTGTTCCATTTGAAATTCCTCACTTTTTTCCGGCCGGACGGCGGCCCGGACCGGCTTTTTCCGCGCAGGGGCCTGCTGCTGCGCCTGTACGGCCGGCCGCACGGCAGGCGCGCGCTCGGCACGTGGCGCGCGCTGGCCGCGCCCCTGCGTCTGTTTCTCTTCTTTTTCAAACACCTGCATCGGCCACTCGTGTTCCACGGACGGGATGCGGATGTGCGTCAGCTTTTCAATATCCGCCAGATATTCCTTTTCCTCAAAGTCGCAGAAGCTTACGGCCACGCCCGCGTGCCCCGCGCGCCCCGTGCGCCCGATCCTGTGCACATATGTCTCGGGGATATTGGGCAGATCATAGTTGAACACATGGGAAAGGCCGCTGACGTCAATGCCGCGGGCGGCAATGTCCGTGGCCACCAGCACGCGGATACGGCCGTCCTTGAAGCGGCCCAGCGCGTCCTGCCGGGCGTTCTGGCTTTTGTTGCCGTGGATGGCCATAGCCCCGATGCCCGCGCGGGCAAGCTCCCGCACAACGCGGTCCGCCCCATGCTTGGTGCGGGTGAACACCAGCGCGCTGGTCACCTCCGGTTTTTGCAGCAGCTGCGCCAGCAGGTGGCGCTTGTTGCCCTTGTCCACAAAATAAACGCTTTGCTCAATGCGCTCCACCGTCGTGGCGGGCGGCGCGACCATCACCTTTTCCGGGCCGTGGAGCAGGCCGTCGGCCAGCTCCTCGATCTCCCGCGGCATGGTGGCCGAGAACAGCAGCGTCTGCTTTTGCCCCGGAAGGCAGGCGAGCACCCGCTTCACATCATGTACAAAGCCCATGTCCAGCATACGGTCGGCTTCGTCCAATACGAATATCTCAACATTTTTCAGGTCGATATAGCCCTGTCCGATGAGATCGTTCAGGCGGCCGGGCGTGGCTGTCAGGATATCTACGCCCTTTTTCAGCCGGGCCACCTGGGGATTCTGGTTCACGCCGCCGAAAATAACGCAGTGTGCAAGGCGCATATGGCGGCCGTAGGCCGCAAAGCTTTCGTCGATCTGCAGCGCAAGCTCGCGGGTCGGCGTGAGAATGAGCGCTCGGATGGGGCGCCCGCCCGAAGGTGCTGGCGTAGCCGCCAGACGCTGCAGAATGGGCATGGCGAACGCGGCGGTCTTGCCGGTTCCGGTCTGAGCGCAGCCCAGCAGGTCCCGCCCGGCCAGTACGGGCGGAATGGCTTTTTGCTGAATGGGAGACGGTTCTTCGTAGCCCGCCTCGGCGGCGGCTTTCAAAATTGGGGGAATCAGGTTCAAATCGCTGAATTTCATGCAGTGGGTTCCAATCTTTCCTTATCGCGGGACGCGCACACCTTCTGTCCCGGGCAATAAAAACATATTTTTTCGCGGGCGCGGCCCGCACCGGGCAAAAAATTTTTCCGGCAGGCTCCGCGCGGCTTGTACCGACGCGGACAGTGTGCTAAAATGGGGGCGGTCAGAGACAAAACATTGCGGAAACGGCTAAAAAACCCCATATTATTATATATTATATCATGTCTCCACCAGCCGTGGCTAGAACAAAACCGCACCTGCTGCGGTTTTGCATGGTTCAATGTCCTCAAAGCCCTGTGCGTCAGCACAGGGGCGTGTGCAGTGCACACGCGCGGCCGCGCATGCGGCGGCTTTGAGGTTATTATACCATATTTCTAAGCTCGCACTTCGCGTACCGCTCGTGTTCACTAAAAAACATGGTATCTATGCCGCCAGGCTCATGCTTCGCCTGCGGCTCGCATTCACCAACCGGACATATTATACCACAGAACGGGAGAAACCCCAAGATGGAAGCTGCTAAAAAAATCTTTACCCGCGCGCATATCATCTGGTTCCTGCTGCTCAACTTCGGCCTTGTGCTGCTGGCGGCAGGCATCCATTTTTTCAAATCACCCAATAATTTTGCAATGGGCGGTACGTCCGGCATCTCCATCATCGCGGCCACGCTGCTGCCGCATATGGATGTGGGCACGTTCATGTTTATCATCAACGGCGTACTCATCGTGCTGGGGCTGGTGTTTCTGGGGCGCGCGGTCATCGGGGCCACGCTTTACTCTTCGGTGGCGCTCTCGTTCTATGTCTGGGTGCTGGAGCGCGCCGTGCCCATGGCCCGCCCGTTTACGGACGACACGTTCCTGGAGCTGTGCTACGCCGTTATCCTGCCTGCGGCGGGCAGCGCTATTATTTTTAACATCGGCGCCTCCAGCGGCGGCACCGACATCATTGCCATGATCCTTTCCAAATACACGAGTCTGGAGATCGGCAAGGCGCTGCTCGTTTCGGATTTCTGCATCGCGCTGTTTGCCGGCGGGCTGTACGGCGTGCGCACAGGCCTGTACTGCGTGCTGGGCCTGCTGGCCAAGGCCTTTGTAGTGGACGGCGTCATCGAAGGCATCAACGTGCGCAAAAAGGTCACCATCGTGTCCCGCCAGCCGGACAAGATCAATGAGTTCATCATGGGCACGCTGCACCGCGGCGCTACCGTATATACGGCCCACGGCGCCTTTTCGGGCCGGGACGAGCAGGTCATCACCACGGTGCTGAACCGGCGCGAAGCTGTCTCCCTGCGCAATTACATCCGCCGGACGGATCCCGGCGCTTTCATCACCATCGTCAATTCCAGCGAGACCATCGGCAAGGGCTTCCGCGCCATCTGAACGGCGCGCCTGCCTGCTTGTCCTTTCACATAAAAAACCGCTCCGGCGCTTTGTTGCATACCGGGGCGGTTTTTTGTAATTTTCCCATCTGATTATACAGAAAGTTCAGCTTTCTCTCCCAGCAGCGCGCGGTTTTCCTCCAGAAGCGGGCGGATGCAATCCGCCAGGAATTCCTCCACCTGTGCGGCGCTGCGGCCCGTGAAGTCCTCCGGCTTGAGGATGGCCTCAATCTCCTCGTAATCCAGCCCGAAAGAGGAGTCGGCGCAGATGCGCTCGATGAGGTCGTTTTTGCCGCCCTCCTCTTTCACGACCTTTGCCGCCTGCTGCGCATAAACACGGATCTTCTCGTGCAGTTCCTGGCGGTCGCCGCCTTTCTTGACGGCGCTCATCATGATGTTTTCGCTGGCCATGAAGGGCAGCTCCGCCATAATGCGGCTTCGGATGACCTTTGGGTATACCACCAGGCCGTCGCACACGTTGAGCATGATGTTCAGAATGGCGTCCACGGCCAAAAAGCCCTCGGCCACGGCCACGCGCTTGTTGGCGGAATCGTCCAGCGTGCGTTCAAACCACTGTGTGCCCGCGGTGAACGCGGGGTTCAGCACGTCGATCATCACGTAGCGGGCCAGCGCGCAGATGCGCTCGCACCGCATGGGATTGCGTTTGTAGGGCATGGCGGACGAACCGATCTGGTTTTTCTCAAACGGTTCCTCCATCTCCTTGAAATTGGCCAGCAGGCGCATGTCGTTGCCGAACTTCATGGCGCTCTGCGCAACGCCGGACAGCGCGGACAGCACATTGTAGTCCACTTTGCGGGAATACGTCTGGCCCGAAACGGGAACCACTTTTTCAAAACCCAGCGCGGCGGCGATGTCGGCCTCCACCGCCTTGATTTTTGCGTCGTCGCCCTCAAACAGCTCCACAAAGCTTGCCTGTGTGCCCGTGGTGCCCTTGCTGCCCAGCAGCGCAAGCCCCTTGATGCGCGTCTCGATTTCGGCGTAATCCATATACAGCTCGCCCAGCCACAGCGCGGCGCGCTTGCCCACGGTGGTGAGCTGCGCGGGCTGCAGATGTGTGTAGGCCAGCGCGGGCATGGCCTTGTATTCGTCCGCGAATTCTGCCAACAGGGCCATCACGTTCAGCAGCTTGCGGCGCACTACCTCCAGCGCCTCGCGCATGACAAGGATATCGGTGTTGTCGCCCACATAGCAGCTGGTGGCCCCCAGATGGATGATGCCCTTTGCCTCCGGGCACTGCACGCCGTAGGCATAGACGTGGCTCATCACGTCGTGGCGGCACTCCTTTTCCCGGGCGGCGGCCACATCGTAATTGATGTCGTCCTTGTGCGCCTCCAGCTCGGCGATCTGCGCGTCGGTGATGGGCAGGCCCTGCTTCTGCTCGGCCTTCGCCAGCGCGATCCACAGCCTGCGCCACGTCTTGAATTTATTGTCCTCCGAGAAGATGTACTGCATCTCTTTCGACGCGTAACGCGTCTGGAACGGGGAAGTATAGGTATCGTGTGCCATTGTGCTCTCCTCTTACAGTTTGAAGTAATCCACGCCGCCCTCAAACAGCTTCTGGTATTTGTTGCCGTCCACGTTCTTATACAGGTTGTCGCCGCTGCGCTCGGAATGGCCCATCTTGCCCAGCACGCGGCCGTCCGGGCTGGTGATGCCCTCCACGGCATAGTAGCTGCCGTTGGGGTTGTGGCGCACGTCCATGGTGGGCTTGCCGGACAGGTCTACATACTGGGTGGCGATCTGCCCGTTTTTCACTAGGCGGTCCAGCGTTTCGGCTCCGGCCACGAAGCGGCCTTCGCCATGGCTGACGGCCACCGTGTGCACATCGCCCGGCTTTGTATACTGCAGCCAGGGCGAAAGGTTCGACGCCACACGGGTGCGCACCAGCATACTCTGGTGGCGGCCGATGGTGTTGAATGTCAGCGTGGGGCAGGTATCATCCGTCTCCACGATATCGCCGAAGGGCACAAGGCCCAGCTTGATGAGCGCCTGGAAGCCGTTGCAGATGCCCAGCATCAGGCCGTCGCGCTTTTGCAGCAGCCCGCGCACGGCCTCGGTGATGGCCGGGTTGCGGAAAAACGCCGTGATGAACTTGGCGCTGCCCTCCGGCTCGTCGCCGCCGGAGAAGCCGCCCGGCAGGAAGATCATCTGGCTGCGCCCGATGAGCTCCTTCACAGCAGCCACGCTCTCGGCCACATGGGCCGGGGTGAGGTTGTTGATGACGAATACCTCGGGCTCGGCCCCGGCGCGCTCCATGGCGCGGGCGGAATCGTACTCGCAGTTTGTGCCCGGGAACACCGGGATCAGCACGCGGGGCTTTGCTGTGCCCACCTTGGGCGCCACGCGGTTCAGCGCCTCGTACTTCAGCGCGGGCGCCTCCTGCGCCGGCCCGGCTGCCTCTGCCGTACGGTAGGGCAGCACCGGCTCCAGCTTTGCTTCATAGGCTTCCTGCACTTTGGCCAGGTCGGCTGTCTCGCCGTTCAGTTCCCACACATAGCGCGCTGTTGTCTCGCCGATGGGCGTGCCCACGTCGATGTCCTCCGCCAGCTCCAGCACGAAGCTGCCGTAGGCATAGCCGTACAGCCTTGCGGCGTCGAAGCCCGGAGCAAAGCGCACTCCCAGGCGGTTGCCCAGGCCCATTTTGAACAGTGCCTCGGCCAGACCGCCCATGGACGGCGTGTAGGCAGAAAGCACCTTTTTCTCTTTGATGAGCGTCTCCACCTGCGCCCACAGCAGCTTCAGGCTCCCGGCATTGGGCAGCAGGCCGTCGCGCATGGCCGGGCTCAGCAGCACCAGCTTCGAGCCGGGCAGCTTGAACTCCGGGCTGACGACATTGTCCGTATTGCCCGCGGCAACAGCAAAGCTGACCAGCGTGGGCGGCACGTCGATGTTTTCAAACGAGCCGGACATGGAGTCCTTGCCGCCGATGGCAGCGACGCCCAGTTCCACCTGCGCGTCCAGCGCGCCCAGCAGGCTGGCCATGGGCCGGCCCCAGCGGGTGGGGTCCGCACCCAGGCGCTCGAAGTATTCCTGGAACGTGAGATAGGCGTTTTTGGCGGAAAAACCGGTGGCCACCAGCTTGGAAACGCTCTCGACCACGGCCAGGTAGGCGCTGTGGTACTCGCTCTGTTCGGCGATGAAAGGGTTGTAACCCCAGGCCATGCCGGAGCAGGTCTTTGTCTCGCCGTGGGGCACGGGCAGCTTTGCCGCCATTGCCTGCACGGGCGTGAGCTGTGTCCGGCCGCCGAAAGGCATCAGCACCGTGCCCGCGCCGATGGTGGAATCGAACCGTTCGGACAGTCCTTTTTTGCTGCAGGTGTTCAGATCGCTCATCAGCGCGGTCAGTTTTTCCTCAAGCGTGCCCTCCGGCACTTTGCAGGGCGCCACGCGGCGTGCCGGCACGCGCACGTCCATATGCTTCTCCGCGCCGTTGGAGTTCAGGAATTTGCGCTTGATGTCGCAGATGATATTGCCGTTCCAGCGCATGACAAGGCGCGGCTCCGCCGTCACCTCGGCCACGACGGTGGCCTCCAGGTTTTCCCTGTTGGCTGCGGCAATGAATTTCTCCGCGTCCTCTTTCGCCACCACAACGGCCATGCGCTCCTGGCTCTCGGAGATGGCAAGCTCGGTGCCGTCCAGCCCGTCATATTTTTTCGGTACGGCGTTCAAGTCAATGGAAAGGCCGTCGGCCAGCTCACCGATGGCGACGGAAACACCGCCCGCGCCGAAGTCGTTGCAGCGCTTGATCATCCGCGTTGCTTCCTTTGTGCGGAACAGGCGCTGCAGCTTGCGCTCCACAGGCGCATTGCCCTTCTGCACCTCTGCACCGCAGGTCTCCAGGCTCTCCAGCTTGTGGGCTTTGGAGGACCCTGTCGCGCCGCCGCAGCCGTCGCGGCCCGTGCGGCCGCCCAGCAGGATCACCACGTCTCCGGGGACGGGTTGCTCACGGCGCACATTTGCCTCGGGCACCGCGCCCACCACCGCGCCGATCTCCATACGCTTGGCGATATAGCCCGGGTGGTACAGCTCGTCCACCATACCGGTGGCAAGGCCGATCTGGTTGCCGTAGCTGGAATAGCCCGCCGCGGCTGTCGTCACCAGCTTGCGCTGCGGCAGCTTGCCGGGCATGGTATCCCTGACGGGCACCAGTGGGTCGCCCGCCCCGGTGACGCGCATGGCCTGGTACACATAGCCGCGGTTGGCCAGCGGGTCCCGGATGGCGCCGCCGATGCAGGTGGCCGCGCCGCCGAACGGCTCGATCTCGGTGGGATGGTTGTGCGTCTCGTTTTTGAACAGCAGCAGCCAGGGCTCGTCCGTACCGTTGTTGTCCACGGTGATGCGCACGCTGCAGGCGTTGATCTCGTCGGATTCGTCCATGTTCTTCAGCACGCCGGTCTTTTTCAGGTACTTTCCGCCGATGGTGCCCAGGTCCATCAGGCATACGGGCTTGTTTTTGCCCGCGTGCACCTCCCTGCGCAGCGCAAGATAACGCTCCCATGCGGCCTTCACCGTCTCGTCCTCGATCTGTACGTCGTCCAGGATGGTGCCGAAGGTGGTGTGGCGGCAATGGTCGCTCCAATAGGTGTCGATCATACGGATCTCGGTGATCGTGGGGTCCCGATGCTCGCTTTTGAAATAGCTCTGGCAGAAGGCGATGTCGCCCTCGTCCATGGCCAGGCCGTAGTGCTTTACAAAATCCGCGAGGCCCGCTTCATCCAGCGCGGTGAAGCCCTCCAGCGTTTCCACGGTGGTTGGGATGGCGTAATCGGTCTTCAGCGTGGCCTTCTCCGCAAGGGACGCCTCCCGGGCCTCTACGGGGTTGATGACGTATTTTTTAATTTCAGCCAGCTCCTCCGCGCTGGGCGCGCCGTACAGCAGGAACACGCGGGCGGACTGCACGTCCGGCCGCTCGCCCTGGCTGATGAGCTGGATGCACTCGGCGGCGCTGGCCGCGCGCTGATCGAACTGGCCGGGCAGGAACTCGGTGGCGAACACCGCGTCCGCGCCTTCGGGCACGGCCGTATAGGTGAAGTCCAGCTGCGGCTCACTGAACACGGTGCCGCAGCACTGGGAAAACAGCTCTTCGGAGATGCCCTCCACGTCGTAGCGGTTCAGCAGGCGCAGGCCCGTCACGCTTTTGATGCGCAGCAGATGACGGATCTCGGACAAAATGCCCCTGGCCTCCACCGCGTATTCGGGACGCTTTTCCACATAAATGCGATATACCATAACGTTTCCTCCCTGTGGCTCACAGCGCGGCAAGCGCCTTCTGGCCGATGTCCGAGCGGCGGTGCAGCCCCTCAAAGCCGATCTGGTCCGCCGCGCCGTAGGCCGCGGCCACGGCGTCAAACAGCGAATCCGCCACGGCGGTGACGCCCAGCACGCGCCCGCCGCTGGTGACGAGCACATTGTCCGCAAGGGCCGTGCCCGCGTGGTACACGGTGGCCCCGCCGCCCGGCAGCTGGCCGTCCGCGAGGCCCGTGATGGGCTTTCCTTTTTCATAGTGCTGCGGGTATCCGCCTGAAGCCAGCACCACGCACGCGGCGCTTTGGCCGCTGAATTTTACTTCCGTCTGCGCCAGCGTACCGTTGGTGGCGGCCTGCATCACAGCCAGCAGGTCGCTCTCCAGAAGCGGCAGCACCACCTGGGTCTCCGGGTCTCCGAAACGGCAGTTGTACTCAATGACCTTCGGGCCGTCGGGCGTAAGCATCAGCCCGAAATACAAACAGCCTTTGAAGGGCCGGCCCTCCGCGTTCATGGCCGCAACGGTGGGTTTGAAAATCGTCTCCATGCACACCTGTGCGATCTGCGGCGTATAATAGGGGTTGGGCGCGATGGTGCCCATGCCGCCGGTGTTCAGGCCCCTGTCGCCGTCCAGCGCGCGCTTGTGGTCCATGCTGGACACCATGGGCACGACGGTTTTTCCGTCGGTAAAGCTGAGTACAGAAACCTCCGGCCCCGTGAGAAACTCCTCGATGACGATACGGCTGCCCGACGCGCCGAACTGCCTGTCCTCCATGATGCTTTTCACAGCGGCCAGCGCCGCGGCCTCGTCCTCGCAGATCAGCACGCCCTTGCCCAGCGCAAGGCCGTCCGCCTTGACGACAAGCGGGTACTTCCGGTTGGCGCGCACATAAGCCGCGGCCTCGCCCGCGTCCGCAAACGTCTCGTAGGCGGCCGTGGGGATGCCGTACTTCTTCATCAGGTTTTTGCTGAACACCTTGCTGCCTTCCAGAATGGCGGCGGCCTTGTTGGGGCCAAAGGCGGGAATGCCCTTTTCCGCCAGCGCGTCCACCATGCCCAGCACCAGCGGGTCGTCCGGCGCGACGACCACATAATCGATGCCCTCCTGCACGGCAAAGGACACCACGCCCGCCACGTCGGTGGCGGCGATGGGCACGCACACGGCGTCGCTGGCGATACCGCCGTTGCCCGGCGCGGCATACAGCGCGGGGCGCCGCGGGCTTTCCTTCAGCTTGCGGATGATAGCGTGCTCCCGCCCGCCCCCGCCGACAACCAGAACCTTCATAGGTCAACCTCCCTGCTTTCGCCGCCGCGCCGCCAAACGCGGGCAGAGCCGTGCTCCGCCCCGGCGCGGCCGCGCGGCGTTCTTTTTAATGGTGGAACAGGCGGATGCCGTTGAACGCCATCACAATGCCGTATTTATCGCAGGTTTCAATGACCTGCCCGTCCCGGATGGAGCCGCCCGGCTCCACGATGGCCGTCACGCCGGAACGGCGCGCGCGCTCGATGTTGTCCCCAAAGGGGAAAAATGCGTCGCTGCCGAGACAGACGCCCGTGACCTTGGACAGCCATTCTTTTTTTTCGGCGGGCGTCAACGGTTCGGGACGTGTGGTGAAGGTCTCCGCCCACACGCCGTCGCCCAGCACGTCCTCCCATTCGTCGGAGATATACACGTCGATGGCGTTGTCGCGGTTGGGGCGGGAGACGTCGGGACGGAACGGCAGGCCCAGCACCTTGGGGTGGTGGCGCAGCTGCCAGATGTCCGCTTTGTTGCCCGCAAGGCGCGTACAGTGGATGCGGCTCTGCTGGCCCGCGCCCACACCGATGAGCTGTCCGCCCTGGGCGTAGCACACCGAGTTGGACTGGGTGTATTTCAGCGCGATCAGGCACAGTGTCAGGTCCCGCTTCTGCTCGTCTGTCAGCGCCCTGTTCCGTGTGACGATATTGGAGAACGTATCGTCGCCGAACTTCAGCTCGTTGCGCCCCTGCTCAAACGTGATGCCGAACACATCCTTGTGCTCCACGGGCGCGGGCTGGTAGGATGGGTCGATGGCGACAATGTTGTAACCGCCCTTGCGCTTGGTTTTCAGGATGGCCAGCGCGGCTTCGGAATAGCCCGGCGCGATAACGCCGTCCGACACCTCGTGCTGGATGACCTTTGCCGTGGCCTCGTCGCATTCGTCGGAAAGGGCGATCCAGTCCCCAAAGCTGGACATGCGGTCCGCGCCGCGGGCGCGGGCATAGGCGCAGGCCAGCGGGGAAAGCTCGATGTCCTCCACAAAATACATCTTTTTCAGCGTATCATCCAGCGGCAGGCCCAGCGCCGCGCCGGCGGGGCTGACGTGCTTGAACGACGCGGCCGCGGGCAGACCCGTGGCCTGGCGCAGCTCTTTTACAAGCTGCCACGCGTTCAGCGCGTCCAGGAAATTGATATAGCCCGGTTTGCCGTTCAAAACGGTGATGGGCAGCTCGCCCTCCCGCATGAAGATGCGCGCGGGCCGCTGGTTCGGGTTGCAGCCGTATTTCAGTTCCAGTTCTTTCATATCCTTAAAAACCCCCATTCGATGTCCCCGGCGGCCCTGCCGCACACGGGGCGGCGCGTTACACTTTTTCGTATTTGTTCACGATGCGGTCCTGCGTTTTGCCCGTGGCAAGGTCGATATACCGCACAAACAGCGAAACCTTGTTGTCCTCGTTCAGACTGTTCCACACCATCCGCGTGAACGTGTCGATATCGCCCATCAGGCGCACGTGCTCCGGCTCGCCCGCGAAGCTGGGGATGGGGCTGCCGTCGCAGCGGTAGGTATGGATAAAGCGGCCCTCGCCTGCAACGGGCTGGTCGTATTCAAAGAAGAACCGTTCCACGGAATCCGCGTTGCCGCCGTCGGATTTCAGAATGGACAGCTTGTACTTCATTGCGCCGCCCTTCACCTTCACAATGCCCGAGATGCGCGGCGTGAAGTTGGGGGAATCCGGCTCAAAGGTGCGCGTGCGCAGCGCCTTGGCAAAGCCCTTGCCCGCGGTCAGGTGGTCGTATATCGTATCCGTCTGGTCGCCGTTGGTCACGATGGTTGTTTTGCCCAGCACGCGCACGGGCGCGTAGATGATGAGGGACGGGTCCTCCAGCTTGGAGGGGTCCGCCGCTTCGGTAATGATGCCGCCGTCCTTCGCGGTGAACACGCGGTTGCGGCTGTTTGCGCTGCGGCCCATGATGAAATAGGCGATGACGGCGCTTTTGCCGTCCTCCGACCTTCCCAGCACGATGCCGCGGCCGGGGTATGTATTTACGGCAAGCTCCGCCGCAAGGCTCAGATGGTCCATATCCTTCTCCTCTTTCCGCGGCGCGGCGGGTCCGTCCGCCGCGTCCAATTCTTCCGTCAGCTGCGCCAGCGCACGGGGCAGCAGCTTCCATTCCGCCTGCTCCATCACGCGCTTCTGCAGCGTTTCCGGCGTATCGCCGGGCAGCACGTCCACGGGCTGCTGCAGCAGGATGCGTCCTCCGTCCGGCACTTCGTTCACAAAATGCACCGTCGCGCCCGTCACCTTCACGCCCTTTGCCAGCGCTGCCTCATGCACCCGCAGGCCGTAGTATCCCGCCCCGCAGAAGCTGGGGATCAGGCTGGGGTGCACGTTCAGAATGCGCTCGGGATACGCGGTGATGACGCTGGGGCCCAGGATGGACAAAAAGCCCGCCAGCACCACCACGTCGATGCGGTGCTCCCGCAGCGCGGCCAGCAGCGCCGCGTCGTATTCCTCCGGTGCGGCATAGCTTTTGCGCGCCACCACAATGCCGGGCACGCCCGCTTTGGACGCGCGCTCCAGCGCGTACACGCCGGGCTTTGAGGCCAGCACCAGAGCGATTTTCGCATGGGGCAGCGCGCCCGCGGCCTTTGCGTCCAGAATGGCCTGCAGGTTCGTGCCGCCGCCGGAAACCAGCACCGCTACGTTCAGCATAGCTCTACGCCCTTTTCCGCACCCTTCGCGATCTCGCCCAGGATGTACGCATCCTCGCCCGCTTCCTTCAGGATGCGCACGGATTCGTCCGCCCTGTCGCCGGGCACGACGACAGCCATGCCCACGCCCATATTGAACGTATTGAACATGTCCCGCTCGGGAATTTTGCCAACCTTTTGCAGCAGCGGGAAGATGGGCGGCATGCGCAGGCTCTTTTTCTCGAGCTTCGCCACGCAGCCCGCGGCCAGCGCGCGGGGGATGTTCTCATAAAAGCCGCCGCCCGTGATGTGGCTCACGGCGCGCACATCCACCTGCTCCATCAGCGCCAGCACGGGCTTGACGTAAATTTTTGTGGGCGTGAGCAGCGTTTCGCCCAGCGTGCCGGAAAGCTCGTCGTAATGCTGCCAGATATCCGCGTACTCCACATTGAATATCTTGCGCACAAGAGAAAAGCCGTTGGAGTGCACGCCGCTGGAGGGCAGCGCGATGACGGCGTCGCCCGCCTGCATCTTCGTATTGTCAATGATTTTGCTTTTTTCCACGACGCCCACGGTAAAGCCGGCCAGGTCGTATTCCTGCTCCGGGTAAAAGCCCGGCATCTCGGCGGTCTCGCCGCCCACAAGCGCTGCGCCCGCCTGGACGCAGCCCTCGGCCACGCCCGCCACGATGGAGGCGATCTTCTCCGGGTAATTCTTTCCGCAGGCGATATAGTCCAGAAATACCAGTGGCTTCGCGCCGCAGGTGATCACATCATTGACGCACATGGCCACACAGTCGATGCCCACGGTGTCGTGCTTGTCCATCAGAAAAGCGATCTTCAGCTTCGTGCCCACGCCGTCCGTGCCGGAGACCAGCACCGGGTGGGTGAGGCCCGTCATATCCAGCTCGAACAGGCCGCCGAAGCCGCCCAGCCCGCCGATGGCGCCCGGCGTCATCGTACGCGCCACATGCTGTTTCATCAGCTCCACCGCGGCATAGCCCGCCGTGATGTCAACGCCCGCTGCCTTGTAGCTCTCGGAAAAGCTCTTCATATCGTTTCTCCTGTTCCCGACGGTCAGTCGTTGATATTTTCGGAAATTTTCTTTTCAAATTTGCTTTTTTCAGTGCTTTTGGGCGGCTCCACCGGGTATTTGCCCGTAAAGCAGCCCGTGCACAGGCCGCATTTACAGCCCTCGGCGATCTTCTTCACTCCGTCCACGCTCAAAAAGCCCAGGCTGTCCACACCCAAAATCTCCCGCATCTCCTCCAGCGAATGGTTGGCGGCGATGAGATTTTCCCGGCTGTCCACGTCCACGCCGAAATAGCACGGATACAGAAATTCCGGCGCGGAGGACAAAAAGTGCACTTCCGTGGCCCCGGCTTCCCGCAGCATCTGTACGATCTGCCGCGAGGTGGTGCCGCGCACGATGGAATCATCCACCAGCACCACGCGCCGGCCCTTCACGGTGTCCGCAATGGGGTTCAGCTTGATGCGCACGGTGTTCTCCCGCAGCTTCTGGTTGGGCTGGATGAACGTTCGGCCGATGTATTTGTTCTTCAAAAAGCCGATGCCGTAAGGGATGCCGCTCTGCTGGGAATAGCCCAGCGCCGCGTCCAGGCCCGAATCCGGCACACCGATGACGACGTCCGCCTGCACAGGGTGCTCCAGCGCCAGAAACGCGCCGGCTCGCCGGCGCGCCCGGTGTACGGAAGCGCCGTCCACAACAGAATCCGGCCGGGCGATGTACACGTATTCAAACACGCACAGGCCTGTGGGGCAGCCGCAGTGGGTGCGGATGGAGCGGCAGCCGTTTTCGTCAAACACCACGATCTCGCCCGGCTCCACATCGCGCACGAACTCGCCGCCCGCGGCGGTGATGGCGCAGCTCTCGCTGGCAATGATGTCGTTTTCGCCCAGCTTGCCGATGCACAGCGGGCGGAAGCCCTGCGGGTCCCGCGCGGCGATGAGCTTGCGCGGGCTCATCACCACCAGCGAATACGCCCCCTTCAGCCTGTCCATCGTTTGCTCCACGGCCTGTTCGATGCTGTCGGAGGAAAGGCGCTCGCGGGTGATGGCGTAAGCGATGACCTCCGTATCCGACGTGGAGTGGAAGATCGCGCCCGAAAGCTCGAATTCCGAACGCAGCTCGGCGGAATTTGTCAGGTTGCCGTTGTGAGCCAGCGCCATCGGTCCCTTGATGTGGCGGATCACAAAGGGCTGCGCATTGGAGCGGACGGGCACCCCCGTGGTGGCATAGCGGCAGTGGCCGATGCACATATTGCCCCGGGGCATCGTCTCCAGCACGTCCTTGGTGAACACGTCGTTCACAAGGCCCAGCTCGCGCCGTTTGTAGAACACGCCGTCGTCGTTCACCGCCATGCCGCAGCTCTCCTGGCCGCGGTGCTGCAGCGCGTACAGGCCGTAATAGGTGGTACCCACCACGTCCAGGTCCGCGTCGCGGCGGTAAACGCCGAACACGCCGCACTCTTCATGCAGCTTTTCGTCAAGATAGTCTTTGATCATCCGTTCACTCCCCCAGCAGGCGCTTCATAACTTCCCGGTAGGCTTCCTCTTCGCCGCCCAGGTCGCGCCGGAACAGGTCTTTATCCAGGTGCGCACCTGTGGTGGCGTCCCAGAAGCGGCAGGTGTCGGGGCTGATCTCGTCGGCCAGCACGATGGAGCCGTCGGGCAGGCGGCCGAATTCCAGCTTGAAGTCGATGAGGCGGATGTTGAAGCCCAGCAGATATTGGGAAAGGATGTCGTTCACCTGGAAGGCATATTTCGTGATGGTGTCGATCTCCTCCTGCGTGGCCAGGCCCAGGGCCAGCGCGTGGTAATGGTTGATGAGAGGGTCGTGATACTCGTCGTTTTTGTAGCTGAACTCGATGGTGGGGATCTTCAGCACCGTTCCCTCGGGCACGCCCAGACGCTTGGTGAAGCTGCCCGCGGCCACGTTGCGGATGATGACCTCCAGCGGCACGATCTCCACCTTTTTCACCAGCGTCTCGCGGTCGGACAATTCCTCCACAAAGTGGGTGGGCACGCCCTTTTCAGCCAGCATCTTCATCAGGTTGTTGGAAAGCCTGTTGTTCACCACGCCCTTGCCGCGGATGGTGCCTTTCTTTGCTCCGTCGCCGGCGGTGGCGTCGTCCTTGTAATCCACGATGACAAGGTCCGCGTCGTCTGTGGCGAATACCTTTTTGGCTTTCCCCTCATACAGCTGTTCCCGTTTTTCCATGTTGTTCTTCTCCCTCTTTTGTGTTTTATAAAAATAAAAAGATATTTGGAAAGCATTCCTTACAGCGCGGCCGCCTCGGCCCGGATGGCGGCGTCCTTTTCAGCGATGGAGCGGGCCATTTTCTCCCGGTCCTCCGCCAGCAGCGCGGCGATGCGCGCGTCGTGGATGGCCAGCATCTGAGCGGCCAGCACGGCGGCGTTTTTGGCGCCGTTCAGCGCAACGGTGGCCACAGGAATGCCGCTGGGCATCTGCACGGTGGCCAGCAGGGCGTCCAGGCCGTCCACCGCGCCGCCCTTAACGGGGATGCCGACGACGGGCAGCACGGTGTTCGCGGCGATGCTGCCCGCCAGATGGGCGGCCATACCCGCGGCCGCGATGATCACGCCGAAGCCGTTTTCCGCCGCGCGCTTTGCAAACTCCGCCGCAGCGGCCGGGGTGCGGTGGGCGCTCATTACGCGCACCTCAAACGGGATATCCCAGCTTTTGAGCTGTGCGGCCGCGGCTTTTACCGTTGGCCAGTCGCTGTCCGAGCCCATGATGATGGCTACTTTTTTGGTGTTTTCCATAAATCCATCTCCTTTGTGCGTCCCTGAAAAGAAAAAAGGCCGTGGTGCAGTTACACCATGGCCTTATGCTTGCAGTTTCAGCGCGGTATCCTCTTTCCGCAGCCCGCAGGCGCGCCGAAAAAACGCGCGGTATCCCGCAGACGCACTGCCCCGGCGGGAAGGCCGGCGGCTTACACTCCGCCCCGGGTACGCAGCGGTTCCCAAAGCGATCGATTGCATCCCGGTACCTCCTCTGAACAGCTTGTTCGGTGCGAAGAAAAAGGATATTATCATCGTACTATGAAACCGGAATAAAAGCAATCGCTTTCCGGCGGCGGCGCGAATTTTCAGAGAAAACAACAAGAACCTTATGCCGCCGGGCGGCTTTTTTGGTTGATTGTCTTACACAGATTTTACAATGCGGAACCGGCGCCGTCAGCCGCAGATGATATCCGCCGTATCCGCCCGCGCCAGGCGGATCAGTTCCTCGGGCGCAAGCTCGATCTGATAGCCAATCCTGCCGCCGCTTACGATGATGCTTGCGCCCGCAAGCGCGCTGCGGTCGAACACGTGCGGGTCGTTCGCGAGCGCGCGCAGGATGGCCAGCCGGTCGACGGCCTCCTGCTCGTTGAAGGGCTCGTAGGCGCGTATGTCGTCGATGAGGGCCATGGACGCATTGTACGCGCCCAGCGTTGGTGGTGCAACGGAGCTGGGCATACATAGTTCCCAACGTGATCAACCCGGTTTCTCGTCGGGAAAGTATCCCAAGATGTCCCCTGGCTCGCATTCGAGTTCTCGGCAGAGCGCGTTCAGTGTCGAGAACCGAATCGACCTCACCCTGCCCGTCTTGATGCGGGAGAGGTTGACCGGGGTGATCCCGACCCTCGCCGCGAGCTCGACGGTGCCTGCGCCGCGCTTTTCCATCATGCGGCCGAGCTTGGAGACGACGGCCATGAGCCCCTCCTTTCCGATCCGGGACAACGGGTGTTCGACGATACCGCTCCGGGTGTCAAATAGACCCCCAAAGTGGACTATTAGAGCAGCAGCGATGCGCAAACATGGGCGAATGCGCACATCGTCCGAAACGCAGAGGAGGCTCGGCCTTAGGATCAAGGACCTACGCGAGGAGCGGGGCCTGTCGCAGTACGCCTGCGCCCCTTTGCTCGGGGTGTCGCGGACCTACCTGGCCGACGTGGAATGCGGCAGGCGCAACGTGAGCCTGGCCACACTCGATTCGATCGCCCGCGGGTTGGGCGTCTCCCTGGAGGAGCTTCTCAAAGGCGTCTAGCGAGCAGGTCCGCCGCCTCCCCGAGGCGCGAGGCGCCCGAGCCCAGAACCTCCCTTCATCATCGCGTTGACGCGGAGGGCACCGAACGTGTCGAGTCCCTCGTTTTCCAGTCGCTCGCCGTA
>ERZ826764.2517-NODE-2517-length-17077-cov-6.916461_pt1 | contig 17077 bp, 11 predicted proteins | sample MGYA00519870_ERZ826764 | MGnify/ENA primary metagenome ERZ826764 (study PRJEB31778, sample SAMEA3449239) | human gut metagenome | biome: human gut; feature: human-associated habitat; material: faeces | place: United Kingdom | collected 2010/2012 ...
GAGCGCATAAGCGAACATTCAACGCGCAGCGACTAAAATCACAAATATGGACGATGGGATTTCGTTGTTTCGTCAGTTTTGCCAATTCAACAGAATTTACTAACTTTTTTAAGTTCCTGAACTTTACATGCATGTACTTTGTTCTTTTTATCATAGCTAATTCCAACCGCAAGAATTCTTCCTGTATACAACGGTTTTTGTCCAATTTTCCCTTGAAACTTCATTGCGTACTTTTTTTCAATAATCTGTTTGATGGCTTCTTCTGGTGTATGATCTACTTTTAATTCCAGTATAAGGCAATCTGCTGTTTTATCATATGGATAGAAAATGAAATCAACATATCCAATGCCTGCTTTTTCCTCACGTTCAACTTGGTATAGATCCCGTGCTGCAAGATAAATCAAATTTACAATAGCAGAAAGTTCTGTTTCGTAATTATATGATAGTAGTGGAATTTCTGTATTGTGGACATATTCGAGAATCTCATTCATTGTTTTCGTATCGCCATGCAAAGTGGCATAAAGCATTCTTTCAGATTCGTGTGCAAGACGATACACATATCCTAAAGAAGGTTCTTTTCGTAACATTGCAGCAAACTTATCCATCAGTTCTTTATTTGGAATGCTGACCTTTCCATTCTCAAAATTCAAAAATCCATAAACTACCATCGCAGAAAAAATTTCATCTCTTGTAGTAAGTTTCATAGAAGTTGCCGCGTATTCCTGAATTTTGGCCGGAACAGCTTCTCCTGATATCATCAATGCCAGATCATCCCGCACATCATCTATATTATGTTCAATATAATAATAAATCTCATCATATGGCCCTGAACTTGTCCAGTAAGATGCAAGATTATTATTCGTAAGTGCAAATACAACTGATCTTGGATTATACACGCTTTCTCCCCGAAAAGTATGATAGCCATTGTACCAGATGCGTAATCCTTCACGACTCACATTTTTGTGCTTTGTATTTTTTTCATACCGTTTGTATAATTCATCTGTTTCCGAGTCTGTGAATCCAAAAGCATCACTAAATTTTTCTTCTGAAATCATCGTATATTCCATAAACATATTAAGTTCTGAACCGCTTGAATATTTTGCGATTGGAAGAATTCCTGTAATATATGCAAGCAATACATATGGTCTATCTTTCAGTAAATTACGCAGAAAAAGTAAATAATCTTTTTTGTCCTGCTCTGTGATAAAATCCTGATGGAAAATAAAATCCCATTCATCAAATACAAATATAAATCTCGCATTAATATCATAAGCGTATATTTCATTTAAAACATCCCATACCGCCTCGTCCTCTGAGATTTCGACATCTGGATATTCCAGCCGGAGATCTTTGATTAATCTGTTTTCAATCCTATCAATATATTTTTCATAGGAAGTACATCTTTTGGGAAGATCATTAAATGAAATATGGATCACCGAATACTGGTTTTGATATTTCGTACATATCGGATTTGCTGATATTTTGCATTTATCAAATATATCCTCCGCATTTTTTGCTTTAGAAAAAAATGCCGCTATCATATTTGCTGTAACTGTTTTTCCAAATCTTCGAGGCCTGGTAATGCAAATATAATTATTTCCTTCATTTACTAAAGGAAATAATTGCTCTAGCATCGATGTTTTATCTATAAAATATGGCTTTACTGTTTCGCTTTTGTACAGGGTATAGGCAGTTGTTCCATTTAAATAGATTCCCATTTTATTTCCTCCTGACTTTTCAATGTTTTAAAGCTGATGCTTTTATAAATTATATCAGACATTGCACTTATTTCCCAGAGTGAAATTTAATAACTTCTGATTTGCCACAGGCAAAAAGACGCACCCAAAGAGAGAAGATATCCTATATTTGTGACTCTATCACTGTGGGTTGAATGTTCGCTTACACGCTCGCATTCAATCCTCGTTCTAAGGCCACAAATATAGGTTATCTTCTCTCTTCGGGTGCTGTGCTTTGGATGGAGAAGCAAAATCAGAATTAATATTGTAAGATTTGGGGATGGGAACAAGAAAAATAGAAATTGGGGAAGATTACTTTTCAAAAAGATTAACACTTGAAGCAATTTATCAATCCCTTTGAATTAACAGAAATATGCTAATTTTTAGCTACACTATTATATCGATCTTGACATTAGCCACTTATAAACTAGCGTTTTTGAAAAATCATTCCTACAACCTGTATGCCCTAATTTACAGAAAGCATTTTTCAAACACACTCTAACTTATTGTCTTAAAATTGCTGTGATATTATAATAATAGCTTGTGTGCAAAACTTTAATATCTGATTTCTCGGAAAGCAACAATCTGCTAATAAATACTCAAATCTTATAACAGTAAGATTCTGATTTTACTTCTACAGCCAAAGACAGCCACCAGAAAGAGAAATAATCTATATTTGTGGCCTGGGAGCAAAGGTTGGATGCGAGCGTGTAAGCGAACATTCAGCCTGCAGCGACGAAAGTCACAAATATAGGTTATTTCTCTTTCTGGTGGCGTCTCCCTTGCCTGCGGCAAATCAAAGTTTTACTAAGTTGTATAAATTTGCATCAATATATTTTTTGAGCAGTTCATCTTCATTATAGAATTCAGTCCACCCATAGTATTCTTCTGCTACGGCTCCGCCGATTGCTGCGAGGGTGTCGCTATCGCATTTTAAGCGGAATACATTGCGGAGGAAGCTCTCGTAGGAATCGCTTTCGTAAAAGCAGCGCATTGCTGCCGGTACACTTCCCATACAAGTCTCGTTCCACTGATATATTTTCTCCAATTCATCAAGAGGGACAGCAATGCTGTATTCATATTTTTCTGCTGGATATTGTTCTAATACATACTGGAAAATATCTTCTTTTGTTTTTCCGTGACGGGCCATCCAGATACAGACAGCCGTTACTACGGCACCTTTGATTCCTTCTGGATGATTATGTGTCACTTCCGCAGATTTTTCTGCCATAGATATTACGTCTTCTAATGCATCAAAATGTTCTCCCACAAAGGAAACCCGCATTGCCGAACCATTTCCAAAGCTATTATATGGCTTCGGATTTTCGCCGTACATCCACTCATAAAATCTTCCGCCATATCCTGAGTAAGGATAAGGTTGTCCGATTTCCCGCATTGTTTTTGTAAAATCTGCATTTTCTAAAATTGCTTTTTTCACCGCCAGAGTCATTATCGTGTCATCGGTATAAGAGCATCTGTTTGTAAATAACTCGCAATGTTTGTAATCCAGATTCTCTGGTCTGTTGAACTCAAATTGTGAACCTGCTATATCTCCAAGAACCGCGCCAATTACTGCCATAAGTTTCGCTCCTTTCATGGCTACTCTGTTTATCCTCCAAATAAATTATGTGCAAACAAATGATAGCCAAAATAGATTACTGATTGTTCTCAATTGGATTATACTATATCATTTTATAAAATTTTTTTAATGTCAATTGCCTTTTTCAAACACACTCTAGTTTTGAACAAGTTTGGTTTTCGTATTATAAGGAACTGCATCCTCGGTTCCTTCTGAGGATATAGTTCTGGCGTAGGAGAAAAGATCAGATGATGAAAGATTCAGGTACAAGGCCGGACGAATGCCACCAGCAGGTTCTTGAACATCATAACCATATCCAAAGACCCATCCATAATAATATACTCCTGCTGCATCATGACTGCTATTGCCCGGGGAACGAAGCCACCAAAAATATGTCTCTTCAGAAAAGTTATCATTTTTACATTTTCTTGTTTTCTTATCCCAGAATCCATATTCTTTGCTTTCTTCTGTCTCATCTACTTCTGATAATGACAATAAAAACAGTTTATCAGAAGTATTTTTTCCTCCTTGAGTTCCATATTTAGAATTATCTTTATTGATTAGTTCTACTGTATTGATTGCTTTATTTTCCTCATTAGAAAAAGCTTTATTTATAAATTCATTATTTAGCCATGCCCTTATTGAACTTTTCTCCCAATCGATTTCTTCATTCTCGCTATGATATGGCTGGCTATCTAAAATAGCATCTGCCAGCAAAAAAGCTTCGCTATTCTCATAATGTAGTACGCGCCATTTAATTGGTTCATACTTAAAATAATTATTTTCTGTTTTATGATATTTACTGCCATTTATTATAACATCATTATTTAAATCCCAATTTATTTCATTTTTTAAAACAGAGTAAATCGCCCCGTCTTCCTGTGTAATTTGCTTTTGTGGATATTTTCCAAACCACAGACAATCCCAGATTACCTTTTTCCCTAATTTCACAAATGGATCATTTTCTATTTTCGGATTATGAAGTACATATTTTTTCTCTTCCTCTGCTTCTTGAGAAAAAGTTTTCATATCTTCTTCTATCAAAGTTTCCTCGACTTTACTTTCTTCCTCTTCAAGTGTAAGTGTTTCTTCAGACAACGCATACAAATCTTCACAAAATTCTTCTATATTCTGATACCTGTTTCTGGCAGAAATACTCATTCCCTTTATTATCGTTTCCTCCATCTGTTTTGAAACAGGGATACCAAATTCGAATATTTCTTTTAAATTATCATCCATAACTCGCTCTATCGCATCAGGCGGATTTTCTCCTGTAAGACATTTATACATAGTGGCACAAAGGGCATAAATATCTGTCCACGGTCCTTGTACTCCATGTGTCTGATATTGTTCCGGCGGCGCATATCCCGGTTTTAAAATAAGGGAAAGACTTTTTTCTCCAAAGTCTGTGTAATCTCTGACTGCCCCAAAATCCATTAACTTTATTTTCCCGCCAAGAAGTACCATGATATTATCCGGACTGATATCCCGATGAATTAATCCCTGGCTATGTATTTCATCAAGGGATTCAATCAATGGTACAAACAATTCCAATAATTCTTCCGGTTCTATTCTTTCATTTTCCCTTAAATACTGCTTTAAAGTAATACCTTCCAGATATTCCATAACAATGTAAGCGGTATTATTTATCTCAAAAAAATCCTGTGCTTTGACAATTCCCTCATCCTTACTGAACCTCGCCATGATTCGGGCCTCTTTTAAGAATTTTTCTTTTCCTTTATTATAATTATCTTTTTCCCCGACAAAAGTTACTGTTACAGCATCTTCATACTCGATATTTCTCGTTACAATTCCCTGTGGAAAAAATTCCTTGATGGCGACTTTTTTCTCATGCAGTTCGTCTATGCCAAGATAAGTGATTCCAAATCCACCCTGACCTAATACTTTCTCAATCGTATATCGACCTATGAGTCTGGTTCCCTTTCGCAGGCAGTGTAAGTTCTCTTCCATGCCTTTCTCCTCCAAAAAAATGTTATGTAACTATAATTTTATTCTATATTTAAATGTATTTCCAGTAAAATGAATTAAAAATTTTTTTATTACCAACATTGTATAAATAATAACACCATCCAGAAAATACTGCTATTAATCACGCCCTGCATTAGAAAAGACCACTAATGCAGGGCGTATCTATTCGCTTGCTATATCATTTTTTAATAAACAAAATGCAAATTATATGTTCCCTTAAAATATAATTGCTTTGCCATTTTCGGCATACGATTTTGTTTTTTGCCAGAGCCATAAGTATGTACTTTTTTGTCTGGGCCGATATATCTATAACATTTGCTGCCCATATAATAAGCCCGGTATTCTTTTACTTTTCTTACTGAATCCTGTTTTAGAACATGTTTGCAAGATTAACGCAGTTCGATGAAAAAATATATGCTTTGTTTTTAAAACTTATATCTTTCTTCTGTTCGCACTGGTATTTTTCACAAACTTTACTGTACTTCTATATCGATAGCTGTTTTTTGCTGTGTTATACTGTTTGGCATCCATATAGCCATAATTTTTAATGACTTTTCCACCTTTTTTAATGACACATTTTTCGTATTTATCATCCGGGTCGATTTTCCAATTGTGGCTGTTGTAATATGCGCATAAATAGGACTTTCCATCTTTCACGCAGAAATAAAGTGCTTCATCGGAAAGACCACTGTTAATATAATTCTGGCCTTTCTTTGTATAGAGCGCAATGTCTCTTCCGTCGCTCAGGCTGCCTACTTTTCTTACTTTTCCACTCTTATAATAGTAAACATTACAGCCTGTGTAAGTGCCTTTTCCGAAACCTTTATAAGTTCCGATCAATAAAACCGGCTTATTTCTGTCACCGATATTTACTACTTTGTAATACTTTTTCCCGCTTACGCTTTTGGTAAGGTACTTTTTATAGGCTTTCTTCATGGAAGACGTGGAGGCTGCCTGTACGGTTCCGGCTGGAAGATTAGCGGAGTTGATAAAGAATATTGCGGCGATTAACAGGGTTAGGGTTGCGATGAGTCGTTTTGTTTTTTTCATGGGTTTCTCCTTTCTTGGTTGGGTTGTTTGTTGTTATGTGATAGATGTTTATATTTTGGCTGTTGCCTTCTTTATTTTTGGATAAGTCTGGTTTTAGTGTTGTAAGGGACTTCGTTTTCGGTTCCGTCTGAAGAGACGGTTCCTGCGTAGGAGAAGAGATTGGAGGATGAAAGATTCAGATGCAAAGCGGGACGCACACCGTCATAACGATGGACACTATAACCATCATCATCGACCCAGCCATCACTGCCCACTCCGGCCGCACTAAGACTATAATACCCCGGCGAACGGAGCCACCACCAATATACATTTTTAGAAAAATCACTATTTTCACAGGCCCTCATCTCATCATCCGAAAATCCATATTTTTCATCATCCTGTTGTTCACTTACTTCCGATAAAGACAGTAAAAATATTTTATCAGAAGTATTATTTCCGCCTTCTGCTCCATAATATGGATTATCCTGATTTACTATTTCTGTTATATTAATGTTTTCTTTTTCTTCATCAGAGAAAGCTCTATTTATAAATTTCCCATTTAGCCATGCTCTTAATGAACTTTCTTCCCATGTAATATCTTCATAGTTCTCATTATAGGGTTGATTATCCAAAATAACATCAGACAATAAAAAGGCTTCTCCGTTTTCAGATTGTAGTACTCTCCACTTAATTGGTTCATACTTAAAATAACTTTTTTTTGTCTTATGATATTTGATATTGTCTATTGTCGCATCTCCATTTTCATCCCAATTATCCGTATTTTTTAAAGTAGTATAAATGTCCCCATCTTTTTTTGTAATCTTGCTCTGAGGGTAACTTCCAAACCACAGGCAGTCCCAAGTCACTTTTTTCCCTGATGCTGTGGAAGAATCATCTTCTATTTTAGGATTATGAAGTGTATACTGCGTTTTCTTCTGTTCCGCTATTTGCTGTTCTCTTTTATCAGAATAAAGCTGGACACCACCACTCACCAATAAAATACACAGAATTACTGCTAACACTACTTTACCAGAGAACTTTTGGGGTTGACTCTGTCTTTTATTATCTGGTTCTGATTTTACGTTTTGTACCGAAGTTTCTTCCTTGTTCTCATATTGTTCAAGGCTCTTCCTGTCAATCTTCTTTTGAGAAACAGCCTCCCTCTTTTCTTTAGCTGATACCTTTTCCGCTTCTGCAGATTCTTCACTTACTAAAGATTTACTTTCTGGAATTTCTTCTACTGATGTATTTACCTTATCTTCTGCATTTTCTTTTATTAAATCCGGCTTTACTTCGCTCTCTTTATTTTCAGACGCAGGTGTTTCTTCATAACCACCGTATAAATCTTCACAAAAATCTTTGATATCCTGATACCTGTCTTTTGCAGACACACTCATTCCCTTTATAATAGCCGCCTCTTCCTGCGGTGGAATGGCGATGCCAAATTTTGATATCTTTTTTAGATGATCGTCTATCACCCTATCTATCGCATCGGGCGGATTCTCTCCGGTAATACATTTGTACATCGTGGCGCAGAGGGCATAGATATCTGTCCACGGGCCTTGTATTCCATGTGTCTGATACTGTTCTGGTGGTGCATATCCCGGTTTTAGGACGATGGAAAGGCTTTTTTCTCCAAATTCTGTATAGTCTCTTGCTGCTCCAAAGTCCATTAACTTTATTCTTCCATCTGGAAGTACCATGATATTATCTGGGCTGATATCTCGGTGAATCATGCCCTGGCTATGTATTTCGTCGAGGGATTCAATCAATGGCACAAGCAGTTCTATCAAGTCTTCTGGCGCTATTCTTTGGTTTTCTCTTAAATACTGCTTTAAAGTAATGCCCTCTAAATATTCCATAACAATATAGGCAGTATTGTTTATCTCAAAGAAGTCTAAAGCTTTGACGATTCCCTCATCTTTACTGAATTTTGCCATCGTGCGGGCTTCTTTTAAGAATCGCTCTTTTCCTTTTTCGTAGTTATCTTTTTCCCCGACAAAAGTTACCGTTACGGTATCTTGATACTCGATATTTCTCGTTACGATTCCCTGTGGGAAAAATTCCTTGATGGCAACTTTTTTCTCGTGCAGTTCATCGATGCCTAGATAGGTGATACCAAATCCGCCCTGACCTAATACGCCCTCGATGGTGTATCGGCCGATGAGCCTGGTTCCTTTTCGCAGGCAGTGTAAATTTTCTTCCATACTTTCTACCTTTTTCCTCTTAAATGACGCTTCATATTCCTATAGCCAATCTGATATGCTATTTATTTTCAATTGGTTCATTCGCTTCGTACGCCAACTCAATATTACGCCTTCCTTTATAATATAATTTCTTTGCCATTCCTGACATACGTTCATAACTCTTTCCCGAACCATAGGTATGCACTTTTTTATCCGATCCAATGTATCGGTAACATTTACCTCCCATATAATAAGCACGATACTCTTTTACCTTTCTTCCCTTTTTCTGGTAAGCAAATGCAAATACCAGTTTGCTTTTTGAATAGTAATACTCACAAACTGTATTCTTTATAGAAAGGAAATCCCTTTTATCAGGTTTAATCTCTGAAAATACCAGTTTATTTTTACTCCAGTAATCTGTACTGGTGCTTCCATTCCTTACTTTTTGATATCTTCGCAGATTTTTCCTTGTGGAATAATAGCATTTTCTTGCATTCTTTACTACTTTATCCGACTTTGCAGAAGCTTCTGCTTCTATAGTTGTTTTACTGGTAATCGGGCTTATCGCGGGGGAACCGGCAAAGATAAGTGCTAATAATAAGATGGCTGTTGTTTTCATTACTTTTTTTACAGATTTTTTCATAAATACTTCTCCTCTCTTTATCGTGTGCATGTTTTAAGCGTACACGGCATAGTCGTTCTCTGTTTTCTGGAAGAAAGATGTCGTTCTCGGACAGTCTTTACAAGAATTTGTTTTATTTTTTCATACTTTGCTCCCTTCCCGTAATTTTTTTCTACTGTGTTATGCATAATAAAAGTTTTGGCTAAAACATATTGTGAGATGGAAAAATGCAGGATTTAAGATTGGAGATTCAAATGCAAAGCGGGCCGCACACCGGCATGACTACTGTCGACATTACTGCCATCCCTGTTGACCCAGCCAAGACTACCCACTACGGCCGCACTACTGCCATAGAGGCCCGGCGAGCGGAGCCACCACAATACTGCTTTTTCTTCATTAACATAAACTACTGATTTTTCGGCATATTCTGTTGCTTTTGCTATTTTTTCTTCGTCATTCGAAAATAATGTTTCTGCTTCCTTCTCGCTTAATAAAAACACCTTATCCTCTGTGTCGTTTTCTCCGCTTGTTCCATACTCCGAGTTATCTTCATTTTTTATCAAAGACGTCTGTATTTTTGCTTTTTCTGTCTTATTAAAAGCAGTTGTATAAAACTCATTATTTAACCATTGCCGAATATCACTTGTCTCCCATGTGACCTCTTCCAATTCTTCATTATATGGTTTTGCATCTAATACATACTTGCTAAGAAGGAGGACCTGGTTTCCTTCATTTTTCATTACAATCCATTCAATTGGCTTTTCTGTTCCGTCTTCTTCTTGTGGATAATTCCCAAATTCTATTGTTTCCCCTATTTTATAGTCTGGATTTTTATCTTTCTTTTGTGAAGAACTCTCAACTTTAGCTGTTGTTCCTTTTTTCGACACAGACTTATTATATGCAAAAGCACCTGCTATTCCCAGTAAAATCAGTATTCCGATAATTATCGGGAAATAGGCGTTCTTTTTTTTTATTTTTTTCGTTTCTTCTTTTCCCCTGTTATCAGGTATCCCCTCTTTTTCAGGAGTTATTGAGACCTTCTCTTTTTCCGGACTCTGTTCCGGCACTTTATTACCTGCATCATTTTTATCTGTCTCTATTCCAGCCTTCGCTACATTTTCTTCAGATGTTAAGCCTGCATTTTCTGAAAGTTCCTTAGATATTAACTTCTCTCTTTCCTGAACTGCTTCTGTTGTGGGGTATTTACTTTGTGGGGTTTCTTCAGTCAGCACATCCATCTTAGTTTCAACATTTGCCTCTGCTACTACGGGTTCTGCCTGACTTTCTTCCGCTTCTGGTTCACTGTTTTCCTCATATCCTCCATACAAATCCTCACAGAAGTCCCCGACATTCTGATATCGGTCTTTTGCCGCAACGCTCATTCCTTTTATAATCGCTTTTTCTATCTGCGGTGAAACAGAAATTCCGAATGCGGAGATTTTTTTCAGGTGATCGTCCACTAAGCGATCTATCGCATCGGGTGGATTCTCTCCTGTGATGCATTTGTACATGGTGGCGCAGAGAGCATAGATATCGGTCCACGGACCCTGTATTCCATGTGTCTGATATTGTTCCGGCGGTGCATATCCCGGTTTTAGTACGATGGAAAGGCTTTTTTCTCCGAATTCGGTGTAGTCTCTTGCCGCTCCAAAGTCCATTAACTTTATTCTGCCATCCGGCAGTACCATGATGTTATCCGGGCTGATGTCACGGTGGATTAAGCCCTGACTGTGGATCTCGTCAAGTGCTTCAATTAATGGTACGAGCAACTCCACTAAATCTTCAGCAGCGATTCTTTTATTTTCTCTTAAATACTGCTTTAAAGTAACTCCCTCTAAGTACTCCATGACAATGTAGGCTGTGTTGTTTATTTCAAAAAAGTCTAACGCCTTAACGATTCCCTTATCTTTGCTAAACATTGCCATTGTTTGTGCTTCTTTTAAGAATCTCTCTTTTCCTTTATCATAGTTCTCTTTTTCCCCAACTAAGGTGACTGTTACGGTATCTTCATACTCGATATTCCTCGTCACGATTCCCTGTGGAAAGAATTCTTTGATGGCGACTTTCTTCTTATGCAGTTCATCCATGCCAAGATAGGTGATGCCAAATCCTCCCTGGCCTAATACGCCTTCAATGGTATATCGGCCTATGATCCTGGTTCCTTTTCGCAGGCAATATAAGTTTTCTTCCATACTTTTTCCTTTCTTAAAGAGGTTATCACTACTGTAATTTTATTTCCTTTGTCCGACATATTTTCAATGAAACAAATTGGAATTTTTTCTTTCAAGTAGTAAATTGTGTGTTAGTGTATTTTTCCCTCCTTATCGTGTATGTATTTTAATCTGGCATGGCATTGTCGTTTTCTGTTTTGGAGAATTAAAATAACGCTCCCTTATAATCTTTGCCTTAATGCGGCCTTTATTTAATGTGACCAGTGTAACTATCTCACAGTAATCTTCTGAAACTCTTCTTTCCTGTAAAACGAATCCATTTCCACTTGTATAGTTATATAAGGATGGATACCAGGTTTCGTAAACACCGCCCTTAGCCTTTTTATATTTTCCACCTTTATACTCGTATACCCATATTGTGGTTTCTGTCTCGACACCGCCATATTTCACAATTAATTCTGGCTTTCCATTTTTATTAATATCGCTAAATGCATACCAATGGACGCCTGGTATATAATTTTTCACACCATTCCATTTTCTCATTTTCCCAGTGACTTTTTTCGCAGCCTTTCTGTACTTGGCATTTAGTTTTCTGGCACACTTTTCATTTGCTTTTTTCGGAAGTTTTTTGCTAAGTCTTTGTACCTTGCGGTAATCATTTTTCCTGTATGCCTGCAAGATAGCGCGATATGTTCCTTTTGAGGCTGCCTGTACGGTTCCGGCTGGGAGATTAGCGGAGTTGATAAAAAATATTGCGGCGATTAACAGGGTTAGGGTTGCGATGAGTCGTTTTGTTTTTTTCATGGTTTTCTCCTTTCTTAAAATGTTGTTATATTTACTGACTCTCTATAATTTAATTATATTCTTCTTATAGTTTTATTGAATACACAGTGTCTAAATGAGCATTTTTTCAACATTTTTGGTAAATAGATAGGAAAGGCAAAATTAGCATTAAACAATCTGTTTTTTTCAGAACATTCCATTTTTCATGCATTATCTTTTATAAATTTCTATTTAATTTTCACACTCTTTACTTTGCTCCATTTACCATAATACATTTTGGAACCAGATTTTGTATAAGGACGCATTCGAACATAATATTTCTTCTTACTTTTTAATGGCCGTACTTGCGTCTTTGTTACTTTTTTCTTAAACTTACGCTCTATTGTTCCCTTACTAAAATTTCTTTTTGCAGAAAATTGTACATGATATCCTGTTATCTTACTTAACTTCTTCCAGGTAATTGTTAAAGTACTCTTCTTTGGGGATTTCACAGCTTTTAAGGAACCTGTCATTTTTTCTACTGGTAAGAGAACTGGTTTAGTTGGTTTCTTAGCGGCAGTAGTTTTATTAGATGGTATTGAATTCGTCTTAGAAATAGTATTGTTGGTTCCATCTGAACATACTGTTCCCGCATAAGAATAAACATTAGAAGACGAAAGTTTTAAATATAATGCAGGACGCACACCATCATTATTTGTACCGTTATAGGTACGATCATCATAAGCCCATCCGCTATAATCCACTTGTGTCGCATATTCGCTATTATTTCCCCTGCGAATCCACCAAGTTGAATTTTCTCTATAATCATTTTTTATTGATCTATAACATCCTTTTGCAAATGCATAACTACTACATTTACTTCTTCGTGCTTCATCACAAATACTATAATCCATCGCAAAACCATATTTTTTTGCTTTTTCTGTATAAATTTGCGAATCTGATAGCAAAAATAATTTATCAGAAGTTCCTGCCTGTGTTGTTGTTAAAATATTCTTACTCTCGTTTGTTGAAAAAGCTGTGTTTATAAAATTTCCTTTTGTATAATCGTTACTCTCTTGATTAAATGCTGGTCCCATCCCATTCAGCCAGCTTCTCATACAACTTGTCTCCCATTTAACTTCCGCACTATTAGGATTATATGCCCTGACATCTATCACTTTATCCGCTAACAAGAATGCATGCCCATTACTTACTTCTAAAACACGCCATTTAATCGGATCATACTTAAAGTAATGATATGTAGAATAATCATTATTCCAGTTATAATGATTATTATCTGTATAATGTCGTGTATGGTTTCCTTTTAATCTACAATACTTAGTCCCATTTATCACAATATCATTATTCGCGTCCCAACCTGTTGCGTTTTTTAATGTATTATAAATAGTTCCAGTTGTCACCTCGCTCTGTGGATAAGTTCCAAACCATATGCAATCCCAAGTCACTTTCTGTCCGGCTTCCATAGAAGAATCAGCTACGATTTTTGGATTTTTTAATGTTATAGCTGCTTTTACCTCTCCAAGATTGCTTTCTTTTCCTGTCGGAAATAATCCTACCAGAAGTATTAATACTAATAAACCGGTTATTAACTTTGACACTTTTCTTTTTTTCATTTTCTTCTCTCTCTCCTCTTTTTTATTTTTTCATTAGACGTTTGGCAAATGCCATAAACCTCTGATTTCATTTTCCTTGTCCAATATATTTTTAGCAAAACAAATTAGGGATTTTTTCTTGTTGAAGCATTATGTGTAACCAATATTACCAGACAGCAAATATACTTGTCAGCTATATCCCACATGGGGCAGCTTGCTCTATGTGGGAATAGCTGACTACCTCTATTTCAAAATCCAGCCACACTCACTATCGTAGCCCACTTCATTAACTGTTCCATCCGAGGATACTGTTCCTGCATAAGAGAAAAGATTAGAAGAAAGTTTTAAACACAGCGCTGGACGGATACCCGCATTATATTTCAGGATATAATATCCATTTTTACTAATCCAGCCGTCGGCTCCTACTCTTACTCCATTCTCCATATCTACTGCCTGAATCCACCACCAGCTGGTATCTTTTGCATATTGACTGGACTCGCTTTTTCTTGCCTTATCATAACTGGATGCAGATTTTGAAAATCCATATCTCTGTGCATTCGAGGTTTCTGATATTTCTTCTTCAGATAATAAAAATATTTTATCCATTGTATAATTTTCTGGCATTCCATAAGTATTGTCTGCCACATTCAATCTTTTCATTGCCTCGATCATTTGCTGTTCCTGGCTTATAAATGCTGCTTCCATGAAGTTCTTATTTAACCAATTTCTTATATGACTTTCTCCCCAGAATATTTTCTCCGTTTCTTTATGATATGGCTGTATATCCAAAATAATATCCGACAACAAAAATGCTGTTGTGTTATCTCTCTGTAAAATACGCCATTTAATCGGTTCGTATCGGAAATAGTTTTCTTCTTTTTTGTGATATTTTATACCATTTACTACAATATCATTATTACTATCCCAACCCGTTACATTTTTCAATGTATTATAGATGTCTCCATCTTTCTCTGTTACTTCACTCTGCGGATAGCTTCCGAACCACACACAATCCCATGTTACTCTCTGACCTGCGTCCATGGAGGAATCTTTTACGATTCTTGGATTCTGAAGTGTGGTTGCTGCCTGGACTTTTCCCATATTTTTAAATACGTCCAGTCCTTTCAGGCTGACTCCCTGTGGAACATATCCTGATAACATTGCGATTGCCAGAAGCCATGCTATCAGGCGATGTAATTTTCGTTTCTTCGTAATTTTTTTCATATACTTTTTCTCCTTTTTCCTCTCTATTTTTATTCCCAGGATATTTTGTTTTAGAATTGCGATAATAGTCCAAGTGAGAGTTTACTTTTTAATCTTTACCTTTTTGCTTACTCCTTTCGTTTTCAGAAGCTTCTGATATGCTTTAAGCTGCTTTTTCGGTACTTTAATCACTGCTTTATTAGAGATTCCTTTGAAGGCTTTTGCTCCGACAGATTTCTTTGTCAGGTATGGAGTCTGAATGGTGATATTTTTCAGGTTTTTACATCCGGCAAATGCCTGTGCGCCGATGGTTCGAACGCTTGCTGGAATAACAACTTTGGTCAGTTTCTTATTACCCTTCATTGCTTTTGGTGCAATGGATGTTACCTGACATTTCACTCCGTTTACAGTAATTGTTGATGGTACTTTTACGGTCTTGGCTTTCTTTGATGTTACTTTTGTATATTGTACTGTATTGTCAGCCATTACTTTGTATGCTGCCTTTGTTTTCTTATCAACAATTTTTGTTCCTGGCTTCAATGTCTGTTTTGCTGTTCCTGCATTATTATCTGATGTTACTGGCGTTTTATTATCTCCAGATGGTTTTGTTTCTCCTGTTCCTGGTTTCTCTGTGGAAGGCTGCTCTGGTTTTGGAAGTTTAGCGATTTTCTCTGTCATTGTTTCTTTGCAGCCGCTACGCTTACATTTGTATGTGCGGATTCCTTCTTCTGTGACACTTGGCTGCTTGGTTACAGTTCCTTCATCCCATTCGTGTCCAAGTGCAGGTATTTTTTCTGTCTTTTGTTTATAACAGTATTCGCATGAATACATTTTCTTTCCATCTTTTGTACAGGTTGCATCTTCAATATCATCAATCGACCATTTATGTTCACAATGTTCTGTATCCGCTAATGAAAAAGTCATTTGTTCAATATCATTTCCATCAGTTACCCCCACTTTCCAGTCTTCTCTTTTTGTTCCATTCTTCGTAATGGCCAGTTCTGGAGTTGTCACCATATTTCCTGATTCATCACGAACTCTGTTCCATCCTTCTTCACCTTCCTGATACCATTTGCATGTAATATTAGAATTTTTGTGCGTACTTGATGAATCCGCCTTCAATACATATTTTTCCCCAGCCGCTGCTGTTTCTAACTTTGAGGTATTTGCTCCATTAATAAATGCTTTTATGCTTAGTGTTTTTTTGGTTCTTAGAGTGAAATAACAGGTATCACTTGTATATCCATCAGAAATCTTACAATAATAATTTTCATCATTTACTCCTTCTTCTGCATAATACTCTGTTGCTGCCTGTTTTGTTGCTGTATATGAAGATTGTGTAGCCCCTTTTATTTTTTCATCATCCTTATACCACTGATAAGATAGTGTACTGTCTTCATAAGAACTTTCTGCCTTTACCTCCATTAATACCTTATCTCCGGTTTCAGCTTCTATACTCGCATCTAAAAGACCATCCTCATCTCGTTCTGCCTGCTTTCCATTAATATAACTTGTCCATTCCAAACCACTCTCAATGTCTAATACAAAATAAGTTTGATGAGTCACATTTCCATCGGAAACCTTACATGTATATTCTTCGTATCCAGCTTTTTTGGTTACAGTTAAATTTGGACCATTTTCACCTTCTAAAAGATCTTCGCTTCCTTCATACCACTGATAGGTAATCTTTGCATTATCATAAGTTGTTTTTACATCCACAACTGATAACGTTGCTTTCTCGCCTTTTTTCATTGTAAAAGGTTCTTCGTCACTTGAATTGTTATATTTTCCATTTATTTTTGTGGAAAAATCTAACGTATCTTCTGCCCCTAATGTTATTTCACTTTCCTTTTCTATATTTCCATCTGTCACCTTACAATAATAGGTTTCTTCTCCCTGTGTAGATTTCTTTATAGTTATTGTTGAGGTTTTTCCTCCTTGCTCATCTGGAACTGGATTTTTATGTGAATCATACCATTGAAAATCTACTTTGCCCAATGTACTGGTTGCAAGATTTCTTAATTTTAACTCTGTTCCTCTTGGAATTTCTAAAAGCTGAGCAGAACCTGAAAAATATTCTTGCCCATTAAACACTACTGTACAGATCGACCAACTTAATGTATTCTTAAGATCTATTGAAAAATAACATTCTTTTACAGAATTTCCATCAGAAACTTCACATGCATA
>ERZ826764.2524-NODE-2524-length-17025-cov-2.959635_pt1 | contig 17025 bp, 15 predicted proteins | sample MGYA00519870_ERZ826764 | MGnify/ENA primary metagenome ERZ826764 (study PRJEB31778, sample SAMEA3449239) | human gut metagenome | biome: human gut; feature: human-associated habitat; material: faeces | place: United Kingdom | collected 2010/2012 ...
CTTCAGATCTGCAGAGACCCGCTGCCTGCCAAAAGGGTTCTGGTAGATGTGGGGCTTGAGGGACGGATGAAGAATTTTCCTGCCCAGCTTTCCGGCGGCGAACAGCAGCGCGTTTCCATTGCGCGGGCGCTGGCGAAGAATCCGAAGCTTCTGCTCTGCGATGAACCGACCGGTGCGCTGGACTATAATACAGGAAAGGCCATCCTGAAGCTTTTGCAGGATATGTGCCGGGAGCGGGGGATGACAGTCATCGTGATCACCCATAATCAGGCCATCGCGCCGATGGCAGACAGAGTCATTAAGATTAAGAATGGTAAGGTTTCCTCCATGACCGTGAACGAAAGTCCGGTATCTGTAGAAACCATTGAATGGTAGGGGAAGAGCTTATGAGGAAAAAGGCATTGATGAAGGATTTCCGGATGGAGATCCGGACGAGTCTGAATCGATTTCTGTCGATATTTTTTATTGTGGCCCTTGGTGTTGCTTTTTTTTCGGGGATTCGAGCATCGGAGCCGGATATGCGGTATTCCGGAGATGCTTATTTTGATGCCCGGGAAATGATGGACCTGAAGCTGCTCAGCACTCTGGGACTGACACAGGGGGATATTGAAGCGATTCAGAACGTCGAAGGTGTTGAAAAGGTTGAACCGGGGTATATGATCGACGTTTTGTCGGTGATGGGCGATAATGAGCGGGTCGTTCACATGGAATCCCTTCCGGAGACGATGAACCGCGTGGATGTGGCAGAAGGCCGTCTTCCTGAAAAGGCCGGAGAGTGTATCGTTGACCGGGATATGGCAGCCGCCTATGATATTAAGGTTGGCGATACGCTGCCGGTACATTCCGGGAATGACAAAGAGCTGTCGGATACGCTGGCCGTGGATACCTTCACGGTTGTCGGAACCTGTTCGAGCCCGTTATACATATCTTTTGACCGGGGAAGTACGAATATCGGCAGCGGTGAAGTCGATATGTTTGTTTATGTGACAGATGAAAGCTTCAGTCAGGAGGTTTATTCCCAGGCATGGGTGACCGTGGCGGGAGCGAAGGCTGAAACGGCTTTTACCGAAGCCTATACCGATACTGTGGATGCAGTCAAAGAAAAGATTGAAGATATTACCGATGAACGCTGCGACCTCCGCTATGCGGAGATTATGGATGAAGCCAATGAAGAAGTTCTGGAGGCAGAATCCGAACTGGCAGAAGCCAAAGCCGAGGCGGAATCGGAGCTTGCCGATGCCGAGGCGGAATTAAAGGACGGCGAAGCGAAGCTGGCCGACGGAAAGGCGGAGCTGGCAGCCTCGGAACAGGATCTTCGGGATGCAAAGGACCAGCTCTATGCGAGCCGGGACACACTGGATTCGGGATGGAGCCAGTACCATGAAGGTGTGGCACAGGCCGAAGACGGTAAGAATCAACTGGCAGCGGCGGAAGCGGCGCTGGCGGAAAATGAAGCGAAGCTTACAGAAGGCGAAGGACAACTGGCGGCAGCCGAAGCCGTCCTGGCGGAAAATGAAGCCGGGGTAGCGGCAGCCGAGAAGGGACTGGCCGATGCCAAAGCGCTGATTGCCGGCCTGGATTCGGGGTGGCAGCAGTATCAGGCAGGAATGTCCGGTCTGGAAACGATGGAGAATCAGTTAAAGGGTCTGGACGCCCTGATCGCTTCCGGCGGCGCAACGCCGGAGCAGATCGCCCAGGCGGAAATCCTTCGGGAGAAGATTTCCGAAGTCGCATCCGAGCTTGAAGCATCAAAGGCCCGGTTGGATGCTATGGAAGCGATGCGCCCTGAGGCCCAGGCGGCCATTGACCGGGAAGGTGAGATCACGGCGGGCCGGGAGGCGCTGGAAGCCGGAAAAGCGGAACTGGCGGGCCGGAAGGAAGAACTGGCGGCGGCCAGACAGCAGCTTGAAGCGGGCCGGAAGGAGCTTGAAAAGCAAAAAGCCGGGCTGGAAGAAGGTCAGGCTGTACTGGCGGATTCCTATAATCAGCTGACCGGCGGTGAGAGGGCTTATGCAGACGGATGGAGCCAGATACAGAGCGGTGAAGCACAGATTGCCGAAGCCTATGGCACCATTGCGGAGAATGAGCAGAAGCTGGCAGATGGCTGGGAAGAATATGAAAAAGGGAAGAAAGAAGCGGAAGAAAAGATTTCGGATGCGGAAATTCAGATATTGGATGCAAAAAATGAAATCGCAGGCATTGATAAGCCGAACTGGTATATCAATGACAGGAACAGTTCTTCGGATTACAGCGGATATTCGGATAATGCAGACCGGATGCGGGCCATCGGCGAAGTGTTCCCAATACTCTTCTTTATGGTGGCGGCTCTGGTCAGCCTGACAACCATGACCCGTATGGTCGAGGAACAGCGGACCCAGATCGGAACATTGAAGGCGCTGGGATACAGTAAGTTTTCCATTGCCGCCAAATATATGGGTTATGCCCTGACGGCCACCCTCGGCGGTTCTCTGGCGGGAGTTCTGATCGGACAGAAGGCATTTCCGTATATTATCGTGTCTGCCTATAAGATTATGTATGTATATATACCGGATGTGGTCATTCCATATCATCTGGGATATTCCCTGGCGGCTTCGGCAGCGGCGCTGGCATGTACGATGCTGGCAACGATCAGCGCATGCTACCGTGAACTGGGAGCACAGCCGGCGGAACTGATGCGTCCGGAGGCGCCAAAGGCCGGAAAGCGGGTATTCCTCGAAAGAATTCCGGTGATCTGGAGAAATCTGAGCTTTACGTGGAAGTCTACGATAAGAAACCTCATGCGGTATAAAAAGCGGTTCTTTATGACGATTTTCGGTATTGGCGGCTGTATGGCCCTTATGTTGGTCGGCTATGGCCTGAAGGATTCCATTATGGATATTGCAAGATACCAGTACAACCGGATTCAGATTTATGATATTATGGCTATTGTCGATGAAGAACTTGACGCGGCGGGAAAAGAAGCCATTGACCGGGAACTTGAAGCGGACAGCCGTGTCAGCGGCTTTATGGATGGCTATATGCGTCTGACGGAAATTTCCAAAGGTGATGAAACGAAGGATGCCTATCTTTATGTGCCTTCGACGTTAGATCGTCTGGACGATTTTGTAACCTTCAGCCACCGGACGTCCGGCGACCAGTATCATCTGGATGCGGACAGCGCTGTGCTGACGGAAAAAGCGGCCAGAGATATGGGCGTTTCCAAAGGCGATACGATCGAACTCGCTCTGGAGGACGACCGGACAGTGGCGGTGACGATTACAGACATCTGTGAAAACTATCTGTCCCATTATCTGTATATCGCGCCGCAGCTTTACGAAAAACTGACCGGATCTCCGGCCGAGGATAACTGCATTTATATGGACCTGAAAAAAGAGCATATGGACGAGATTGAAAATATCGGCGAAGCCCTTCTTAAAAATGACGGGATTCTGACCGTGTCTTATACAAATAATGTAGAAGACCAGATTGAGAATATGCTGTCAACACTGGATGATGTTATTATCGTATTGATTATTTCAGCGGGAATGCTCGCTTTTGTTGTTCTTTATAATCTGAATAATATCAATATTAATGAGCGTAAACGGGAGCTGGCGACATTAAAGGTTCTCGGTTTCTACGATGGTGAGATTAATGCCTACGTTTACAGGGAAAATATTCTTCTGACGATTATCGGTGTGATCGTCGGCTGCGTCCTCGGTAAGATACTGCATCTTTTTGTGGTACGGACCGTTGAAGTGGAGATGACCATGTTCGGAAGAAATATCGAACCGTGGAGTTTCCTGTATGCGATTTTGTTTACCTGTATTTTTGCGATTCTGGTAAATATCGTTATGTATTTTAAATTGAGGAAGATCGACATGGTTGAATCTTTAAAGAGTGTGGAATAATAAACAGACGGAGGAAATGAAAAAATGAGTAAGTATTTAGTAGTTGTTGATATGCAGAATGATTTTATTCATGGAAGCCTCGGAAGTGAGGCCGCCCAGGCGATACTGCCACGGGTCATTGATAAGATTAAAAACTTCCCGGGGACGGTGGTTTATACACGGGATACCCATGATGAAGACTATCTGGAAACACTGGAAGGTAAAAATCTTCCGGTGGTCCACTGCGTTCGGGACACAGAAGGCTGGGAGTTCCAGAAGGAGATTAAGGAGCTTCAGGCCGCGAGCCGGAGCCTCGTGTTCGATAAAGAAACCTTTGGTTCGATTCAGATGGCCGGATGCCTTCAGGGAATTGACCGTATGGCGCCGATTGAAGAAGTGATCGTTGTCGGCCTCTGTACAGATATCTGTGTTCTGTCCAATGCGGTTTTGATCCGGACAGCGATGCCGAATACACCGGTACGGGTAGATGCTTCCTGCTGTGCGGGAACCACACCGGAGGCCCACCGTTATGCGCTGGAAGCGATGAAGGCTCTGCAGATTGAAGTGGATGAGTGATGGAGGCAGCGATGCGACTGGATGAAAGTCTTGTATTAAATAATGGAATAAAAATGCCGGTGCTCGGTCTCGGTGTTTATAAAAGCGGGGAAAACACAAAACAGGCCGTGCTGGATGCACTGGAGGCCGGATACCGCCATATTGATGTGGCTTCGGTTTACGGCAATGAAAACGAAGTCGGTCAGGCGATCCGTGAAAGCGGCATTCCCCGGGAAGAAATTTTTGTGACAACGAAGCTCTGGAACGATGATATGCGCGCCGGGACTCAGAAAGAGGCATTTGAAAAGAGCCTGGAGCGGCTTCAGATGGACTATGTGGATTTATACCTTCTCCACTGGCCGGTGGCGGAGCATTATCTGCCCTCATGGCATATTTTGGAAAACCTGAACCGGGAAGGACGGGCGAAGTCCATCGGCGTGAGCAATTTTCAGATGGGCCACCTGATGGATCTGATGGCCCATGCAACGGTCGTTCCCGTTGTCAATCAGATTGAATGTCATCCGTATCTGAGCCAGCAGCCGCTGTGCAGCTTTTGCCGGAAAACCGGAATTCAGGTGACCGCCTGGGCGCCCCTCGGCAGAGCGAAGGTCTTTGAGGATGCGGTGATTAAAGGACTGGCAGAAAAATATGGACGGACGCCGGCCCAGGTGATTCTGCGGTGGGAGCTTCAGCGTGGGATCATTGTGATTCCGAAATCCGTACACCGGGAACGGATTATAGAAAACAGTAAAATTTTTGATTTTGAACTGGTTTCGGAGGATATGGCTGTGATGGATGGTCTGAACAAGGATCAGCGTTTTGGACCGTCGCCGGATACCTTTGATTTTTGATATGAAACAGGATATGACGATCGGGAAACCGGCGAAGACGTTATTTGTCTTCGCGGTTCCTATGATTTTAGGAAATTTATTCCAGCAGTTTTACAGTCTGGTGGACTCCGTAATTGTGGGTCATTTTGTCGGAGAGGAAGCTCTTGCAGCCGTGGGCTCCTCTTTTGCGGTCACGATGCTTTTTATTGCGGTGGCCATCGGCGCCTCCATGGGCGCTTCGGTAATGATTTCACAGTTTTTCGGGGCAAAACGATTTCAGGAAATGAAAAGGGCGATTTCCACAGCTCTGATTTCATTTTTAGTTGTCAGCTTTCTATGGGCCTTGGTCGGTCTCGGGGTTAAAGACGGGCTGCTCCATCTGCTGAGGACGCCGGAGAATATTTTTGAGGATGCCAGTACATATCTGCAGATTTATTTTCTGAGTATTCCGTTTTTGTTTATGTATAACGCATTGTCGGCAACCTTCAATGCCCTTGGAGATTCGAGGACACCGTTGGGATTTCTCATCTTTTCGTCTCTGACGAATATCGGTCTCGATCTGTGGTTTGTCATTCAGTTCCATATGGGCGTGGCGGGGGTGGCGCTGGCGACACTGATCGCCCAGGGAATTGCCGCCGGACTTTCCTTTATCCTTCTGATACACAGGCTTCGGAAAATGCCAGACAGTTCCGGGGAAGAACCTGTTTCGGGAAACCGGTGGTACAGTACCGAACTGCTCGGTCTGATGGTTAAAATCGCTGTGCCGTCGATTATCCAGCAGTCGATCGTATCGGTGAGCATGCTGATGGTTCAGGCGGTAATCAACCCGTACGGTTCTTCGGTTGTCGCCGGATATTCGGCGGCCCTTAAGATCGACTCTGTGGCGATTATGCCGATGCAGGCAGTGGGAAATGCCATGTCCACTTTTACAGCCCAGAATATCGGCGCTATGAAGCAGGAACGGGTCCGGGAGGGATACAGGGCCAGCTATCCGATGATTTTCCTGATTAATGTGGCAGTATTTCTTGTGATACAGTTTTTCGGCGAGACATTTCTCGGATTTTTCCTTGAAAATGGCAGCGGCAGTGTTGCGATGCAGACCGGAATGGAGTACCTTCATGTTGTCAGCATTACCTATTTTATGCTGGGTCTGCTGACGGTTACAGGATCGGTGCTGCGGGGGTCCGGGGATTTACTGTGGTTTTTACTTGCCAGTGTTGCAAATCTGGCGGCCAGAGTCGGCTGTGCCTATGGGCTCAATGGTATTATCGGCATTGCGGCCGTTTGGTATTCGATGCCTGTGGGATGGCTTGCGGGTTTTGCAGTGAACTTCTTCCGTTATCGTCAGGGAAAATGGATGAAAAAGAAATTAATTTATTAATTTAATGAGAGGAATTCAAAGATGAAATTTTATATGGCACCTTTGGAAGGGATTACAGGTTATGTATTCCGAAATGCCCATTATGAGTATTTCCATCCGGCGGACAAGTATTTTACCCCATTTATTACGCCGGGACTAAACAGCTCCTTAAAATCCAAAGCTTTAAAGGACGTTCTTCCCGAGAACAATCACGGGCCGTTCATTGTTCCGCAGATTTTAACAAACCGGGCGGATGAATTTATTTATACAGAGAAGCAGCTTGGTGAGATGGGCTATACAGAAATCAATTTGAATCTGGGCTGTCCGTCGGGAACGGTCGTGGCTAAGGGCAGAGGTTCTGGTTTCCTGGCTTTTCGGGATAAGCTGGATGCTTTTCTCGATGAAATCTACAGCACGGCGGAGATGAAAATTTCAATCAAGACCCGGCTTGGAAAAGAGAGCGCAGAGGAATTTGAAGCTCTGCTGGATATTTATAATCAGTATCCGCTGGAGGAGCTGATTATTCATCCGAGAACCCGGGAGGATTACTACCGGGGGGTTCCGAACGATAAGGCCTTTCGGATGGGGGCTGAAAAAAGCCGGTGTCCGGTATGCTATAATGGAAATATTTTCACAAAGGAAGATTACAGGTCTGTTTCTGAAAAATTTCCGGAGACGGACGGTTTCATGATCGGCCGGGGGCTTGTGGCCAATCCGGCTCTGCTGGATATTTTATGGAATGAAAAAGACGTTGTGGATAAGGCACTGCTTCGGAAGTTCCATGACCGGGTCTATGCGGATTACGGGGAAATGCTCTACGGTGAAATAAACCTCCTGTATAAGATGAAGGAGCTTTGGAACTATATGATATGCATATTTTCGGATTCAAAAAAATATGGTAAAAAAATACGGAAAGCCCAGAAGCTGAAAGACTATCAGCGGATAGTGGATGCGCTGTTTGAAGAACAGGAAATTATCACGGGGGCCGGCTATCAGCCGAATTAGACATTGGAGGATGACAGATGTTAAATCAGATACAGAAGAAAATTTATAGACTTACGACACATATCGAAACATTTTTTGCAGTAGTTATAGATATTGTTATTGCCATTCTGGCCATTAAGCTGATTATGACGGTGGCGGCGCCGGGATATTTTAACCAGCCGGAAGCGCTGAATGAATTCCTTCAGAACGCCCTGTCCCTTGTTGTCGGCGTCGAATTTGTAAAGATGCTCGTCAAACATACGCCGGATAACGTGGTGGAAGTGCTTATTTTTGCGATTTCCCGTCATCTGATCGTATATCATCTGACGATGTGGGAGATGCTGATCGGCATTGTATGTATTGCCGTGCTTTTTACCATTCGCCGTTTTCTGTTTATCCCTTTTCATCATGAAGGGGATGACGGCGCTGTCGTTGAAGAAGAATTATCCGAATAAGCGATGAAATAAAATCCCCGGAGTTTTGTTTCTGCCAACAGGTTTGGCGGAACAAAATTTCCGGGGATTTGTGTCTGCAGATCCTGCATCCGGTGAAAACCGGAAAGTCAGAAGACTCCGAGGTGTTCCAGAAGAATTTTCAGGCCGATGAGGATTAAAATCACACCGCCGGCAATTTCTGCTTTTTTCTCATAACGGCTTCCGAATTGATGACCGATATGGACCCCGGCAAAGGAGATGACCAGAGTGATGATTCCGATAAGGGAAACGGCGGGGAGAATATTTACCTGAAGAAAAGCAAAGGTAATGCCGACGGCCAGCGCATCAATGCTGGTGGCAATAGCAAGCATGAGCAGTTCTTTCAGGTCGAGATGGTCACCGCTGTCATCCGAATCGCCATCGTCTTCACCGAGGGCTTCATGAATCATGTTCACACCGATGGCGGCCAGAAGGATAAAGGCAATCCAGTGGTCGATGCTCGTTATGTAGCGTTCAAACTGTTTCCCGAGAATCCAGCCGAAAAAGGGCATCAATGCCTGAAATCCACCGAAAAACAGGGCGATAATTCCGGCATGCCGGTTGTTCATCCGCCGCATGTTCAATCCCTTGCAGATAGAAACCGCAAAGGCGTCCATGGCCAGACCGACGGAGATAAAAATAAGTTCAAAGAGTCCCATTGTTTAATCCACCTTTTTTGCAATAACAGCCAGCCGTCCGTCTTCCTGACTGTATTCGCAGGTAGAGAGGGTGATAAGTCTGTCGCCAAAAACGGCGGTTTCTCCGGTATCATAAAGCTGAAGCTGTCGTATATTTGTCATGTAATTATTAAAGTCTGTTTCGTCGGAAAAGTCAAGATGCCCGTAATAACGGAAGCCTTCTTCACCTTCGGCCAGCGCCCGGGCGGAAATAACGGAAATAACTGTATAGGTTCCGGTTTCCTTCAGGGTATCAAAACGGATTGTTGGATGGGCGTCACAGAACTTTTTATCCTTATAATTCATCAGCGGCTGAAACATACTGTTGTCATTCATGTGATGGCCGTAAATAATCAGGTTATCGCTGACGGGTTCCAGTGAGCAGTAACCGTCGATAAAGGGAACGCCGCCGGCATCGTATTCCTTTTTGAAATTGGCATGAAGATAGGTTTCATTGTCATCTTTCACATACATGACCGGGTAATCAATGGTCGTATCCGGTATCTGAATCCAGCCGGCAAAGTCCGGATTCTCTTTGTGAAGCAGGCTGTATTTAATCAGAATGTCATTTTCATCGGTTTTAGTTTCTGAAGTGCCGGTCTCTTCGACCAGCAGAGATTTGACGTCATCCATGTTCTGTTTCGAAGCGTGACGCTCCAGAAAGTATTTTCCAAGGTATCCGGCGCTGCCGAGAAAGCAGATGAGGGCCAGAACAAAGATGATTATTTGCATTTTTTTCAAGACATAACCTCCTTTTTTGAAAATTATACCATAAATGGTCTGGTCAGTTGGAAAAAATATGTTAAAATAGGGGTATAATTTTATGGGAGGATATATAATAATGAATGTTTTAGTAATCAATTGTGGAAGTTCTTCATTAAAATTCCAGTTAATCGAATCCGATACAGAAGCCGTAATGGGAAAAGGTCTCTGCGAGCGTATCGGTATTGAGGGCAGCAGAATCGTCTATACACCGGCTGGAAAAGATAAGATCACGATCGAATCCCCGATGCCTGGTCATACAGAAGCCATCAAATTAGTTCTGGACTGTCTGACAGACGAGGCAAACGGTGTTGTTAAATCTTTAGCAGAAATCAATGCTGTTGGACATCGTGTTGTCCATGGCGGTGAAAAATTCGCTTCTTCTGTATTAGTTGATGAAGAAGTTATGAAAGCCATCGAAGAATGTAATGAACTCGCACCATTACACAATCCTGCAAACTTAATCGGTATCAAAGTATGTAAAGAATTAATGCCGGGCGTACCGAACGTTGCAGTATTCGACACAGCTTTCCATCAGACAATGCCTCCAAAAGCTTACTTATACGGTCTGCCATATGAAGCATACACAGAAGATAAGATCCGTCGTTATGGTTTCCACGGAACATCCCACAGCTATGTTTCCAAACGTGTGGCTGAAATCCTTGGAAAGAAACCGGAAGATATGAAAACAATCGTTTGTCATTTAGGAAACGGTTCCAGTATCTGTGCTGTAAACCAGGGCAAATCTGTAGATACAAGTATGGGCTTCACACCACTGGCCGGTCTCATCATGGGAACACGCTGCGGTGATATCGACCCTGCAATCCTTGAATACTACGCTGGAAAGAACAATCTGGATCTTCATCAGGTAACAGACGTTCTGAACAAAAAATCCGGTGTTCTCGGAATCAGCGGCGTAAGCAGTGACTTCCGTGATATCGAAGATGCAGCAAAAGAAGGTAACGACCGTTGTGAAAAAGCTCTGGAAACATTTATGTACCAGGTTGCTAAAATCATCGGAAGCTACGTTGCAGCAATGAACGGCGTTGACAATATCGTATTTACCGCAGGTGTTGGTGAAAACAGCGGTTCTATGCGTCAGGGAATCTGTAACTACCTTGGATACCTTGGTATCACTGTAGATGCAGAAGCAAACGGACAGCGCGGCGAAGAAATTCAGATTTCTACCGCAGATTCCAAAGTTAAAGTATTTGTTATTCCGACAAATGAAGAATTAATGATTGCAAGAGATACCGTAGCTTTAGCAAAATAAGCTTTGGAACCTTTTGCGTCCAACTGAATAGACTTATAGAGAGACCATAGAAAGGTCGTGAACCGGAAAATGCGGGGGCGGCTTGTCGGACTTTTTATAGGGTGTCTGCTTTTAGTTCCCCTGGCGGGAACGCAGATTTATCAGAAATATAAGCCTTCGGCGGACTGGGAACAGTCTTCCGAAGGCTTAACTGTTCATATGAAGGAATATGGCATGGACCGGGTCATCGGTTTTGAGGAATATGCCGTGGGCGTGATGGCGGCGCTGCTCGAACCGGATACCCATGAGGAAACGATAAAAACGATGGCGGTAGTTCTGAGGACCTATGGGGCCTATATGCGCAGCGATGGAAAAATTCTGGACAGTCAGTGGATGGGCCAGCCCTGGCTGTCTGCCCGGGAACGTCTGATTAAGGGCATGGATGAGGAAAAACTGAGAAGGGCAGTCAGGGAGACGGAAGGGTGTAAAATACTCTGGGACGGAAAACCGATACTGCCCCTGTTCTATGCCCTTGGAAACGGATGGAGCCGCAGCTTTTCCGATGTATGGGGCGGAGATCTTCCCTATCTGACCAACGTGGAGAGTGTCTGGGATAAAAGTTCAGAAAATTATATGGATCGTATATTTTTACATAGACGACGGATCATCGAGGCTTTCGGAGATGTGGACGGGACAAAAATCCAGTGGGATCAATTATCGGAAGGCATGGTGCAGATTGTTGAGAAAGACCAGGGCGGTTATATCCGGCAGATTCAGATTGGCGGACAGATTTATTCCGGCGAGGATTTCCGATGCCGCCTTGGGCTGCCTTCGGCCTGTTTCGATTATGTGATTAAAAATGACGGTATAGAATTCACCTGTTATGGCCGTGGTCATGGTGTGGGTCTGAGCATTTACGGAGCCAATGCTATGGCGGAGGAAGGAAAAAGCTGGAAAGAAATTATTTCCTGGTATTTTCCGGGAACCAGTGTATAAAGCGGAAGATTCTGGTCAAACTATAGCTACGAGGTGATAACAGGTGAAAGAAAACATGAAAAATTATTGGAAGAAAAATGGATTTTACGTCGTCCTGGCCACAGCGCTGGTTGTTGTCCTCTGTATTTCGGGGATTGCCGGATACCGGTCGGGGATGAAAGACAAACTGGCAGCGGAAAATGCGGCAGAATTCAGCGAGGCAGAAAATGTGCCGGAAATTTTAGCTGAGAGTATGGAGGCGGCCGCAGCAAACGGAAATAAAAACGGAGCCTCTGCCGGAGCGGCGAATGGAAATGCCCAGGAGGCCAATGCGCCGGTGGCAGAAACCTTCGGTGAAGAGACAGAGATGGTCTGGCCGGTTGAAGGTGATGTTTTAAAACCATTCTCCACAGACACAACGGTTTATTTTGAGACACTGGACCAGTACAAATGCAATCCGGCAATGCTGATTAAGGCAGATGTCAATCAGGAAGTGGTTGCAGGGTTTGGCGGAACGGTTGAATCCGTAACAGAAGACAGTATTCACGGTATGGCAGTGACGGTGGATATGGGCGGCGGCTATAAGGCTGTATATGGTCAGATGAAAGACCTGAATGTCAAAGAAGGCGATGTGATCGTCAAAGGCCAGGCCCTCGGCAATATTGCTGAACCGACAAAATACTTTACCGAAGAGGGAAGTCATTTATATTTTTCACTGACCAGGGATGATGTGCCGGTAAATCCACAGGACTATCTGGCTTAAGCCGGGGAGTCACAAAAACTGAAAATTCACATAAGATATAGAGCAGGCGATGATGAATCGGTCATACATATTGGAAAATATGCAGCCGATTACAATCCAACAAAACTGGTATTACCGGCCCGGGCCAGGAAATTTTGTTAAATACGTTTATATCATCGGCTGCTTTATATAGCAGGGCATTGTCGCAGAGGCAATGCCCTTTTTGTTTCAAAGGTTGAAATTACCGGTTCAATTCGATATAATAAGCTTTACAGCAGTTAAAAAGTGAAGTGATAAGCGGATGAATTATACATATATTTTGAAATGCAGTGACGGCTCCCTGTATACGGGGTGGACGAATCATCTGGAGGAACGGGTGAAAGCCCATAATGAGGGCCGGGGAGCCAAATACACCCGGGGGCGCCGGCCGGTAGAACTGGTTTATTATGAGCGCCTTGAAACGAAGGAAGAAGCCCTGCGCAGAGAGTATGCGATCAAGCAGATGAACAGAACCCAGAAGTTATTGCTGATTGAAGGGCGGAGGAGAGAACACATATGAACATCATAAAAAAACGGGCATCGGTCATTTCACGGGTAGTGATTGTACTGATATCGATTATTCTTCAGATTATAACGATGTTTTTGCTGGTACGGCTGATGCACGATTATGCATCGTGGGCCTATCTGCTGGTGGAAATCGTCAGTGTTGCAGTGGTATTTATTATGGTTAATGACGCATCGCCGTTCAATTCCTTCTGGATCGTCATTATTCTTGTGCTGCCTGTGTTTGGCTACTGCCTGTATTTCATGTGGGGACGAAAACATAAAAACAGTAAGTTTTACAGACAGTATAAAAAGATATCGGAAAAGGGACGGGAATATAAGCGGCAGGACCCGGCGATTCTGACAGAACTTACAGAGATGCATCCGAATAAGGCCCAGGTCAGCCGGTATCTCATCAATGAAGGTTTTCCTTTGTATAAGCATACCGCAGTAAAATACTTTGAGGTCGGAGAGAAAAAGTTTGATGCTCTTTTTGAAGATCTGGAGAAGGCTGAAAAATTTATATTCCTTGAATATTTTATTGTATCGGACGGGGAAATCTGGCAGCGGCTGAAGGAGGTGCTTGCACGGAAAGCAGCACAGAAGGTCGAGGTTCGTCTGCTAATCGACGATTTCGGCTGTTTAATTCTCGATGCGGATAAGATACGGCATGAGCTGTCAAAGCTGGGTATACGTGTGGCTATTTTCGCACCGGTGACAAAGGATGCCACCCGGCTGACATTTAACTACAGAAATCACCAGAAGATTGCTGTTATTGATGGAAATATCGGTTATACCGGCGGGGTGAATCTGGCGGATGAATATGCGAACATTATCGAGCGGTTTGGTCACTGGAAAGATACGGCGATTCGTCTGGAAGGCGACGGCACCTGGGGACTGACGGAGATTTTCCTTGAGATGTGGGAACTGACAAAGGAAATTGAACAACTGGATTATAATAAGTACCGTCCGACGGTTTCTGTGGATGCACCGGGATTTGTGCAGCCGGTAGCCGATGGGCCGGCGAATAATCCGGATAACCCGATTGAGGAAATGTATACCCATCTGATTACAAAGGCCAGAGATTATATTTATTTCACGACGCCGTATCTGGTGCTGGATAACCGGATGACCGATGATCTGTGCCGGGCGGCCCGAAGCGGTGTGGATGTCCGGATCATCGTTCCGAGAATTTACGACAAGTGGTATGTATATATGGTAAATATTTCAAATTATGGGCGGCTTATGGAGAATGGCATTAAGATTTATGAGTATGTGCCGGGCTTCATCCATGCGAAAAATATTGTTTCCGATGATGAATGTGGTGTTTGCGGAACGATTAATATGGATTACCGAAGCTTTTTCCTCCATTATGAATGTGGCGTGCTCATGACGGAAGTTCCTGCTGTGATGGACATCAAAGAGGACTTTTTGAATACGATGCGTGTCAGTGAAAGAGTCAGTCTGGACGACTGGAAAAACCGTCCGATCTGGCAGAAATGCATACAATGGGTGCTGAGAATTTTCTCACCATTATTATAATAAGAGTAATTTACAGGAGTTGGAAAAAATGAAAAAAGTAGTAACGATTGCAGGTTCAGATTCCAGCGGCGGTGCAGGAATACAGGCGGATATTAAAACAATGATGGCCCACGGCGTTTTTGCCATGAGTGCGATCACGGCTCTGACAGCGCAGAATACAACCGGCGTTTATGATGTGCTGGAAGCAACGCCGGAATTTGTCGGAGAACAGATTGACTGTATTTTTAACGATATCCGTCCCGATGCTGTAAAAATCGGTATGGTGTCCAATATCGGTATTATCCGAAAAATTGCGGAAAAGCTTCAGGAACACCATGCGGAAAATATCGTGGTGGACCCGGTGATGGTTTCCACCAGTGGGTGTGCACTGATGAGCCCGGATGCCCAGGAAACTTTAATGACGGAGCTTCTGCCGTTGGCAGATATTATTACGCCGAATATTCCGGAAGCAGAATGTCTCGTTGGATTTGAAATCAAAACAACCGAAGATATGGTAAAAGCAGCGGAAATCATCGGAAAGAATCTGAAGGGCAGTGTACTTATCAAGGGCGGCCATCTGACAGAGACAGCGGATGATCTGCTCTATTCCGGTGGAGAACTGACCTGGTATCGGGGAGAACGGGTGGACAATCCGAATACTCATGGCACCGGATGTACGCTGTCATCGGCCATTGCCAGCAACCTGGCTCTTGGGTATGATATGAAGACAAGCGTTAAAAATGCCAAAGACTATATCACCGGAGCGCTGAAGGCCGGGCTTGATCTGGGAAAGGGCAGCGGACCTCTGAATCACGGCTACCGAATCAAATAGAAGGCTGAAATGTCAAAACATTGTGATTGAAAAGAAAGAAAAGCTGTGATATATTAAAGAAAAAGAACAACCGCCAACAAGTGGTTGACCATGTATTGTGAGAAAGCCCACCCTATTCTGGTCAAAGTCAAGGGTGGGTTTTCTATGTCCGGACTACTTCAGATTCGTAAAAACGAATGAGAGTAATGACAGGATGAAAGTAGCAAAAGCTATACCTTGCCGCGCGCAGCCTGACGAAGCGCGTCCATGCGAAGCATTGACATACGGGATACCCGGAGGGTGACAAGTCTTTAAAATCAAAAGAATTCTTATCTTTCATCGACATCACCTCCATTCTTATGTAGAATAGAGGCCAACCACCCGAAACACGGTTGTTCTGTCTATTATTTTAGCATAGAGAGAGATTTTGACACAATCACAATGTATCGACAAAACCTCCGTACTTGTTTCTACGGAATTAAAATAATTTTCCTGGGGCATTGCGAAAATCTGTTACAGGAATCAAAAGAGCGTATAGGATAAATAAACCGCTGAGACAAGTTCTGAAAGAACATTTTGTCCAGCGGTTTTAATAGATATCCCAGGCGCTCTTTTGATAATTCCGGTTAAGATTTGAGCCGTTCCGGGAAAATTATTTTAATGCAGCGGCATCACAGCCAAAAATTTATACATGAGCATGAAATGGCAGAAGCTTCCGCCCATCACGAAGAGATGGAAGATTTCATGGGAACCGAAGTTTTTGTGGCGTCCATTGAAGATCGGCAGTTTCAGTGCATAGATAACGCCGCCGATGGTATAGATGATGCCGCCGGCAAGGAGCCATCCGAAGCCTGCACGGGGCAGATTGTGGAAGATCGGAACAAAAGCAAGTACACACAGCCAGCCCATTCCAATGTAGATCACAGAGGAAAGCCATTTTGGGCAGTTGATCCAGCAGCCCTTGAGGATCATTCCGATGATGGCAACGGTCCATACGAGGGCACAGAGGATATAGCCGGTGCGTCCGTGGAGAACGATCAGGCATACAGGAGTGTAGCTGCCGGCGATCATCACGAAGATCATCATGTGATCCATTTTTTTCAGACGGCGGTTCACCTTGGCTGTGGAGCTTACGGAATGGTAAAGTGTGCTTGCCAGGTAAAGAAGGATCATGGTAAGGATAAAAACACTTACTGCAAAAACATGGAGAACATCTGCACTTCTGGCCGCCTTCACGATCAGCGGAGTGGCTCCGGCCACGGCAAGAAGCATGCCGATTCCGTGGGTTATGGCGCTTCCCGGATCTTTTAATTTAAATTTCATATAAAAACACCTCCTGCAAAAAAATCTGCTGTTTATATCATATGGACAACTTCAAGATCGGTTCATCAATGACGGATCATTGCGACAGTTTACAATGTAATAATGTAGAAACTGATAAAATAACATGTAGTATTCAAAACTACATATCAAGTATACGAATACTATACCACTATTATTCGAAAATGCAACCCCTATTTTTGCAAAAATTTTATCAGAACTTAACAAACCCTTGCTCTGAAATAAACATTAGGCCAGTATACTGAGACAGAAAAAATAAGGCCCGTTTACAGGAGGAAAAAATGGCAGATACAATATACATGAACAGGGAATTATCCTGGCTGAAATTTAATG
>ERZ826764.2528-NODE-2528-length-16999-cov-5.096022_pt1 | contig 16999 bp, 10 predicted proteins | sample MGYA00519870_ERZ826764 | MGnify/ENA primary metagenome ERZ826764 (study PRJEB31778, sample SAMEA3449239) | human gut metagenome | biome: human gut; feature: human-associated habitat; material: faeces | place: United Kingdom | collected 2010/2012 ...
TCCACCATTCCTTCGGGAGTATCGCCATAACGGGACATGATACGATCGGACAGAGAGCCATGATTTACTCCAATCCGGATAGCCGTGTGATTCTCTTTACAGATATTCAGGAACGGGACAAACCGGTCATGGATTTTCTGTATTTCCTGCGCATACTCCTCGTCTGTATATTCCAGTTTCTTAAAAGTACGCGCAGCATCTACATAGTTTCCCGGATTGATGCGCACCTTTTCCGCATATTGAGCAGCTACATCCGCCACTTTCGGATTGAAATGCACATCGGCAACCAATGGAACCATATATCCCTGACTGCGTAGTCCGATATTGATATTCATCAGATTCTCCGCTTCCTTGATACCCTGCGTTGTGAGGCGGACATACTCGCCACCTGCATCAACAATACGTTTCGCCTGTTCCACACAAGCCTGTGTGTCCTGCGTAGACGTGTTTGTCATCGACTGGACACGAATAGAATTGGGGCCGCCCAACGGCACAGCCCCAATATTTACTTCTGTGGTTTCTCTTCGAAAATAATTGAATAGATCAACCATTTTGATTTATGATTTATGATTTACGATATATGATTTGATGACTGAAAACACTTTCTGCGCAATATGCAAAGACAACGTGCAAAGACAACATACGATTTACGAAGATATTTCAATCGCCAATCGTAAATTGTCAAATCGTAAATCACATTAGTTTGTTTTATATTCAAACTTAACTTCTTTCAGTTCTTCGTTTGCTTTTACGATTTTCTTTTTCAGTCCTTCTTTGTAAGCAGCAAAAGCCTCAGCCAATGCCGCATCACTCAACGCAAGCATCTGAATGGCAAGGATAGCCGCATTCATCGCTCCATTGATAGCAACCGTAGCCACAGGAATGCCCGGAGGCATCTGAATGATGGAGTACAGAGCGTCTACACCATCGAGCACAGAGCCTTTTACAGGTACTCCGATCACCGGAAGCGTTGTGTTGGCTGCGATGACACCCGGAAGGGCGGCAGCCATTCCGGCAGCAGCGATGATTACTTTAATGCCACGGCTACGGGCATTTTGGGCAAACTCTTCCACAGCCTCCGGCGTGCGGTGAGCAGAAAGGGCGTTCATTTCGAACGGTACATGCATATCATTCAGCAGTTGCGCAGCCTTCTCCATAACAGGAAGGTCGGACGTGCTACCCATGATGATACTTACAATTGGAGTCATTTTCATCTAATCTAAAAGTTATTACATACATTCATTTACCTACCACCTCCCCCTATGGGGAGAGGCAGAAGTACTGTTTATTCAAATTCAGCCGTTCACTACCGCCTTGTACGCTTCGGCATCGAGCAGGTCTTCCGCAGCACTGGCATCAGCAGGCTTCATCTTGATCAGCCAGCCTTCGCCGTAAGGGTCTTTGTTTACCAGCTCCGGATTTTCTTCCCAAGCTTCGTTCTGTTCGAGTATCTCGCCTGCCAACGGTAAGAAAAGATCGGAAATGGTCTTTACCACTTCAATCGTTCCGAAAGTTTCTCCGGCTTCCAACGTTTCTCCTACGGTAGGAATATCAACGAATACAATATCGCCCAATTGTTCCTGTGCGTAATCTGTGATACCTACGTAAGCGATGTCTCCTTCTACGCGAATCCACTCGTGTTCATTCGTGTACTTCAAGTTCTGTGGAAAGTTCATAATAATTAGTTTTTAGGATTTATATTGTTTTTAAAATAAAAATACTCTGAATATAAGGTTGTACGCCGGATGGAGTATCAAAAAAGAGCAGACCAGCCCGACTACAAAACCGGAAAGGACCTCGCCCAAGGTGTGATGCCCCAGCACAATCCGCGCCGAGCCCAATATGCCTGCAATCAGAATAAACAGGCACAACCACACTACCGGATTATAGCTGAACAGCGCACTGAACGAAACCAGTCCCCCGATAATACCGCCCATCCCCGCCATGTGTTCGCTCAGTTTCCATTTCAGATTGACCAGAATGCAGATGATCGATATCACCAGGGAAACAAAAATGATTCCGGTCATATACCAGGGAATATTCAGTTTCCGCATCATCAGCAGGCAGAACACATACGAAATGATAGTCAGCAGGATAGGTACATAACGTTTCTTACGCTCACTCAGTTCCTGACGGGCAAACCCGTTGATCTTCCGGAACAGGAAAATGGTGATAGTGGGCGTCAGTATGGTGAAGCAGTAAACGATTCCCAACACAATTCCCTTATAAAGTATCGGCATGATACGGAGATAAGAAAACAGGAATAACACCAGAAACGCCAGAAACGGTATAGAAAATGGAGTAAACACGATGGAGGTGATCCGTGCCACCCGCAACATTGTTTTATCCGCTATGATATGCTCTTTTTCTTTATCCATCAGCACTAATACTTAATACTTTATAGTTAATACTTTAAACTCACTTTCTCAGTCTTGCCACCGGTATATTCAACTGCTGACGGTATTTCGCCACCGTACGGCGGGCGATAGGATAGCCTTTTTCCTTCAGGATATCCGCCAGTTCGTCATCTGTCAGCGGTTTCTTTTTGTCTTCTCCGTCAATGCATTCTTTCAGAATCTTACGTATCTCGCGTACGGACATTTCCTCTCCGTCTTCCGTCGTATAGCCATCGCTGAAGAAGAATTTAAGCGGATAGATGCCGAAGTTGGTCTGTACGTATTTGCTGTTACTGACACGGGAAATCGTAGAGATATCCAGTCCGGTACGTTCTGCCACATCTTTGAGAATCATCGGTTTCAGCAATGACTCGTCGCCTTCGAGGAAGAAAGGACGCTGTAAGTCGATAATCGCCTGCATGGTAGTCATCAATGTATTCTGCCGCTGCTTCACCGCATCGATAAATCCTTGTGCCGCATCCATCTTCTGTTTCAGGAACATCATGGCTTCTTTCGACTCTTTGGACTGGTTCGCCTTATTTTTGGTATGCTCCTCCACCATCTCGGTAAAGTCGCGGCTCATCCGGAGTTCGGGAACATTGCGGTTATTCAGGCTTACGTTAATCGTTCCGTCATCGTAGGTATCCACCAGAAAATCGGGAACAATCTGCTGAAGGTTTCTTCCGATGGTTTCTCCGAGCGAAGCACCCGGACGGGGATTCAACTTGGTTATTTCGGCAATCGCCTCATTGAAAGTCTCTTCTCTGACATCCAGTTTCTTAATGATTTTCTCCCAGTGCTTCCGGGTAAATTCTTCATAACAGTCACTGATGATGCGCTCTTCCAGGTTCAATATCGGTGACGGCTTCTTCTCTTCGCTCTTCTTGCGCAGAATCTGTATCATCAGACATTCCTGAAGGTTGCGTGCTCCGATACCTGCCGGGTCAAAATCCTGCAGGATGCACAGAGCCTCTTCCAGTTCTTCTTCCGTAGATTCGATACCGGCGTAGATAGCCAGTTCGTCACAGATACTTTCCAGCGATTTACGGAGCAGTCCGTCATCGTCCAGCGAACCGATCAGATATTCCACCAGTTCGCACTGGTGCTCGGTCAGGTTACGTTCACGGAGTTGTTCTTTCAGAATTTCATAAAAAGAGGTGGCGTCGGAGAAAGGAATATCTTCCGCCTGCTCGTCCCGCGAGCGGTTGTTTTCCTGCAATTTATAGTCGGGGATATCGTCTTCGGTGAGATAATCACTTAAAGAATCATAATCATTGGCATCGTTATCCATGCCTTCTTCCGGACTGACGCCATCGGCATATTCATCTGTAGCAGCGTCTTCTTTGCCTTCTTCAAGCGCCGGATTTTCCAATAGTTCAGCATGGATACGGTCTTCCAGCTCGACTGCGGGAAGCTCCAACAACTTCACGACCAGAATCTGCTGTGGCGATAGCGTTTGTATCTGCTGTTGCGCCTGCGATTGTATTTGACGGGAACCTTGTGCCATATTCGTTTTTGCTTTCTACTGTTTCTCGCTACAAAAGTAACTTTTTAACGAGAGATTACACAGATTAGTGGGATTATTTTTAATCCTATAACACAAAATTCTTTATCTTTGTTGCACGAACTTAAAAATTAGGACAGTATGTTTGCCAAAGAGACGCATATGCAGCGCAGAGCCCTGCTGAAAAAGAATTTAGGCTCCGGAGTTTTGTTATTTCTGGGAAATGACGAGTGCGGGCTGAATTATGAGGATAACACGTTCCGTTATCGTCAGGACTCCACTTTTCTTTATTATTTCGGTCTTTCGTGTGCCGGACTTTCGGCCATCATCGATATTGACGAAGACAAAGAAATTATTTTCGGTGACGAATTATCCATCGATGCCATCGTATGGATGGGCTCACAGCCTACGTTACGCGAAAAATGCGAACGTGTCGGCATCAGGGAAATGATGGCTTCCGCCGATATCGTCGGCTATCTGCACAAATGCGTCCAGAGTGGAAAAGCAATTCATTATCTTCCTCCCTACCGCCCCGAACATAAACTGAAACTGATGGACTGGCTCGGAATACCACCTGCACGTCAGGAAGGTTCCGTACCTTTCATCCGTGCCGTCATAGCTCAGCGCAACTACAAGTCGGCGGAAGAAATCGTAGAAATAGAAAAAGCCTGTGACGTGACTGCCGATATGCACATCACCGCCATGAAGGTGCTTCGTCCGGGAATGTACGAATATGAAGTAGTAGCGGAAATGAATCGCGTGGCAGAGTCCAACAACTGCGAACTGTCGTTTGCAACGATCGCCACCATCAACGGGCAGACGCTGCACAACCATTATCACGGAAATAAAGTGAAACCGGGCGATCTGTTCCTGATTGACGCAGGTGCGGAAGTCGAGTCGGGTTATGCAGGCGATATGTCGTCCACGATTCCTGCGGATAAGAAATTTACAACCCGCCAGCGCGAAGTTTACGAAATCCAGAATGCGATGCATCTGGAATCTGTCAAGGCGCTTCGTCCGGGCATTCCTTATATGGATGTATACGAATTGTCCGCCCGCGTCATGGTAGACGGCATGAAAACTCTCGGACTAATGAAAGGAAATACGGAAGATGCTGTCCGCGAAGGCGCGCATGCCCTGTTCTATCCGCACGGATTAGGACACATGATGGGACTGGATGTTCACGATATGGAAAATCTGGGTGAGATATGGGTAGGATACAACGGTCAGCCGAAGAGCACGCAGTTCGGACGCAAGTCGCAACGCCTCGCCATTCCACTGGAACCGGGATTCGTACATACCGTAGAACCGGGCATTTACTTCATCCCCGAACTGATTGATATGTGGAAAGCAGAAAAGAAGTTCACCAATTTTATCAATTACGACAAAGTGGAAACTTACAAAGACTTCGGCGGTATCCGCAACGAAGAAGATTATCTCATCACGGAGACAGGTGCCCGCCGACTCGGCAAGAAAATTCCGCTGACACCCGAAGAAGTGGAAGCTTTAAGATAACCCCTGCTTTATTCACAGATGGCACCGGAATTCACATAAAACGATAAATGCCTGTACTACAACAAGTATAGGCATTTATTATTTCAAGGGGACGGTCATATTTTTAAGTATTAGTGTCAAAATTCTTATGTCTATCCAAGACAATAAGCACTATATTTGCAAGTATCCCCCATCATAACAAACTATTAATACTTTAAACTAATGGCACGAACTACTTTGTTACTTTTATCTATTCTTTTTCTGCTGCCCACGAATGCAGCAATCAAAAAACTACAGGTTGAATATCTGACCAATCCTATCGGGCTGGACATAACAGCTCCCCGATTCAGCTGGCAACTAGAGTCAGCGGAAAGAGGAGTCAGACAAACAGCCTATCAAATCACGGTAGCGACCGATGCAGCCTGTCTAAATCCGGTCTGGACTTCCGGAAAGGTGGCATCTGACGAATCATTGCACATCTGTTATGCAGGACCGGCTCTCACCCCTTCCACCCGCTATTATTGGAAAGTAACCGTGTGGAACAACAAAACCGGAGAAGAGACTTCGACGGAAAAGGCTTTCTTCGAAACAGGACTGCTGTCCGACGGATGGTCGGGAGCGCAATGGATCAAGGCAACTCAAATAAACAAGAATTCCAAAATCAATCCGGAAGACAAGAAACAGACAAAGGCACGAATGCTGCTGGAAATGGATGTCACACTGACTTCCGGCAACGCATCCGTTCTTTTCGGCGCACGCGATGCTTCCAACGTATTCATGTGGTCTGTCAATACGCTGGACAATGAAAAAGAACCTTTGATCAGAAGACATATTTATGACAGGGGACGCCTGCAAAGTTCGGATACTCCGATCGGCAAATTCTTCACTAAATCCGACTTGCTGAATAAAGAACACCATCTGGCAATCGAAGCAAAAGATGGAGTGGTCAAGACTTATATTGACAAGGTACTGGTGGATACCTATACCGACACCGATTCCAAACTATCGAATGGATATATCGGCTTCCGGGCATTCAGAGGAAATAACACCAACGAAACGGCCATGTTTGACAATATCGTACTGACAGAGTACGAACAGAAAGGCGACAAGGAAGAAGCCAAAGTCGTTCTGAAAGAGGATTTCGAGAAACCTCAGTCCGCTTTTGAAGGCGGAGAAATCGTATCTGTGGGAGGTAATCGTAAACTGAATATGGTTTCCGGTTCCGGCGATTATCGGGTATTGCAGGTTGACATGAGCGGAGTACCCATGTTCCGTAAAGAATTCAAGGCAAAAAAGAAGATTGCATCCGCCCGCATCTACAGTTCGGCTCTGGGCGTCTATGATTTGTTTATCAACGGACAACGGGTAGGAAACAAGATGGAAGACGGCAGCATACGCTATGACGAATTGAAGCCGGAATGGACGGATTTCAGCAAAACAGCCCACTATCAGACGTATGACATCACCGATTTGCTCCGGAAAGGAGAAAACGCAGTCGGCGCCCAGGTATCCTCCGGCTGGTGGAACAGTGACGTCTGCCACGGAGAGTATGGCAGTCACGAAGTAGGATTCATCGCAAAGATATTACTGAAATATACGGACGGCACTTCGGAAACGATAGTAACGGACCTTTCCTGGCTGTCATCCATGGACGGTGCCATACGAATGGGAGACATCTACCACGGAGAAACTTATGACGCCCGAAAAGAAAGTGCATGGACGAAGCCCGGATATAATACTGCCAACTGGAACAAGACGGCTGTCAACCCTCATTTCAAAGGAGAGTTAATCGCCTTTGCCGGACCCACCGTTCAGGTACGTCCGCATCTGAGCCGTATCCCTTTGTCCACTACTGTTTACCAAGGTGAAAAAGACGGTAAAATCAATGTAGTGAGTGTTACGGACAAACCGGCTCCTATCCGGCTAAAGAAAGGTGAAACGGCCGTCTACAACTTAGGTCAGAACATGGTCGGCTGGGTTCGGTTCAAAGTAAAAGGTGCATCGGGAACGGAGATGAAACTCCGTTTCGGCGAGATGCTGAACGACACGGGAGATAAATCACGCGGAGACGACGGCCCTGCCGGAAGTATATATACCGCCAACCTCAGAAGTGCAAAAGCAACATTGAAGTATATCCTGAAAGGAAGCAAGGAAGGCGAATCATTCCATCCGTCCATGACCTTCTTCGGTTTTCAGTATTGTGAGATAACGGCAAGTGAAGACATCGAGGTACTTTCCCTGATAGGGGAAGTGGTCGGTTCCGCTACCGAAGAGGGAGCTTCGTTTGTCACCAGCAGCCGGTCAATCAATCAGTTATACAGCAATGTCATGTGGGGACAAAGAGGCAACTATCTGAGCATCCCTACCGACTGCCCGCAAAGAGACGAACGTCTGGGCTGGACCGGAGACACGCAAGTGTTCTGCCGTGCCGCTTCTTATAATGCGAATGTATCCGCCTTCTTCGAAAAATGGATGAGAGATATGCGTGACGGTCAGCGAAGTGACGGCGCCTATCCGGATGTAGCTCCACACTCATGGGTAGGCTACGGACAGGCAGCCTGGGCTGATGCCGGTGTCATCGTTCCCTGGACTATCTATCTGATGTACGACAACAAAAAGATATTGCAGGACAATTATGCATCTATGGAGAAATACATGGAGTTCCTGTCCCGTCAAAAAGGAGACGGTTATAACTATAACGGTGCCGGAACAAATTATGGCGACTGGCTATCGTACGAAGATACCGAACGCCGCTATGTCAGTGTATGCTACTACGCATATACGGCACAATTGATGGCCAAAATTTCGGAAGCATTGAAAACGGACGACTGTGATGCCTACGCTTCCAAAGCAAAGGCTTACAGAAAGCTGGCACAGGAAATCAAGAAAGAATTCCAGACACGCTACGTCGATGCAGACGGAGACTTGAAGCAAAAGAGCCAGACGGCCTATCTGCTTGCCTTGAAACTGGATTTATTCCCGACAGAAGAAGCACGGAAGAAAGGAGTGGAAACACTGGTCCGCAAGATTGCCGGCAACGGTAACCGTCTGAGCACAGGATTCGTGGGTACAGCCATCCTGAATCAGACATTAAGCCAGTTCGGAGAATCAAATACGGCTTACGATCTACTGCTGCAACAGAACAACCCTTCCTGGCTGTATAGCATAGACCAGGGAGCAACCACTATCTGGGAACGCTGGGATTCGTATACCAAAGAGAAAGGTTTTGGCCCCGTATCGATGAACTCGTTCAATCATTACTCGTATGGAGCAGTCTCCGAATGGATGTACCGCACAATGGGCGGTATAGATATCGACGAAACACGTCCGGGATTCAAGCACATCGTATTACAGCCGATTCCGGACAACCGTCCGGAAGTTGCCGCCGGTCAGGAACGGATTGACTGGGTAAATGCTTCGTTCCCTTCCTGTTATGGAGATATCAAGAGCAGCTGGAAAAAAGAAAATGACGGAACGGTTTCTTACCAAGTGACGATACCTGCCAACACCACCGCCACTCTTCACTTACTATTACCTACTCTCGACTATGTAGTAGAAGAAAGCGGAAAAGCTGCCGTGAAAGCGGAAGGAGTTTCTTCGGTTACTTTCATGAATGGAAAGGCAGTATTAGAACTACAGTCCGGTACATATCAGTTTGTGGTTAAAAAGGAAAACAAATAGACAGAATGAAAAAAATATATTTAGTGACTGCACTTGCATGTTGTGCACTGCAACCGACCCTTGCACAAAAGCAAGAAGAATGCAAGCCCGTGAACCTTCATTGCGACCACCTGATCAATCCGCTGGGCATCGACAATGCCAATCCCAGATTGTCGTGGATGCTGAACGATGCCCGACAAAGAGCCCGGCAGACTGCTTATCAGATAATAGTCAGCACAGACTCACTGAAAGCAAACAACGAAAACGGGGAAATATGGAACTCGGGGAAAAAAGAATCGGATCAAATCCTTGTCACCTATCCGGAAAAGAATCTTCAACCCTTTACCAAATATTACTGGAAAGTGAATGTATGGGATAAGGACGGCAAAAAGGCTACTTCGGACATCAACAGCTTCGAGACTGGAATGATGGGAATGGAAAACTGGCAGGGCGCATGGATTGGCGACAACAGAGACATCAACTATAAGCCCGCCCCCTATTTCAGAAAAACATTCGACACTCAAAAGAAAGTCAAATCCGCCAGAGCGTACATCGCCGTCGCCGGTTTATACGAATTATACATCAACGGAGAGAAAATCGGAAACCATCGGCTAGACCCGCTGTATACCCGTTTCGACAGACGGAATTTCTATGTGACTTATGATGTGACCAACCAACTTCAGAAAGGTAAAAACGCGATTGGCGTACTGCTGGGGAATGGCTGGTACAACCATCAGTCAAAAGCAGTCTGGGACTTTGACCGCGCACCGTGGCGTAACCGCCCCGCTTTTTGCATGGACCTGAGAATTACCTACGAAGACGGCACTACAGAAGTAATCCGCTCCGAAAGAGACTGGAAGACTTCTTCGGGGGCCTTGATCTTCAACAGCATCTATACAGCGGAACATTATGACGCCCGCCTGGAACAGAAAGGCTGGAATACAGCAGATTTTGACGATTCGAAATGGAAGGAAGCTGGTTACAGAGCTGTACCTTCTCAAAACGTCGTATCCCAGCAGGTACAACCGATTCGTATCGTAGAAACAATACCGGCAAAAGCGCTTAAGAAAGTGAACGACACGACGTATGTATTCGACTTTGCCAGAAATATGTCCGGAGTGACCCGCATCAAGGTATCCGGAGAAGAAGGAACGGTAGTAAGGCTCAAACACGGCGAACGCATCTATGACAACGGACGGGTGAATATGTCAAACATTGACGTATACCATCGTCCGGTAGATGACAAAGACCCATTCCAGACGGATATTCTCATCCTGAGTGGAAAGGGAGAAGACGAGTTTATGGCACGGTTCAACTACAAAGGCTTCAGATACGTAGAAGTGACAAGCAGTAAGCCTGTCGCACTCGATCAAAACAGTCTGACTGCTTATTTCGTTCATAGCGACGTTCCGCAAAAAGGAGAGATAAACACGTCAAACCCACTCGTAAACCGGTTGTGGTGGGCTACCAACAACGCCTATCTGTCCAATCTGATGGGGTATCCCACCGATTGCCCCCAACGGGAGAAAAACGGATGGACGGGAGACGGACATTTTGCGATAGAAACAGCACTATATAATTATGACGGCATCACAGTCTACGAAAAATGGCTCGCCGACCACCGTGACGAACAGCAACCCAACGGAGTATTACCCGACATCATTCCGACCGGAGGATGGGGATACGGCACGGACAACGGTCTGGACTGGACGAGTACAATCGCCATTATTCCCTGGAATATTTATCTGTTCTACGGAGACAGCAAATTATTAGCCGACTGCTACGAAAACATCAAACAATATGTAGACTACGTAGACCGTACCAGCCCAAGCGGACTGACTTCATGGGGAAGAGGAGACTGGGTTCCTGTGAAATCGCATTCGTCCAAAGAACTGACCTCATCGGTATACTTCTATGTAGATACTAAAATACTGGCCAATGCCGCAAAGCTGTTCAACAAGCAGGAAGATTACAAACATTATCAGGCGCTTGCGGAAAAGATCAGGCAAGCGATCAATGACAAATATCTGAACAGGGAAACCGGCATATACGCCAGCGGCGTTCAGACGGAACTGAGCGTACCGCTGATGTGGGGTATTGTCCCCAAGGATATGAAAGCAAAAGTAGCCCGCAACCTGGCGAAGAAGGTGGAAGAAGCCGGTTTCCATCTGGATGTGGGTGTATTGGGAGCCAAAGCCATACTGAACGCCTTGAGTGAAAACGGAGAAGCCGAAACCGCTTATAAAGTAGCTGCACAAGACACCTACCCGTCATGGGGCTGCTGGATTGCCAACGGAGCCACCACCCTGCTCGAAAACTGGGATTTGAATGCTACACGTGACATTTCGGACAACCACATGATGTTCGGAGAAATCGGAGGATGGTTCTATAAAGGCTTGGGCGGTATCTTCCCCGACCCACAGCAGCCGGGTTTTAAACATATCCTCCTGCGCCCCAACTTCCCCAGTGATTTAAAGCAGTTTGAGGCCAGACACCGTTCTCCGTACGGAGAGATTCAGTCCCAATGGGAACGTAAGAAAAAAAGTGTTGTGTACAGCGTGACGATTCCTGCCAACAGCAGTGCCACTTTATACGTGCCCGATACTGTGAAAGGAGAACGTGTCATAGAGTTAGAAGCCGGAAAACATACATTCGAGTGGAAGTTGCTCTAAATTTACACTTAATAGAACATTTTATCGACCTCTGTTTTTCTAATCTTTCCTAATATTGCGGCGTAATTAACAAACCGATCAGATGGAAAATAGAATGAGAAAACGAATGACAGTTATATTGAACAGTAAAATGAATATGAGAAGATTTTACGTATCAGCAGCGTTGTTACTGACAACGCTGCTCGCGGTTGCCGAAAATAATCCCTACCGGAGTGACGTATTTTGGGTAACCGTACCCGATCATGCCGACTGGCTTTACAAAACTGGAGAACAGGCAAATGTAGAAGTACAGTTTTACAAATACGGCATTCCGGGAGATAACATAGCGATTAATTTCGAAATAGGCGGAGAAATGATGCCTGCTGATACCAAAGGAACAGTCATCATGAGAAAAGGAAAGGCAACAATCCCCGTAGGCACCATGAAGAAACCGGGCTTCCGAGACTGCCGCCTGACCACCACCGTAGACGGAAAGAAATACTCCCATCACGTCAAAGTGGGTTTCTCGCCGGAAAAGCTCCGTCCGTATACCACCATGCCTGCCGACTTTCAGCAATTCTGGGAGAACGAAAAGGCGGAACTGGCCAAATTTCCGCTGACATACACCAAAGAGCACGTAAAGAAATACTCGACCGACCAAATAGACTGCTATCTTATCAAGTTGCAGGTGAACCAACGCGGACAAAGTATCTACGGCTACCTGTTCTATCCGAAGAAAGAAGGCAAATACCCTGTCGTACTATGTCCTCCGGGCGCAGGAATCAAAACAATCAAGGAACCTTTGCGACATAAGTATTACGCCGAACAAGGCTGCATCCGTTTTGAAATAGAGATTCACGGGCTGAACCCGGAAATGAGCGAAGAAGAATTCAAAGAAATCAGTGCCGCTTTCAACGGCAGAGAAAATGGCTACCTGTCCAACGGTCTGGACAGCCGCGACAACTATTACATGAAACGGGTATATCTGGCCTGTGTCCGCAGCATCGACCTACTGACCTCACTACCGGAATGGGACGGAAAGAATGTAATCGTTCAAGGCGGCAGCCAGGGAGGAGCATTAGCACTCGTCACCGCCGGACTGGATCAGCGGGTAACGGCCTGCGTAGCCAATCATCCGGCTCTAAGCGATATGGCAGGTTACAAAGCCGGTCGTGCCGGAGGTTACCCCCATTTCTTCCGAAATACCGTAGATATGGATACTCCCGAAAAGATCAGAACAATGGCTTATTATGATGTGGTGAACTTTGCCCAATTAATCAGGGCGGATACTTATATGACATGGGGATTCAATGATGACGTTTGTCCACCGACTACCAGCTACATTGTATATAATGTATTGAATTGCCCGAAAGAAGCATTGATCACTCCTATTAATGAACATTGGACCTCCAGTGACACAGAGTACGGACATCTGCTTTGGATAAAGAAACATCTGAAATAAAAGCAGTAGAAAAGGAAAAACCGCCGAAAGCAGAAATAACTGTTATCATATCATTATTCAGGCACGGCTTACAGAGTTTTTATGGTTCTGTTTTAATCGAAACCATATTAATCTGTGTAAGCCGTGCCTGAATAAATCCGCAAGAGAGTTTTAACGTCTCTCTATTCCTTTAATCTTCCCATTCCGATTTCGGAAAAGTTTTCTTCCCATACCATTTCATCCAGGCATAGGATTTTCTTTTTCTCATATAAACGGCATCACCACAATAGGTCAATGCCTCCCAGTTAAAAACCGAATGAGAACTAATTGCTTTTTCAAACCAGTAAAGCAAGTGATATGTCATGAACGGAAGCACCATCCACCACCATGAGAACCATAGTGATAAACCCAATGCTGGGATTAAAGTCAATAAAAAACACTCCCAGAATTGCCGTGCATGTATTCTTAACTCCATTTCTTCCCAAACTTCCAAATACTTGTACCGAGTAAAGAATAACCCTCCTATCATAAAATAATGCTTCTTTTTCCCTAAAAAGCATTTCGCTAGTAAATTGTTATAAAATATCATATACCCTTTTTTTGCTGTGTAATAACATAAACGGAAAGAACGTACAAATGTTCATTATTTAAGTCTAATCTTACAGTTATTTCCTTTCCCTGGAATACAACAACATATTGCCACGCTTGTTTTTTGCGGCGCGAAGTTACGAACTTATATTTATACAATAACTATAAATTCCAAAATAATTCTCTTAAATAAATTTATTATCTAATATTTGAAGCTACTTCCTCCCAAAAACTCCCTGAGTAAAGACGTCGGGGGAATTTCCTTATCTTGCACCGGAACGAAATATTTAATGAATTTCAGCAACCGGTACGCCTCACAATATTCCGGACAATTGCGCGGAACACCCATCAAAATAGGTTCCGCATGCAGGCGAAGCACTGCAAATTCAAACAACAGCGCCGAATTGAACATCACATCCGCATTCTCCTGATAAGGGAATATCCATTTATCTTCGCCGGCACGCACACTAGGCCAGCGGGAGATAGTCTCGCGGGCCGAATATCCCCGATAATTAAAGTCGCGGATAATGCGGCGAAGCAAACGATTGTCTGTTGTAGGAATCCAGTTATGGTCGTCCAAAGAAATAGTGGTCAATGCCGAGACATAAATTTTGAACTTCTTTTCATCCGGGATATGCGGTGTCAGTTCCGGATTCAACGCATGAATACCTTCCAGAATGAGAATCGTATTATCCTCAATTTTCAGTTTATCACCTTTATATTCCTTCTTCCCCAGAGAAAAGTTAAAGCGCGGAAGCTCCACTTCCTCACCGCGCAGCAAAGCCTGTAACTGCTGGTTAAACAATTCCAGATCAAGCGCATACAGAGACTCATAATCATAGTTACCGTTTTCATCCAGAGGTGTCTCTTCACGGTCTACGAAATAATTGTCCAAGGAGATCGGGAAGGGTTTGAGCCCGTTCGTCATCAACTGGATGGAAAGACGTTTGCTGAACGTGGTCTTTCCCGAAGAGGACGGACCGGAAATCAAAATCAGTTTCACCCGGTCACCGTTTTCCCCACGATGGAAGATCGTATCGGCAATCTGGGCTATTTTCTTTTCCTGCAATGCTTCCGCTACATTGATTAAATCCGTAGCGTGCCCTTCTTCGCAGGCGAGGTTAAAGTCGCCGGCGTTATTAAGTCCCATGATATAGCTCCAGTTGAGATACTCCTTAAATACATCCAGCATCTTCTCCTGCTTCACCACTTCCTCCAGCACATCCGGATTCTCTTTATTGGGAATGCGCAGCAAGAGACCATCATAGTATTTCACGATGTCGAACAACTTGATATATCCGGTACTGGGGAGCAGATTACCATAATAATAATCGACCGTATCGCCCAGCGTATAATAATAGGTATATAGTGAACCGGAAGTTTCGAGCAGCCTCACCTTATCATTCATCCCGCGTTCACTGAACACCCGTACAGCCTCAGCCGTATGGCATTCGATGCGGTGATAAGAGATATTTTCTGCGATAATCTCCTGCATACGCTGTTTGATACGCGTCACATCTTCCAATGTAATAGGGCGACCGATCCGCAGATTACAGAAATAACCTTTGGAGACCGGGTGTTCCACAAACAGCTTCCCTTCGGGAAAAAGCTCACTGACAGCCTTGAACAAGACAAAGCAGAGTGACCGCACATACGTACGCATACCGGATGAATCGCGCACATCCAGAAACTCTATATCCTTGTTATTATATACTTTGAAATTGAGACCTTCGGAACGGTTATTCACCTTGGCACTGACTACCTGATAAGGAAAATTAAGATTAAAACCGTAATAAATATCCAAAAGTGAGCTTCCGATAGGGAATTCTTTATAAATATTATTATTTTTGCAACATATTTGTAACATCTGTTTCATCGTAGTCTTTTTAATAAGGTGAATAACATGGGACTAAATATACTTAGTAATCAGATAGAGAACAAACAACCACTAAAATTATTATAGATGGAATATTCTTTTTATGATTTTTTAAAGCTCATAGGCTCGTTAGGGCTCTTCCTTTATGGCATGAAGATAATGAGCGAGGGCTTACAAAAAGTCGCAGGTGACAGGCTACGAAGTATCCTGACAGCTATGACCACCAATCGGGTAACGGGGGTATTAACAGGAGTGTTGATCACAGCCCTTATCCAGTCCTCCTCGGCGACAACAGTAATGGTCGTCAGTTTCGTCAACGCCGGTTTGCTTACACTGGCCGAGTCCATCAGTGTCATCATGGGTGCCAATATCGGTACGACGGTTACGGCATGGATTATTTCAATTTTCGGATTTAAGGTTGATATGGCCGCTTTCGCTCTTCCACTTCTGGCCATCGCCCTTCCGCTCATCTTCTCCGGCAAGAGCAACCGCAAGTCCATCGGTGAATTCATTTTCGGTTTTTCCTTCCTCTTCATGGGACTTTCTTACCTGAAAGCAAATGCTCCCGACCTGAACGCCAATCCGGAAATGCTCGCCTTCGTACAGAACTACACGGATATGGGATTCTTCTCCATTCTCCTGTTCTTATTCATCGGTACCATACTGACTATGATCGTACAGGCCTCAGCCGCCACGATGGCAATCACATTAATTATGTGCGCCAACGGCTGGATCAGTCTGGAACTGGGAGCAGCGCTCGTACTGGGCGAAAACATCGGAACTACCATCACGGCCAATCTTGCCGCATTAACAGCCAACACACAGGCTAAGCGGGCAGCATTGGCCCATTTTGTTTTTAACGTGTTTGGGGTCATTTGGGTATTGATTGTCTTCCATCCTTTCATGGATCTAGTAAACTGGGTAGTAGACACCTTCTTTCAAAGCAGTAATCCAGAGGTTGCTATTTCCTACAAGCTATCTGCTTTCCACTCTATCTTCAATATCTGTAACGTATGTATCTTGATATGGGCTGTAAAACTGATTGAACGTACCGTATGCGCTTTAATCCACCCCAAAGAAGAGGACGAAGAACCTCGCCTGCGGTTTATCACTGGTGGTATGCTTTCCACTGCTGAACTTTCCATCCTTCAGGCACGTAAGGAAATCCATCTTTTCGCAGAACGTACCCACCGGATGTTCGGCATGGTGCAGGATCTGTTGCATACGGAAAAGGATGACGATTTCAATAAGCTGTTCAGCCGGATAGAGAAATATGAAAATATCAGCGACAATATGGAACTTGAAATAGCCAACTACCTGAATCAGGTATCCGAAGGCCGTTTGAGTTCTGAAAGTAAGTTACAGATACGCGCCATGTTGCGTGAAGTG
>ERZ826764.2530-NODE-2530-length-16992-cov-7.290547_pt1 | contig 16992 bp, 10 predicted proteins | sample MGYA00519870_ERZ826764 | MGnify/ENA primary metagenome ERZ826764 (study PRJEB31778, sample SAMEA3449239) | human gut metagenome | biome: human gut; feature: human-associated habitat; material: faeces | place: United Kingdom | collected 2010/2012 ...
AGATCGAAACGGTCGTCAAGGAGGCCAAGGCGCTGCGCACCTCGCAGAAGGGCGACACGGTGAGCTACAATGCCGGAGCGTTCAAGGTCGTGGCCGACGCCGATGTCGAAGGGCTGCTGAAGAAGATGCCCGGCATCACCGTCACCGACGGCACGGTCGAGGCGCAGGGCGAGACGGTCAAGAAGGTCTTCGTCGACGGCAAGGAGTTCTTCGGCGAGGATGTCACCACGGCCATCAAGTCGCTTCCGGCCGAGGCCGTCGACCGCGTGGAGGTCTACAACAAACTCTCCGACGCGGCCGAATTTTCGGGCATGGACGACGGCGAGGGCTACAAGGCGCTCAATATCGTCACCCGTCCGGGCATGCGGCAGGGCCAGTTCGGCAAGCTCTACGCCGGATTCGGCTACGACGCCGACACCGAGACCGAAGACAAGTTCAAATACATCGCCGGCGGCAATGCCAACGTGTTCAGCGGCGACAGCCGTATTTCATTCATCGGCCTGTTCAACAACGTCAACCAGCAGAATTTCTCGTTCGAGGACATTCTGGGCGTCTCGGGCGGCGGTGGCGGACGTCGCGGCGGCATGGGCAATTACATGGTGCGCCCGCAGAGCGGCGTGGCGTCGGTCAACGCCATTGGCGTCAACTACTCCGATACGTGGGGCAAGCGCAATCAGGTGACGTTCCAGGGCAGCTATTTCTTCAACAACACCAATACCGAGAACCGTTCGACGGTGGAGAAATGGTACGAGGCCCCGATGATCCCCGATACGCTGTCGACCAACGGCTATTCCGACACGAAGGGCTACAACCACCGGTTCAACGCCCGTCTGGAGTGGAAGATCTCCGAGAACCAGAACCTGATGATCCGCCCGCGCTTCAGCTACCAGTCCAACGATCCGTGGAGCCGCACGACCGGATGGCAGTACGGCGCACCCGCCGACGGCGGCAGCGGTTACAGCCGCACGGACAACTTCAGCGACGCCCTGCGCCACGGCTACAATGTCGGGACGAGCGCCGTCTACCGGGCCAAACTGGGCAAGAACGGCCGCACGATCACCCTCGACGGGTCGTTCAGCTACTCGGACAACACGAACAATTCGAACTCGTGGTCGAACATCCTCGCAACCCAGCCCGACCGGCCGGCGGTCGATCCGGAGACCGGCGTCTGGGACCCGGCGAACTACACTGAACTGCGTTACCTGCGCAACTTGGCGCCGTCGTCGTCGTACAGCCTGCGGGGCAGTTTCACCTACACCGAGCCGGTGGCCAAATACGCGCAGTTGAGCTTCCAGTACCGTGCGTCGTACAACTCGCAGGAGCGCGACAAGCGTTCCTATATCACGGGCGACGATTTCTCGACCGCCGGACTTACCCCCGACCGTTCGCTGTCGAACTCCTACGAGAGCGGCTACCTGACGCAGAGCGTGGGTCCCGGATTCCGTTTTTCGAAAGAGCGCAACACGTTCATCGCCAACGTCTACTACCAGCGTTCGGCCCTCGACGGACAGATCGTGCGCGACGATGCCGAGAAGATCAAGCACGCCTACAACAACGTGACCTATTTTATGATGGGCCAGCTGAACATCAACCGCGAGAACTCGCTGCGGCTCTTCGTCTCGTCCTACACCGACAGCCCGTCGATCACCGACCTGCAAAGCGTTTACGACGTATCGGACGCCCAGAACATCAGCCACGGTAATCCGAACCTGAAGCCGACCTACTCGCACCGGGTGAATTTCCACTACACCAACTCCAACGTCGAAAAGGGCCGGACCTTCATGTGGATGTTCTCGATGAACACGACGCTGGATTACACGGCCCAGCATCTGGTGCAAAGACCCGGTGACATCACCATCGACGGACAGGCCTATTCGCCCAATTTCTACTCGACGACCGAGAATCTCGACGGTTACTGGCAGTTGCGGACGCACTTGAGCTACGGCCTGCCGATCGGGTTCCTCAAATCGAATTTCAACGTTATGGCGGGCGTCATCTACACCAAGACCCCCAGCATGCTGGGCGGCACGGTGGACGCGGCGACGGGTATGATTTCGGGCGGCGAGCGCAACGACACCAAGAATATGGGATACGACTTCCGGGCCGTGCTGGGCAGCAACATTTCGGAGAACGTCGACTTCACCCTCTCGTGGAACGGCACCTACAACGAGGCCACCAACTCGCTGAACGCGGACAAGTCGAAGAACCGCTATTTCAACCACACGGCGCAGGGCAACCTGAAGGTGGTCTTCCCGCTGGGCTTCACCTTCACGGCGAGCGCGGCCTACTCGCAGTATATCGGTTTCACGAACGATTACTCGGAGGATTACCTCCTGTGCAACGTCTGGCTGGGCAAGAAGGTCTTCAAGAATAAGCGCGGCGAAGTGATGGTCGGCGTCAACGACCTTTTCAACCAGAACCGGGCCTTCTCGCGCTCGACGGGTTCGGGCTACACGCAGAACTCGACCAACAGCGTCATCGGCCGCTACTATATGGTGCAGTTCAATTACAACCTGCGCCGTTTCGGCAAGAAGGGTTCGCGCAATATAAAGGATTACGACGGTGTCGAGTCCTCCTCCGGTTCCCGCCGCATGGGACCCGGCGGGCCGGGCGGACCTCCTCCGGGGATGTTCCACGGACCGCGGTAAACCGGTCCCGGGCCGGATTGAGCAGGTTGACGAGAGCGATCTTCGTCAACCTGCTTTTTTCAGGCCTGATATGATTTATACCAATGGAGAGGTTCTTAATGAACGAGATCTTTCAGGGGCGCTTTTCTTGATGATAGGATGCTTTTTCCTGACGGAATAAGCTGCGCCACCGACAAGGCGACGGTGGATAGATACCTGTCGTATATCTCCTACGAGCAGTATAAGGAGGAAAATCCCGATAAATTTTAGACTGCCGTTTTCACAAAAGAGACGCCGGACCAAAATCCGGCGTCTCTTTTTGCGTGTGTACGGAGCCGTTAGCGCCCTTCGTCCCCGTTTTCCTTCCGGGCGGGATGTTCCCGCTGTTCGCGGCCGATCACCTGGTGAATGCCGATGCAGGCCAGCCCTCCGTAAACGACCGTGAGGATGATGAGCCACTTGATTTCGGCGAAAACCTCGGGGATCGAGGCCCCCATGGTCTGGATACGGATGAAGCCGTTGACGCCGTGGCTGCTCGGGAACAGCTGTCCGAGGTTGAACAGCCAGTCGGGAATGCCCTGGCGCGGGTACGACACGCCGCTGAGCATCAGCACCGGGATCGAGGTCCACAGCAACAGCAGCAGCGAGTTTTCGCGGTAGCGGAACAGCGTCGAAACGGCGATGCCCATGGCGATGCAGGCCGCCAGATATGCCGCCATGAAGAGCATGACGGCTCCCGTCGCGCCGTTCATCGGGAAGTGGAACAGCCGGTAGTGCAGGCCGAGGATATAGGTGCAGGTCACGGCGTAGATCAGCGCGTAGACCAGTCCGCGTCCCAGGACGATGGGCAGCGTCGACATCCGCCGCCGCCCTGCGGGGCAGAGTTTGCGGTAAAGTCCGAATTCGCGCCACGTGCCGCCGATCATGCCGATGCCGATCAGCATCGTCTGCTGGATGATGACCATGATGATCGCCGGCATGACGAACGTGCCGTAGCCCAGATAGGGGTTGAACAGGTTGTGCGACTGGTAGATCACGGGCTGGGTGGTGGCCTGCGCCTGCGGGATGTTGGCCCCCTTGGCGATCAGGCGCTGGAATTCGACCATCGCCCCCGTCTTGCCGATCGAGGTCACGACCTCCTGGAAAACCTGGCGGTACATCAGGAAGTAGCTGGCGTCGGCGTAGATCGCCACGTTGGCCTGCTCGCCGCCGTAGAGTTTCTCCCCGTAGTCCGACGGAATGTAGACCACGCCGTAGATTTTGCGGCCGTAGAACAGCTCTTTGGCCTCTTCCATCGAGGTCGGATTGTAGGCCACATAGGTGTTCGGCCCGGCGTTGAAGGTGTCGATCAGACTGCGGCTGGTCGGCGTGCGGCATTCGTCCACCACGCCGATCGGCACGTTGCGGAGCACCTGCGATCCGTAGGCCAGCGAGTAGGCCGTGGCGTAGATGATCAGGGCGAAAATCAGAATCAGCATCACGCCACCGTCCTTGAAGATCGTCCGGAACTCGTTGCGGACGACCGATCCGAGCTGTTTCCAGTAAGAGGCTATTTGTTTCGTAAATCGGCTCATATCACAATCTCCCCCAGAATTTTTCCTCCGTGCAGACCCTTTTCAGGCGCGGCAGGCACAGGAGCGGTAAAACGATGAACAGCGACATGTAGCAGAGGTCGGGCAGCGAGTAGACCCACGGCGTGCCGCGGAGCATCTGGTCGACGAAAATATCGGTGTAGAAGGTGAACGGGAAGATCTTGCTCACCCACTGCATCGGCTCCCACATGGCCATGATCGGGAACGTCAGTCCCGAGAAGGTGAAGGCCAGCACCGAATATCCGCCGCCGATCGAGAGCGACAGGCGCAGGTTGGCCAGCAGCGAGACGATCAGCACCGAGATCGACTGGTAGCTCAAAATGAAGAGCAGCGTGCCGGCGAGAATCACCGCGAGACTGCCGTTCAGCGGCGTTCCCACGATTTTGAAGTTGATCACCAGCATCACCAGCGAGATCAGGAACATCACCGCCGTGATGGGCAGCACCTTGCCCGCGAGCGCCGCCGCGACCGAACCGTTTCCCGTGCCGAGCCATTCGCGGGCCGTGGCGTGCTTGAGTTCGGTGCCGATGGCGAAAACGGTCACCATCACCACGAAGATCATCAGCATCATGGGCATGAAACTCGGCGAGAGGTAGTATCCGTAATTGATGTGCGGATTGAAGAGCACGTGCTTGTCGAAACGCACGGGCATCAGCTGCGCCATGGCCTGCCGCTGCGTAAGCCCCTGCTTCATAAGCACCTGTAGCTGAATGCCGGCCGTGAAGGTCGTCACGGCGGTCTGAATGTCCTTCGACAGCAGTCCGTTGACCGTGATGTTCGTTCCCGAGACGTAGTTTTCGAGGCGGGTCTGGCTGTTGCTCAAAATGTTCTTCTCGAAGAAGGCCGGAATCTGCACGATGGCCATGATCCGCCCTTCGCGCATCAGCCGCTCGCCCTCGTCCATGCCCTGAATGCCGTAGGCCACCATCGCCGTCGGGGTGTCGTCGATCATCTGCACGGCCTTGCGCGAAAGCGTCGTGTTGTCCTGGTCCAGGACGGCGATCGGGATGTTGCGGATTGCGCCCTGGTTGAACAGCAGGGCGAAAAACGCGAACGACACCACGGGCAGGACGATCATCAGCACGAAATACATCGGCTGACGGGTTATCCGGCCCGTCTCGCGGCGCATCACGGCGCAGGTGTTGTGCAGGAATCCGGGCATCGCTTACTTTCCGATTTGGTCCCAGTCGACGAGCACGCTCATGCCCGGGCGCATGTTCGCGGCCTCGGTGACGGCCTTGGCCTTGATGGCGAAGGTGCGGATGTCGAACCCGCCCTGCGTGCGGGTCGCCGACCACGTTGCGAAATCGGCCTGCGGGGAGATGTAGGTCACCTCGAACTCCACGTCGCTGTCCAGCGCCGGGACATAGCCGTTCATGCGGGTCCCGATCCGAAGGCCCGGAAGCAGCGTCTCCTTCACGTTGAAGGTCACCCACAGGTCGCTCATGTCGAGGATGGCCACCACCGGATAGCCGCTGCCGACCAGTTCGCCCTCCTCGGCGATGATCGTCGAGATCTCGCCCGTGACGGGCGAATAGACCATCGCGTCGCTGATGTACGACTCCACCTCGCTGACAGCCCCTTCGGCCTGGCGGACGCGGGCTGCGGCGGCCTCCTTGTCCTCCTTGCGGGCGCCGTCCGTCGCCATGTCGTACTGCGCCTTGGCGGCCAGCGCCGTGGCTTCCATGGCCTTGTAGTTGGCCGTGGCCTCGTCGAGCTTCTGCGCCGGAACCACTCCGTCGTTGTAGAGGTTCTGCACGCGCTCGTAGGTCTTGCGGGCCAGTTCCAGCCCGGCCTGCGCCTTCTGCCACATGTTCATCGCGGCCTCGATCTGCTGCACGCGGGCGCCGGCCAGCGCCATGGCGTCCAGCGCGGCGGCGGCGCTCTTCACGGCCTCGGCCTGCCGGAGCTTGGCCTCCAGTTCGGGCGTCGAGAGCGTGTAGAGGAGCTGTCCCTTCTCCACGCGGTCGCCCTGGGCCACTTTCATGTCGTCGATGCGGCCCGGAACCTTCGACGAGGCTTTGTAGGTGGTGCACTCCACCGTGCCCTGAATCAGCGTCGGGGTCCGTTTGGTGAGGTACCAGCTGATCAGTACGACCGAGAGGACGATGACCGCTGCGGCCGCCAGAATTCCGATTACGTTGCTTCGTTTCATATCGTTTGTTTGTTATCTATTTCGTATTGTTTGCGGGGGCCGACGGGCCGTAACGTGAAGCCCGCCCTTTCCCGATCTAATTTCCGCTTCTTGAGCCGTCGAAGAGAACCGCCTGCGCGTCGTTGCGGCGCGCGTAGGACGGATATTCGTCGCTGATGCCCGCGGCCTCGAGCAGCCGGGCCAGCAGCAGGTCGTAGTTGTAGGCCGCCTGCAGCCGCTCGGTGCGCACTCCCGCGAGGTTCAGCTCGGCGTCGATCAGGTCCGACGAGGAACTCATCCCTTCGAGGAACGCGGCGTTCTTCATCCGGAGATACTCCTCGGCGAATTTCAGCGACGCGTCGATCGAGGTCATCTGGTTGCGGTAGTTCATCATCTGGTTGTAGAGTTTCTCCACCAGCACCGCGATGTCCTTCCCGGCCTTGTTCTGCAACTCGCCCACGCGGCGCACGGTCTGTTTGGCGGCCGAGTACTTGTATTCGCGGTTGAGACCGTCGAAAATCTTGATGTTGACCCCCACGCCCACGGCCCAGCGCGGCACGAGTCCCGCCACCTGGTAGTTGTAGAACGAACCGCCGCCGATGGCCGCCACCTGCGGCAGGAAATCGGCACGCTGGGCGCGCACGCCCTCCTGGGCCAGTTCGCGCTTGAGCGACACCTGGCTGAGCAGCGGGTTGCGCGCCTGCGCGAGGTCCTGATAATAGGCCAGATCCTCGACCTTCGCGAGCAGGAACATCGCCGTCACCGGACGCCAGTCGCTCTCGCGCCCCAGGGTGTTCGACAGCGCGCTGGCGATGGTCTCGGCCTGCAATTTGGCGTTTGCCAGCTCCCGTTCGGCCTCGGCCATCTTGAACTCCACGTAGAGGCGTTCGGTCTGGGCGATCATGCCGTTGCGTTCGAGCGCCCGGGCGTCTTCGAGATGCCTGCGCACGCCGTCCACCACCTGCTGACGCACGGCGACGACCTGCGTGGCGAGGGCCAGTCCGAAATAACGCTCCACGAGTTCCGAGATCAGCGCGTTGCGGGTCTGGTTGCTCTGCGCGACGGCCGTCTTCTCGTTGATCCGCGCGGCGCGGTTCGCGGCGTTGATCTTGCCGCCCATCCAGATCGGGACGGTCACCTCGCCTCCCACGAATCCGAGACTCTGATCCTGCACCTTGAGGAACCAGTCGGCATCCATCATCGGGTTCAGAAGCCCCTGGAGCGTCGGAATCTTGTCGGCGGGGATCAGTCCGTTCTGCACGAGCGCCGTCAGTCCGCCCGCCACGCCCTCTTTGACCGGGCCTTTCAGGTCGTTGAAGTCGAATCCGATGTCCTTGGCCATGTAGGCGTATGCGCCCGTGACGTTGATCTGGGGCATGCGGAGACCGATGGCCGCGCGGCGCTGCTGCTGTGCGGCGCGCTCCTCGTAGGCCGCGGCTTTCAGCGCAGGGTTCTCCGTGAGGGTGACGGCGACCGCCTCGTCGAGCGAGAGCATCCGCCCGGCCTCCTGCGCGGACGCCGCCGCCGGGATCGTCGCCGCCGCCATGAAGGCGATCTTGACAGCTATTTTCATAGTATTCATGCGTTTATTCGACAAAGATAGATTTTCTTGCAATATCTTCTTCAGCCCGGAGGGCGTTTAGGACATTTTTAGGCCCTTATGGACACAAATCACGCCCGTTTCACCTTCCGAGGTGGGCGTTGGCCCGGCGCACGCCTTCGGCCAGTTCGGGATAAACCCGCACGTCGACACCCGCTTCGCGCAGCGTCTGCGCCCCGCGGCAGCAGACGAACCGGTCGGGTTCGTACAGCGCAAAGACCACGCGTGCGAATCCGTGGCGCAGGATCAGCTGCGTGCAGCTCTCCGGCTCGCTCTTCCGCTGCGAGCACGGCTCCATCGAGGAGTAGATCGCCGCCCCGCGCAATTCGGCGCCCGCATCGAGCGCCTTGCGGATCGCCTCCTGCTCGGCATGGTGCGTGGGTGAAGTCTCGTGGGTGTAGCCCGTGAAGCTCCTCCCGTCGGGAAGCGCCACCACGGCCCCGACGCAATAGGAGGTCCGGCTGGGCACGCACCGCAGTCCTTCGGCCACGGCCTGCGTCAGGTAGCGGAGGTCTTCGTCCCGGGTGTCGGGACGAAGCGTGCAGGTCGCAACCTCCATGCCGCCCAGATTTTCCCGCCGGCATGCGGCCCCCTCCGGGACCTCGAACCGGAACTGCGCGCCGCCCCGCTCCGGTCCCAGCGTCAGCTGCGGATTGACCGCCCGGCGCACCGTGTCGGCCATCCCTTCGGCGAGGAACATGCGCAGGACGGAGGCTCCCCCCTCGACCAGCAGACGCTCCACGCCGCGCTTTTCGAGTTCGGTGACGATCGCTGAAGCCGTAATTGAACTGTCGCTTGAAATAACCTCTGCAACGCCTTTCAATTCCGGAAGTTCCTTTTCTGAAAACACGTAGCGGTCTGCGTCGCCCTCAGTGAAGAAGCGCATCGACGGCGAGAGCCGTCCCGAGTGTGTGAGTGTGACTTTCGTCAGGTCGGGCCGCATGCCCCGGGCACGGCGCAGTTCCCGCGCCGCGGCATCGCGCAGGAGCAGGGCGGGATCGTCGCGCCGCAGCGTTTCGGCTCCCGCGAGGATCGCGTCGTGCGAGGCCCGAAGGCGCAGGACCGCCTCCCAGTCTTCGGGCGTCGAGATCATCAGCCGCCGGGGGCTGTTGTCGTCCAGGTAGCCGTCGGCCGTCGTGGCGAAAGATAGTGTTATCTGCATCGTTTCAAGGTAAACAGGGTGACTTCGGGCCATGCGCCCAGCCGCATGGGATATGCAACATATCCCGTGCCGTCGTTGACATAAAGTGTGTGGCGGCCCGTGTCGTAGCGTCCGCTCCAGTGTTTGTAGATCCATTTCGCGGGCGACCATCCGCGACCCCAGGGCCTGATTTTCAGCTGCATCGAATGCACGTGCCCCGAGAGCGTCAGATCGCCGTAGCCGGCCTCGACGATCTGTTCCCAGAGCTGCGGGATATGTACGAGGGCGATGTTGTAGAGCGAATCCGGAACTCCGGCGTAAGCCTTGGGAATGGCCGTTCCCGGCAGGTCGCGGTCGTGGCGGCGTTCGCGCAGCGCGGGGTCGAACGACAACCCCGTGAGCGAGATGCTGTCCGCGCCGCGCCGCAGGTAGACGGTCGTGTCCTCCAGGACGGTCCACCCCATCGCCCGCTGGCGCGCGACCACTTCGCGGGCCTCCCCGGCCGCCGGGAAACGCAGCGAATCCTTGATGTAGGTTCCCACGTCGTGGTTGCCCGTGACCGACCAGACCGGGCCTGCGATCCGCCGCAGGAGCGCCGTGGTGCGTTCGTCCAGCTCTCCGGCGCGGATGTTCACCAGATCGCCCGTGAAGAACACCGCCTCGGGGCGCTGCGCGTTCACGCTGTCGGCCAGCCGCGTCAGTTCGCGTTCGGGACGGACGAGGGTCCCGACGTGCATGTCGGTGATCTGCACGAACCGGAAGCCGTCGAAGGCCTCGGGAATGCGGTCGGAGCAGATCTCCACCCGGTTGACGCGGATGGAGGTGCGTCCCCGGGTCGTGCCCCAGAGGGCGAACAGCACGAACGCGCAGGCCGCGACGTAGCCCGTGCGGCGCAGGTTCACGAAGTTGAACGCATAGAACGCCAGACGCGGCGGAACAGTGACGATCCACGCCCAGAACAGCCACATATAGAGGTACATCAGCTCCGGACCGTTGTCGCGGCTCAAGGCGCCTATGAGCGACGAGAGAATCGGCAGGGCGTCGGTCGCGGCGACCCACGCCACGAGTGCGCGGCGCACGGGCAGCTTCCGGCGGCGGCGACGGCGGAAATGGATGAAATCGGCGGCGATGGCCGTCAGGGAGAGTATCGACGTCAGAAAAAAGAGCATATACCTTTTATTTATATTCGGCAAAGATACGAAAAATTGCTTTTCCCGCGGTTTTCTTTGGCATACAACTTGCTGATTTGTCCGGTGAGTTACAACTCTTTGAGAACGAGCAAGAACATTAATAAAACCAAATTCATTCGGCTTATGAAAACATTTCGACTTTTAATCGTGGCTCTGCTGCTTGCAGCTTCCGCGTCGGCGCAGCGTTACGAGCGCAGGGCCATGCGCGGCGAGTATTCGCCTACGGTCTACCTGATCTCGGTGCAGGAGGTGGACACCATCTACAACTACGGGCCTTATGCGATGCAGCAGGCGGCGGCGCTCAACCGCATGGCCATGGACAACGCCACGCAGGACTACATCGAGACCCACCGTCCGGGCTTCCAGCAGGTCGAGAAACCGCAGTTCGTCTTCGCCACGAAGAACAACCGTTTCTCCTTCTCGCTGGGCGGTTTCGTCAGCCTCCGCGCCGGGTATGACTTCGACGGCATCGTCGACAACATCGATTTCGTGACCTACGACATTCCCGTTCACGGCAATTACGATACCAGGCAGAAGCTGATGATGGACGCTTCGACCTCGCGTCTGTTTATGAAGGCCATCACCAACACCCGTGCGCTGGGCCGCGTGGTCGTGTTCATGGACGCCGACTTCCGCGGAGGCGCCGAGGGCAGCTACACGCCCCGCCTGCGTTCGGCCTACGTGTCGTTCCTGGGCTTTACGCTGGGTCGCGACGTGACGACCTTCTGCGACCTTTCGGCAGCCCCGACGACCATCGACTTCCAGGGTCCCAACGCCTATAACTTCAACTTCGCCACGATGATCCGCTACGAATACGCCTTCGCCGACAACCACCTCAAGTTCGGCGTTGCGGCCGAGATGCCCTCGGTCAGCGGCACCTACAACGACAATTTCGCGACGCTGAAACAGCGCGTTCCCGATTTCCCGGCCTACTTCCAGTATGCCTGGGGCGCCAACCGCGACAGTCACATCCGGGCTTCGGGCGTCGTGCGCAACATGTACCTCCACAACCTCCGCACGGGCAACAACACCTCGCTGCTGGGATGGGGCGTGCAGTTCAGCGGCACGATCAAGGTGGCGCAGCCCCTGCGGCTCTTTATGAACGGCGTCTACGGCAAGGGCGTCACCCCGTATATCCAGGACCTGACCGGCTCGGGGCTCGACTTCACGCCCAATCCGGAGAACGCCGACCAGATTCAGACCATGCCCATGTGGGGATGGCAGGCCGCGGCCCAGATCAACCTGACCCCGCGTCTGTTCATCTCGGGCGGCTATTCGACCGTCCGCGTGCAGCGCAGCCACGGTTTCTACTCCGACGACCAGTACAAGCAGGGCCAGTATATCTTCGGCAACATTTTCTATTCGATCACCCCGCGCTGCAAGGTGGCCGGCGAGTACCTCTACGGTTCGCGCAAGGACATGTCGAACGACAAGGGACACGCCAACCGCGTGAACGTGATGCTGCAATACAGTTTCTGACGACACCGTATATTAAATAGTATTGAGTATTTTCGGGCGGCTTCTTCGGGAGCCGCCTTTTTTGCGGACCCTGACGTGCGGTTTCGTTCGCCCGGCCCCATCCCGGCGATCCGGGATTATTGCCGCTTTTCGGTCGGCGATTAACCGCGGTCTTCGACTGCGGGGCATTTTGTACTTTTTGGCCGCAAAAAGTAGTAAAGCCGCGGTCTTCGCCCGCGGGGCATAGCTACCTTTTGATGGCAAAAGGTAGCACCAAAACCATCCGCATGTCGTTCTCCGCGGGAGTCTTCTCCGGCCCGCGTTGAGCGGGCGCAGTAAGATCAAGCCTTTACAGCCTCCCGCTCCGGGCACGCGGGCCGGAGAATGCTCTTTTTTCCGCTCCGAACGATAATGCGGCGGTTTAAAACCGCTTCCAGGGGCGATCGTAGGCTTCTGTGCTTCTTGCTTGTTCCGGACGCATCCTTCCCGCCGCTGTGGCGGCGAATGAATCCCGCTTGGCAAAAAAGGCGTTCAAAAAGATGCGGACTAAAAGCGCGAGCGGAGGGGACGGTTTGTTTACAAACCCGCGAATAGTCGCCCGGAGCCAGCGTTAGGCCGCGTCTTTTAGCCTTTTTTGTCGGCGGGTCGGTTTTTGCGCCGCTTTTTGCCGACCAAAAAGCGGCAAACAACAGCAGTCGAAGACTGTGTTTGCTACCTTTTGCCATCAAAAGGCAGCGATACCCCGCGTGGGAAAACCGTAATTCTGCCTTTTGCCGTCGGCATCCGCAAACGAAGCCGTTCCGCCAAAATAAACGGCCCGACTGTTGCACGGAACGTTTTTTTTGCTACCTTTGTCTTGACGATTCGCCTGCGTGCGGATTGTTTGCTTTGCTTCACGTGAAAACGACTAACTTTCAAATGTCGAGGCGAAGGTGCAAGGATGCTCCGCGAGTTGTCGGCCCACGGCCCGGCAACGAGGGGTTCTGACTTGCTTATTATCGAAACTGCGCGTTACGGGCGTGGGTTCCTTGTATCTGTATTCGGCATGGGTTTTAGTCGACCTTCACGTGAGTATGGGTATCTTGGGGCCTGCGCCTTTCTTTTTCGAAAGCGCCGGCCCGGCCATACGGACCGGCGGCTGAACGTTGCGTCACTGCTTTTTGATTCTTCATGGAGTATGTAACCGCCGGTCCTTTTTTACCTTCCGGGGTTTTGCCGAACCGCATGCGGTTCGGATTTGCAACGGTCCGACTTTTTCGTACCTTTGGTGTCGTAACGACACTTTCAGGAGGTCGGGAGGTTTTGCCGAACCGCATGCGGTTCGGTTTTGCAACGATCCGACTTTTTCGTACCTTTGTCATCGGACCAATCGACATCGTAAACATATGGAAGAGACGAACCACGCGATAGCCCGCTGGCTGACCGAAGCCGGATGGAGCGAGACGTATGTCAATTTGGCTGTCAAGGCAGTCATTATCCTGGGCATACTCGTCGTCGCCTATGCGGCGGCGGTTCTGTTCCGCCGCCTGGTCGTTCCGCTTCTGCAAAAAATCAGCGCCCGGACGAAAGCCGTGTGGGACGACCACCTTTTCAGCGACAGGGTGATGCACCGCGCGGCGCGCCTGATTCCGCCCCTGATCTGGTACGTCCTGCTCCGGGTGGCTTTCTACGACACGCCCGTTTTGCTGAACGTGCTGCACAAGGCCTGCCTGATCTACCTGATCGTCGCCGTCCTGCAACTCGTCGCGGCGTTCCTCGATACGCTCTACGAGATCTCCAGCCGCCACGAGACGCTGCGCAACCGTCCGCTGAAAGGCGTTTACCAGATGATCAAGCTGCTGGCGGTATGCGTCGGGGCGATCCTCATTGTCAGCATCCTCATCGGGCAGGACGCCACGGCCGTACTCGCGGGACTGGGCGCTTCGGCGGCCATCATCATGCTGATTTTCCGGGACAGCATCCTGGGGCTGGTCGCCGGCGTGCAGCTCTCGGCCAACGACATGCTGCGCCCCGGGGACTGGATCACGATGGCCAAATACGGCGCCGACGGCTATGTGACGGAGGTGACGCTGACGACGGTCAAGGTGCAGAATTTCGACAAGACCATCACCACCATCCCGCCTTATGCGCTGGTCAGCGATTCGTTCCAGAACTGGCGCGGCATGTGGGACAGCGGCGGACGGCGCATCAAGCGGTCGCTGCTGATCGACGCCAGTTCGGTGCACAACTGCACGGCCGCGGAGCTGGCCGCACTCCGCGAAAAAGGGCTGGCCGGGGCGACGCCCGACGCGGAACCCGTCGTCAACCTCTACGCCCTGCGGGAGTACGCCGCGCGTTACCTGAAGGGCCACCCGGGCATCCACCCCGACCTGATGCAGATGGTCCGGATGCTCCAGCCCACCCCGGAAGGCATCCCGGTCGAGGTCTACTGCTTCACCCGGGAGACCGACTGGGTGGCCTACGAGGCCGTGCAGGGGGCTGTTTTCGACCACCTGTTCGCCGTCCTTCCCGACTTCGGCCTGCGGGCCTACCAACGCTCCTCGGACCGCGAGCCTCAATCCTCCGAATCTTGATTTAACGGATAAGAACCATGGAATTTTTAGCGCAATACAACCTTACCGGAATCGTCATCGGCATCGCCACCTTTCTGATCATCGGCATCTTTCATCCGATGGTCACCAAGGGCGAATACTATTTCGGGGTGAAAATCTGGTGGCTGTTCCTCGTGATGGGAATTGCCGCCGTCGCCGGTTCGATCGCCGTGCGGCACATCCTCTGGTCGACGCTGCTGGCCGTGTGGGGCGCCTCGTCGCTGTGGTCGATCGGCGAACTGTTCGAACAGCGCGAGCGCGTGGCCAAAGGCTGGTTTCCGAAGAACCCCAAACGGAAATAGCATGCGCGCACGCCGGATATGCCTGCTGACGGCGCTGACCTTTGCCGCCGTGTGCTGCACGCCCGCGGGAGGCCCTGCGCCCGTCGCGCCTCCGCCTCCGGCCGGCTGGTCGGGACCGGGCCCCGTGCCGCCGCCCCGGCGGATGCGGTTGTTTTTCGGCGGCGACGTGATGCAGCACATGCCGCAGGTCGACGCCGTGCGCCGCGGCGACGGCTTCGACTACGAACCCGTTTTCCGGACGCTCGCGCCCCGCATCAGGGCCGCCGACCTGGCCGTGGTGAACCTCGAAACCACCCTCACGCGCCGCAGCCGCTATACGGGCTATCCGCTTTTCCGGTCGCCCGCGGCGCTGGCCGACGCCCTGCGCGACGCAGGCGTGGATGTCGCCGTGCTGGCCAACAACCACTGCTGCGACAACGGCGCCGAAGGCATCCGCACGAGCGTCGAGGAGCTGGACCGCTGCGGAATACGCCACACGGGCGCGTTCGCTGACAGCGCTGATTACAACAAAAATAACCCGCTTTACCTCACGCATTGCGGCATACGGCTGGCGATCGTCAATTACACCTACGGAACCAACGGCATGCCCGTTCCCGAGGGTACGGTGGTGAACCTGATCGACACGGTGCGCATGGCCGCGGACCTGGCGGCGGCACGCGCCTCGGGGGTCGATTTCATCGTCGCGTGCGTCCATTGGGGCGACGAATACCAGCGGCGCGAGAACGCCGCGCAGCGGAGTTTGGCCGCGTTTTTGCGCCGTCACGGAACCGATGTGGTGGTCGGGAGTCATCCGCACGTGATTCAGCCCTGGGTGGCCGATTCGTCGCACGTGGTGCTCTACTCGCTGGGCAACCTCGTCTCGGGCCAGCGCCGCCGCTACACCGACGGCGGTCTGGTGGCCACGGTGGAGGCCGTCCGGCATCCCGAGGGGCGGATGACCTACCGGCTCGAAACGACGCCCGTGTGGGTCAGTGTGCCGGGCTACCGCATCCTGACGCCCGAGGCCGCCGACACGATGACGCTGCCCGCGGCCTACGGGATTTTCCGCGCCGACCTCGACGCGCTGCCGGGAAACGGCTTATAGGTAAACCGAATGGCTCCATAGGAAGAAATGATGGCTTTTTTTTGGAGATTGTTTCCGGAAATCGTTATCTTTGTAACAGTAAGAATGCACACACATTAAACAATACGACATTATGGAAAAGAGCATCAAAGGTACGCGTACCGAACAGAATCTGCTGAAGGCATTTGCCGGCGAGAGCCAGGCCCGCAGCCGCTACGTATTCTTCGCCAGCAAGGCCAAGAAGGAGGGTTACGAACAGATCGCAGGCGTTTTCGCCGAGACCGCGGAGCAGGAGAAGGAGCACGCCGAGCGTTTCTTCAAGTTCCTCGAGGGCGGCGACGTGGAGATCACGGCCAGCTACCCCACCGGACCCATCGGCACGACGGCCGAGAACCTGCTGGCTGCCGCCAAGGGCGAGAACGAGGAGTGGGACGTGCTGTACCGCGAATTCGGCAAGGTCGCCGAGGAGGAGGGATTCACGGAGATCGCCACGGCGTTCAAGATGATCGCGACGGTGGAGGCCGAGCACGAACGCCGCTACCTGAAGCTGTTGAGCCGCCTCACGGACGGCAACTTCTTCAAGCGCGACGGCAAGATCTGGTGGCAGTGCCGCAACTGCGGCTTCGTCATCGAGGCCGAGCAGGCTCCGCTGCTGTGCCCCGCCTGCAAGCATCCCCAGGCCTATTTCGAGATCCGCAGCATCAATTACTAAGAAGAGACGTACGACAAGCGCTGTATAAAGCGGGTCCGACCTGACGGTCGGGCCCGCTTTGGCCGTCAAAAACCTTATTTTAACAGATAGACTGCCCCGCCGGAGACCCGGCGGGGCAGTGTGCTTTTACTTTAGCAGGCGGATCCACTCGCTGTTGTAGAGCTCACGGATTTCAGGGGAGAGACAGGCAAAGCTCTCCGTCTTGGCATATACGTCGTCGGTAGGGTAGGCATAGGGATCGTTGGCGGTCTCAGGGTCCAGCTCCTCACGGACACTCAGCAGAGGGGAGGAGTACCAGATCTCCTCACAGTTCTTGAGGCCGGCCTGAGTGGAGCACATGAAGTTAATGAACTTCTCGGCGTTCTCCTTGTTCTCCGCGCCCTTGGGGATGCACATGGCATCCACGTAGAGATTGGTGCCCTCCCGTGGCAGGGCAAAGGCCAGGTCAGGGTTGTTCTCCTGCATGGTAAGAAAATCGCCGTAATAGTAGGCGCCGATGAGGGCGTTTTCACCCTCCAGCTTGTCGAAAATCTCGTCCATGACGTAGGACTGCACCAGGGGCTTCTGCTCCATGAGCAGGTC
>ERZ826764.2535-NODE-2535-length-16950-cov-3.221249_pt1 | contig 16950 bp, 19 predicted proteins | sample MGYA00519870_ERZ826764 | MGnify/ENA primary metagenome ERZ826764 (study PRJEB31778, sample SAMEA3449239) | human gut metagenome | biome: human gut; feature: human-associated habitat; material: faeces | place: United Kingdom | collected 2010/2012 ...
TTATCCGAAAATCCCCATCCAATAAAACATTCCTCCAGCCATAGAGAAGCTGCACAGATGCTCCCGCCGCTCATAAACGCTCTCGCTGCATTCATGAAATAGCGAGGCTTTGGCGTAAACTGGCTGCTGTAATTCTCATAAGCCTTCGCTATTTCCTTTTTCATTTTAGGATCGTCCGGTGCTCCCGCATGGTTTCTTTTATCCTGTTTCATTTCCCGTGCTCCCGCAAAATTTTCTCTCTGAAGATTTCTTCTCAAAATCCCATTCTTCTATGCCTTAGTATGACCATTTGTGGTATAATCATGCCATGAAAACAATTATTTTAGCCTCTTCGTCTCCGCGACGGATCGAGATGATAAAACAGCATGGTCTGGATCCCATCATCCAGCCATCCGACGTATCCGAGACGCTGCCGTTTCCTATGGAACCACAGATCGCAGTCATGTATCTGGCACTAAAAAAGGCGCTCCACGCAGGAAACCAGCGAAAAGTCATCGCTCGGGCAAATCCGGAGCATCCTCTTCTTTGCAGAGAAAAAGGTGAACCATCACACATTCTCGCAGCTGATACCATTGTCGTTTTTGATGACAAGATCATTGGCAAACCAAAGAGCAGAGAGGAAGCTTTCCAGACTCTAAGAATGCTTCGCAAAAACCCACATCACGTTATAACAGGTGTTTGCGTGATCGATCTTCAAACAGGCAGCAAAACCTGTTTTTATGACACAAGCACAGTGTACTTCACAGACTACAGCGATGAAGAGCTCCAGGCTTACGTCAATACGAGGGAACCATATGACAAAGCCGGCGGCTATGCCATCCAGGGAACATTCGGGAAATACGTGGATCACATCGAAGGCGACCGGGATAACATCGTAGGTCTGCCCTGGTATCGTGTCGAGAAATTTTTAGGTTGACGAAACTGCTTGCCTTTTCTCCGGCAATTCCAGGCAAGTTGGCCTTGCTTCCGGCAATTTCATACAACAAAAAACTGCATCCAGCTTCCGTCTTTTCAGACCGACTGCTGCAATGCAGTTTTTTTCAGTTTTTATTCCGTCAGGATTTTTTTGCATCCAGGTCGATTTCATTTCAGGCTCTCACACCCAAGCCAATCACAATCTCAGGCTCTCACATCAGCCCGGCGATCTACCCGACCTACTGTTCCTTCAGATCACCATTACGATAAGCCTTGACCAGTTCTTTCAGTTCTTCTACTTCCTGCTGAAGTTCTTCACCCTGATCTGTATCCCGCACCAGCATACGCTTTTCCAGCGTCTTTACCGTACGAAGCACCGGAGTGTGGAACACCTGGCTTCCATCCTCCTGCAGCGGACTGTACGGCTTGTGTTCCGCCAGTGCCATGAAGCGAGAGTTGAAGATAAAGGTATATCCTGCGATACCGGTCTGCTTCTGATACGCTTTAGAGATACCGCCGTCGATGATGAACAGCTTGCCTTCTCCTTTTACCGGGCTTTCTCCATCCTTGATCTTTACCGGTACATGACCGTTCAGGATATGAGAAGTCTTCGGATCCAGGCCGAATTCTGCCAGAATCTTCTCGCAGATATCCTTTCGGTTGATCAATTTATAATACGGAACGGTGTGTTCCTTATGTGTTTTCTTGTCTGCCACGAAACACCGTTCGAAAGTCGTCATCTGATCTTTACCAAACAGCGGTGACTTGCTGCTGAGCCACAGATACCACATAAGATCTCCCGATCTTCCCGTTTCCTGTGACTGATCAGGAGCAAAATAGGCTTTGCGTACCTGTTCATCCAGATAATCCATATAAGCCTTGCCGGATGTAGTCACACCATTGACTGTGCAGTCCTCAAAATTGCCGTCTTCATCGATTGGAATACAGCCATGATACATCAGGTTGCCGTTGATGACCGTGTACAGCGCGCCGTGACTGTAGAGGAAGCGAATGTGCTTCTGAAGCTTTTCACTTTGCAGGAAAGAAGCCTCTAACGCATTGAGGACCTCCCGTTCTTCCTTCGTCAGCTCGTAAGGATGCTCCGGATCTATGGTCGGGAAATTGGTGTCGCGCAGAGGGAATTCCCCGTCGCGCAGCTGCACGGTCCCCTTTTCGAAATCGATCTTATCCAGCAGCAGCCGGTTTTCCATATGGTACTCAGGATGCGCCATGATACGCTGCCCTTCCACCTTGAACTGGCAGATGGCAATGGCCTTGTTCATCTTCGATGCCAGTGAATCATCCACCGGGTCGAACTTGTTTTCATCCAGCCGCTTCGGCTTGAAAAACTCACACGGATCGTCGCCGTAGATGTTTTCTGCCATGGTCGCCAGCGGACGAAGATTGATGCCGTATCCGATTTCCAGCATATCGAAATTGTTATAACTGATATTCATTCGCAGCACGTTGGTGATGCAGGCCCAGTTGCCTGTAGCTGCGCCCATCCATACGATATCGTGATTTCCCCACTGGAAATCCACATCGTGATAATTCATGAGAAAGTCCATGATGAGATCAGGATGAGATCCTCTGTCCCAAATATCCCCGATAATGTGCAGACGATCTACTGCCAGTGAGCTGATGACCTTCGTCATTTCCTCGATGAATTCCTCTGCGATCCCGCACTCTACGATGGTGCTGATGATCTTGCCGTAGTAATTACTCTTGTTTTCCTCGTCGTCTGCATGGAGCAGCTCGTCGATGATATAGGCATATTCCTTAGGAAGTCTTCTTCTTACCTTGGATCTGGTGTACTTGGTGGATACCGCCTTGCAGATCAGTACCAGACTCATGATGGATTCCTTACACCACTTATCAAAATCCAGCTCCGGATTTTTCTTCTGTCGCTTGATTTCCGCATCTGCATTATACACCAGTGCAGCCAGTTCTTCCCGTTCCTCCCGGGTCAGATCCGGTCCGAAGATCTCTTCGATATGAGAGCGGATCACACCGGAAGCACTCTTGAGCATATGGATAAACGCCTCGTGCTCCCCGTGCAGGTCACTGAAAAAATATTCCGTTCCCTTCGGCAGAGACAGGATCGCGTTGCGGTTTACGATTTCCTCTGTTGCAGATTTTACATCAGGATATTTCTTGGCCAAATGTCTCAGCAGGTTCTTATCTACCAAAATCAGTTCCTCCTTATTGGTTCTTCTCCAATTCGTTGAGGTCATATGGAGTACCCTGGTATACGTAGTAGTTTAACCAGTTGGAAAACAGCAGACTGGCATGAGCGCGCCACCGGAACAGGATCTCTCCTTCCGGATCGTCATTCTCAAAATAGTTCTTCGGAACATCGATCTCAAGTCCTTTATCAACGTCCCGCCTGTATTCACCTGCCAGCGTACCTTTATCGTACTCCTGGTGACCCATTACAAAAATCTGTCGTCCGTTTTCCGTGGAAATGATATGTGGGCCCACTTCCTGCGAATCAGCCAGGATCCGCAGCGCCGGCTCATTTTGAATATCTTCTCTGAGCACTTCTGTGTGTCTGGAATGCGGAGCATAAAAATATTCATCGAATCCGCGAACCAGCGGGTTATGAGGCCGGAGCACCTTGTGTTCAAACACGCCAAACACCTTGTGATCCATGATATGTTTGTCAATACCGTAATGATAATACAGTGCTGCCTGTGCGCCCCAGCAGATAAACATGCTGCTGTACACATTGGTCTTGGCAAATTCAAAGATCTCGCTCAGTTCCTTCCAGTAATCCACCTGTTCGTACGGGAGTTTTTCCACGGGAGCACCGGTGAGCATCATGCCGTCAAAATACTGATCTTTGATCTCATCGATCGTCTTGTAGAATGAATTCATATGCTCCTGGGAGATATGAGTCGATTCATGAGATCCCATGGTCACCAGCGTCATTTCCACCTGCAGCGGTGTATTGGAAAGCACCCTTGCAAGCTGTGTCTCTGTTGCGATCTTCGTCGGCATCAGATTGACGATGACGATTTTAAGCGGACGGATCTCCTGTGTACTGGCCCGTCCTCTCTCCATGGTAAATATATTTTCGCTCTGCAGCGTTTCCGCTGCCGGTAATTGATTCGGTATTATTAATGGCATTCGTTATGCTCTCCTTCACTCGTTCTTATTCTAAAGCCTGTTTCAGATCTGCGATGAGATCTTCCGCGTCTTCCAGTCCGCAGGAGTATCTTACCAGATCAGGGCTCACACCGGCCGCAGCCAGTTCTTCATCATTCATCTGTCTGTGAGTCGCACTTGCCGGATGAAGACAACAGGTCCTCGCATCCGCCACATGAGTCTCGATGGCAGCCACCTTTAATTTCTGCATGAAGTCTTCCGCTGCCGCTCTGCCGCCTTTTACACCAAAGCTTACGACGCCGCAGGATCCATCAGGCAGATATTTCTGTGCCAGTTCGTAATCATCGTCGCCTTCCAGTCCGCAGTACTTGACCCACGCCACCTTATCGTGACCCTGCAGGAATTTTGCAACAGCAAGACCATTTTCCGCATGGCGCTTGATCCGTACATGCAGACTCTCAAGTCCCAGGTTCAAAAGGAACGCGTTCTGCGGTGACTGAATGGATCCGAAGTCACGCATCAGCTGCGCTGTAGCCTTCGTGATATACGCGCCTGCCAGTCCGAATTTTTCTGCATATGTAATGCCGTGATAACTGTCATCAGGCTCACACAGCCCCGGGAACTTATCCGGATATTTCGTCCAGTCAAATTTGCCGGAATCCACGATGCATCCACCTACTCCTGCTCCATGACCATCCATGTATTTCGTTGTGGAATGAGTTACGATATCTGCACCAAACTCAATAGGACGGCAATGTACCGGCGTGGCAAAGGTATTGTCCACGATAAGCGGTACGCCATGTCTGTGAGCCGCATCCGCAAATTTCTCGATATCCAGGACCGACAGTGCCGGATTGGCGATGGTTTCCCCAAATACAGCCTTGGTATTCGGCTGGAATGCCGCATCCAGTTCCTCTTCCGTTGCATGCGGAGAAACAAATGTGAATTCCACCCCCATCTTCTTCATAGTTACGGCAAACAGATTATAGGTCCCGCCGTAGATAGTCGAGGATGCCACCACGTGATCGCCACAGGATGCGATATTGAATACCGCATAGAAGTTGGCAGCCTGACCGGATGAAGTCAGCATAGCCGCCGTACCGCCTTCCAGCGAAGCGATCTTTGCAGCAACATAGTCATTCGTTGGATTCTGCAATCTCGTATAGAAATAGCCCTCCGCCTCCAGGTCAAAGAGCTTTCCCATATCCTGACTTGTATCGTATTTAAAAGTCGTGCTCTGGATGATCGGGATCTGCCGCGGCTCTCCATTGCCCGGCCGATATCCATCCTGCACACATTTTGTTCCGATGCCCATTTTTTTGATTTCCTTTCATGTATTTATCCGAAAACGTTAATAAAAAAATTATACACTATTTCAGTACAGATTTCAAATACTCTTCACGTCCCTGCCTGTACAGATCTCCACCTTCGCAGTCCAGCACCACCGTCAGCGGCAGGTCCTCTACGTACAGCCTGCGGACAGCCTCTGCTCCCAGGTCGTCAAAAGCGATGACTTCTGCCGATTTGATCTGTCTGGCCATGAGTGCCGCCGCCCCTCCGATCGCAGCCAGATACACTGCTCCGTTGCGCACAACGGCCTCCTTCACCTCGTCGGATCTCTGTCCCTTGCCGATCATGGCAAGCTGTCCCAGATCCAGCAGTGTCGGCGCATACGCATCCATCCGGTAGCTGGTGGTCGGCCCTGCAGAACCGATGGGATGTCCCGGTTTCGCCGGTGTGGGACCCACGTAGTAAACGATGGAATTCTCTATGTCAAACGGAGGCTCTTCGCCATTCTGCAAAAGTTCCACGATCCGTTTGTGCGCGGCGTCCCGCGCTGTATAGATCGTCCCCGTCACCAGGACTCTGTCCCCGGCTTTAAAATGTTTCACCTGTTCTTTTGTAAAAGGTTCCTGTAATCTGTGTTCCATTAAAGCACCGCCTCCTTATGTCTGCTGACGTGACAGTTGACGTTGACCGCCACCGGCAGCCCCGCGATATGGGTCGGTGCCGTTCGGATGCTCACTGCCAGCGCCGTGGTCTTTCCACCAAAGCCCTGAGGGCCGATCCCCAGCTGGTTGATCCGTTCCAGAAGTTCCGCTTCCATCTGAGCGTAATACGGATCGCTATTCGGTTCCTGTGCCGGAGAAAGCAAAGCCTTCTTGGCCAGCAGCGCCGCTTTGTCGAAGGTTCCTCCGATCCCTACGCCGATTACGATAGGCGGACATGGATTAGCTCCTGCCTGCAGACAGGTATCTACGACGAAATCCTTGACCCCGTCTTCCCCTGCCGAGGGCGGGAGCATCTTGATACGACTCATGTTTTCCGATCCAAAACCCTTCGGTGCCACCGTGATCTTCACCTTGTCTCCCGCTACGATTTCCGTATGGAGATACGCCGGCGTGTTGTCCCTGGTATTAACTCTGCGAAGTGGATCTTCCACGATGGATTTCCGTAGATAGCCTTCTCCGTAGCCTCTCCTCACACCTTCATTTACCGCGTCTTCCAGCAGCCCGCCGGTCAGATGCACATCCTGCCCGATCTCCAGGAATACGCACGCCATGCCCGTATCCTGGCAGAGCGGGAATACGCCTTCTTCTGCGATAGCGATGTTCTCCTCGATACTGGCCAGCACATCCTTTGCAACAGGCCATGTCTCTTCCTCCGCCTTCTGCCGGATGCAGGCCTTGATATCTTCTCCCAGATAATGATTCGCCTCTACACAAAGCTGGGCGATCTTATCCGCAATACATTGTACGTCTAATTCTCTCATGCTGTTAAAACTCCTTGTTTTTTCTTTAGAAAAAATCACTGTGGCCGATTTCTTCTGCCGCCTTTCGCAAAGCCCCCTCCGCATCTACACCGATCACGTCCAGCATCTCCGCCTTGAAGCAGGCAGTCTCCTCGATGCCGAAGAACACTCTGCAAAGGGTATCCACATACGGAAACCCGAAATCCATGCCTTCTGTCGGACCGCCGGCCGTCATGACGTAGACAAGCTTCTTTGCCCTGCAAAGACTGGCCGGAACGCCTTCTTCCGTATAGTAGAACGTCAGTCCCTGCACGCAGATATTCTCTATGTAATTCCGCAAAATCGCCGGGAACGCCAGATCCCAGAACGGCGCCGCGATAAGGATCTCATCCGCCTCGGCAAAAGCCTTTGCATAACGAAACATCTCATGGGAAAAATCTCTTTTTTCCTGCAAAGCGTTCCGCAGCTCCAGCCGCTCCAGCCTCAAAGGCTCAATATTCTCTTTTCCCAGATCCACTTCTGTTATCTCTCCGCCCATGCGATCCAGGGCATGCTGCGCCAGCATCCACGTCCGGGATTCCGGACGCACACAGGCGTTGATAAACAATGTCTTTTTCATAAATCTTCCGCCTCCTTCCACAACCGGATGCGGCTGATCTCCGTCGCACCCACAGATGCATCCATTATACCATATCCAGATCGCTCTCGCTCGCAAATCCCGGGCATAAACACGAGAATCTCATCATAAACTTGTACAAAACACATTCAGGAGGCTATCCATGTACCGAAGAAAACGCCATAGAAGAACCTATCGAAAAAATACTCGCAGGACCCTGCGAAAAACAAACACCCTGCTACGGGAGATCCTGCTTTTCCTGCAAAGTCTCCTCCGTCAGCCTTTCGTAAAGACAGTGCTTTTGATCTTCGTCATCCTTACCATCCTGCTGGTTCCCGTGCCCTGGCTTATCACAAAGATCACGCCTTCTGCAGATCCCGGTCATTTCGGGAAAAGCAGTCAGACTGCACCCTTTGCACTGGCCGAGATCCCGAAAAAAGTCACCGTCTGGCGCACAGCATCCCACAAAACCGAAACCGTGGACTTCGAGGACTACGTCAAGGGCGTCGTCTCCAGCGAAATGCCTTCGTCCTTTCCCCTGGAAGCTCTCAAAGCTCAGTCAGTGGCCGCCAGGACGTATTCCCTGGGAAAAATCCAGAAATCCCAAACCGGAGGCAATCCCAAATCACACCCCAAGGCTCCTGTCTGCGACTCCACCCACTGCCAGGTCTACCAGAATCCTTCTGATTTAAAATCCATCAAGGGCACCTCCTGGATGGAAGGAAAAGACGGCTGGAAAAAAATCTGCAAAGCAGCCGACGCCACCCGCGGTCAGCTGCTTTATTACCAGGGCGAACTGGTACAGCAGGCTCTCTTTCACTCATCCAGCGGAGGGAAAACCGAAAACTGCCAGGATGTCTTTGCCGCATCCGTTCCTTACCTGGTCAGCGTCGACAGCCCCTATGAAGACGAGGCCACCCACCAGAATGAGCAGCATACATTCACCGTCGAAAACTTTGCAAAAAAAATAAGGGCCTACTGCCCTAAGATCGCCTTCGGCGACATCAAAAGCTCCAATATCAAAATCATCAGCCGCAGCACCGGCGGCAACGTAGAAAAAATGCAGATCGGAAACGGCCTCATCGAAGGTCGCACCGTCCGTGAAGCCCTGGAGCTCCCATCCACCAACTTTACCATCAAGATCTCCGCAGGCAAGATCACATTTACCTCAAGCGGCTCCGGTCACGGCGTCGGCATGAGCCAGTATGGTGCCAGCGGTATGGCCAAAAAAGGCTATGACTATAAAGACATCCTGGCGCATTACTACCAGGGGACGGAGGTGTGGTGAGGAAGTTAATCAAAAATTCTTGTAATATCCTGATAGCGATTGATAATTCGATAAATTTCTACGTAGCTTTCACACACCTTATAAAGAACCACATAATCTTTCCATACTGCATATTTATAGTCTGTTTTAAAGCTGACCCGCTTTGAAAGATCTGACCCAATATCTGGGAACATTTGAAGATTTTCAAACTTACCGTAAATCTCCTTTATAGTCTTTGCAGCATGCTTTTCATTATCTTCCGCAATATAATCCCGAATAGACTTTAAATCCTCTGCAACAACCGGATTGATTTTCAACTTTAACATGCTATTCCCCCATAAGAGCCTTCAGTTCGTTCAAGTCAAGCCATTCCTTTTCTTCTTTTACGGCTTCCTCGGCTTCCTGCAGCTTCACCAGAAGTTTCTTTTCAGCACGCTCACGCTCATAATCCTCAATATCCATAACAACAAACCGCCCTCTGCCATTCTTAGTCAGATATACAGGCTCGCCTTTATGACAGTTTTTTAAAACTTCGTTATAATTTCTTAAATCAGATACCGGTAAAATACTCGCCATATTCTTCCCGCTCCTTTCCCCTTGATGTTTGATTACTTATAAGTATACACATTACGACATAAAATTCAACGTAAATTTTTACGAAGTTTTTCCGTGTGACTTCTGCTGCTTTCAACACACAATAATTATTCATTGATGATCCCCAGTTGTTTCTCTACGTTTTCTAATGTCAGCCAGCCTTTTTCTTCTCCAGATTTTCGACCTTTGGCTAGTTCATTCATCACCCGAAGCGTTGCCTGCATCTTTTCAAAGTCCTGCATATCTAGAGCAGTCACATCATGCAATACATCACTGTAATTCCGCAAATCAGAAACAGGTTTGATATTTGGCATATTACTCAACTCCTTTCACCCATAGTATACTCTACTTTGCTGTAAAATTCAACGGCAAATTTTACAGCGCGTAAATTCCATTGTAGGGGTGAAACTCTAACGCATCGCCTTCTCCCGGTCTTGCCGTCGAAAGAATGTTGTCCTCCGCGCCGATCAGGTTGAAGCTGCTGACTGCATCCTTCTTGTCCTTCGTGTACAGGACTGCCGTGCCGTCGTAGAAATATTCAGTTGTATCAGAGCCTTCCTGTTTCCTGACTCTCTGTCCAAATCCATTATATTGGTTCTGCTGGGTATAATCAACCTGTCAATATCCTCTGATTTTCCTGCAAAGCCTTCTCCCATCTGTCAAGTTCGTAACAAGAAAAGTAAACAGCATCACCAGTAGTATCACATACCTTGTGCTGAACATATATCCAAATAGTACAAACAGTATTTGAGCTGGGGCGAATATACTGATCAATACCCCTAGAATCATATGAAATGCGCAAACAGCACTCGAAAGCCATGGACATGCCGGGTAAATCACGACCAGCCGCCGATGTAAAAGCAGCATAGCTAGCAGGAACAAAGCCGCCAAAATTCCCACCACCAGAAGCCACAAGTAGAAAATATGCATTCCTGATATCTGCTCATTGATATCATTCAGCCATCGATCTAAAAGCTTTGCTCCTTGAAACCCTAACGGGAACATGATGAAGTAAACGATCAAATAGATCCAGCCTTTATGCTTACACATTAAAAAGCACCTCCTTCACACATTTTGCTCAACACTGATTTTTCATTGATCCTTTTCCCACTCTCTTGATCAAAAATATGGATCATCTCCGGGGAAAAGGAAACACGAACTTTCTCTAGATTTTCCTGCTTTCGCCAGTGATTTTCAGTTCCTTTTACGACCAGTTCTTCCTGTTTTTCCAACTCTAAAAAAAGATAGCTGTCATTGCCCTGAAACTCCACATTAGAGACGCAGCATACATTTATTGTTCCGTCTATCGTTTCGTCATTCCCGATTTCATCCGCTACAATATCCTCTGCCCGCGTTCCAACAATCACATCTTTTCCTTCATAGCCTGTATCCTTCAAGACTCTTTGAATCCTCTCCGAAACGGGGATCCGAAACTGTTCATTCTGCAAAACAATACCCATATTTTCATCAACTGTCACACGCATTTTCATCAAGTTCATTTGAGGCGTCCCGATAAACTGTGCCACGAACGTATTGGCCGGCTGATAATAGAGATTTTCCGGTGTATCGATCTGCTGGATCCTGCCATCTTTCATCACAACGATTTTCGTTCCCAGAGTCATCGCTTCTACTTGATCATGGGTAACATAGATAATGGTCGCTTCTAATTCTTTATGCAGTCTGGCAATTTCTCTCCGCATTCTGCTTCGCAGCTTGGCATCCAGATTAGAAAGCGGTTCATCCATTAAAAACAGCTTTGGCTGCCGCACGATCGCCCGCCCCATCGCGACACGCTGCCGTTCCCCTCCCGATAAAGTCTTAGGCTTGCGCTTTAAAAGATCTTCGATATCAAGTCTAGCCGCCACTTCATGTACACTCTGATCGATTTCTTCTTTTGACTTCTTTTCCTGTTTCAAACAAAACGCCATATTATCGTATACAGTCATATGAGGATACAAGGCGTAGTTTTGAAAAACCATAGCGATATTGCGTTCCCGCGGCGGCATTTCGTTTATCCTTGTCTGATCCAGCACCATCTGACCTTCCGATATCGATTCCAGGCCTGCGATCATGCGCAGCACAGTGGATTTCCCGCATCCCGACGGTCCCACCAGCACAACGAATTCTCCCTCTGTCACATCCAGTGAAAAATCCTGTACCGCCTGCACCCCGTTAGTATATGTTTTACCGATTTGTTTGATTTACAGCTTGCTCACAGCTCACCACCACGCTTTCTTTTTTCCGTACAGTTCCGCACATAATTCTTCATCCCCAATCCCATTATGATCGTAACGAATATCGACAGACTGCACCAGATCAGGCATCTTACGATCCGATAAAAACAGTTCATTTCTACTTCTATTTTATTCTCCTTGAGAAACGCATGGATCGACGCCATCTTCTCTCCCATTCGATCCGGCCAGAAAGAAAAATCCGACCAGGCGCCCGGTATCATGTCTGCCGGATACCCTGCAAACACGCCAATCATCGCAAGGATCACAACAATCACTCCCAGCTTGACATACCATTTTTTCACCCATTTGGATGAGATGAAGAAGTGTATGCCTATACATCCAAGCAGCACAGGAGAGGCCAGAAACAGCAGCTTCAAAATCCAGCATACAAACTCGTTTTCCTGATAAACTCCCGTTTCAAACCGATTTTCCATCTCCTGTCTGATCAGGATACGCTGCTTTGGATCCTTTGGAATCACATTGATCCGGTTATACCCCACTTCCCCATTTCTGCCGGATGGAGCCACAAAAATCCGGTCGATCTGATTTGATACTCCTGCCACGGTATACTCCCTGCCTTCACAAATAACTTTCAGACCTTCTGCCTGAACCGTCCCAAACAATTCCCATGCAGTTTGTTTTCCCAGAATACACAACCCAAAATCATCGTAATCAAGCCGCAGAGCATCAGGGATAAGCAGATCCGTCCTGCCACAGGTATAGACAATGTCGCCAGTTGAAAGACGCCCTAGTTCAGCGCTTTCCATCTGCCCTTCCCCATGATCATTCCAAAACAGCATCTCATACTGCAGCCTGTTTTCCTCCGCTTCCCCTGAGCCGTACTGTTCTTCGTAATAGGAATACGCTTCTTCCGCAGAAATATATGTTCCCGGCAAGTCGTTGCGGTAATAGATGCCCCGGTCGCTGTTCGCTGCAAAAAGATTCAACCCGGCACTTACAAAAGTAACGAAAAAAACAACGATGCACAGAATCCCCAGGATATATTTTTTCTTAAAAATCATCCTCTTCTTTTTCATCGCATTTTCCTCACCTTATTGCCATCGGACAAGATCTTATCAGACTGTACAATGATCATCTGGCCACTGGAAATACCTTCTACCGCAACGGATTCCCGATTTTTATCCAGTACAGCCACTTCCATCTTTTTCGCCGTATATTCTCTTCCCAGAATCGTCTCCTCCGCCGTAACTGCAAAAACAAAATAGCTGCTCCCCTCCATATTTAACGCCGAACGCGGAATACAGCAATCGTATTTCTGCGAGGAAGAATTGAGTTCCACCGAAAGCAGCTGTCCCAGCGAAAACTTGTTTTGCGGCAAAGGAATATTCAGTACGATCGTTCCATCAGCTTCCCTGTTGTCAATGGACGCGATCGCAAGATTATCGGCGGATTTCCCATCCGATGAAGAAGCAGTGACGATCGTATCCTTGCTCACATAGCTGCTCTCCTCATCGCTGCTCAGGGTCACAACGGCAGTCAGGTTTTGCCCGGAATCTGCCAGCATCACATCCGCCGTCCCCTGCGTTTTCTGTCCTGCCTTTGTTTCGATCGCAGTGACTACCCCATCCCGTGGAGCACAGATCCCGTACCCCGCCCGCTTGATCTTTTTATGCTCTTGAAGCAGCTGTTCTTTTTTCCATCTTTCCTGCTGCAAAGAATACACCTCAGCGGAAACGGAAGTCCCATCGCTTTCTGCTTTGAGCTGTTGTATCTGCTTGCTGACAGCATTCACTTCTCCCTGTTCCTCTGCAATCATCTGATCCAAAGTGTGCTTCTCTATGGTATATAAAACATCCCCTTTTCTGACCGCCTGCCCTGTAGAAACCACCACCTTATCCACCAGCAGCCCTTCTGTCGTAAATACCGGGGATTCCGAAAGGGATTTCACTTCGCCCTGCGTATGGATCGTATGGCGTATCGTGCCGGAGTCCGCCTGCCCCATCACGACCTTTGGCAGGATCATCTGATATGTAACACGTGAAATTACGGTAAGCCCAACCATAACCGCTAAAAATATAACCACGATTTTAACCTTCTTATTAGGCTCCAGACTGCATACCCGATTCCAAAGTTCTTTTAAATTCACTTTTTCTTTCAAGAAATGAAAAACTCTCATATTCGGCCTCCATGATTTCCTGACATATTATTCTTTGACCGCCGATGCTACGATACCCTTTTCTAAATGGTCTTTGCAAAGGAAGAAGAGTATCATCGTCGGCACTAAAGTGATAACGGCCGCCACCAGCGACTGACCTGCATTCTCCAGACTGATTTCCGGCAGATACAAGGTCAGCGGCCATAGTTCCTCCCGATCCAGAAAGATCAACGGCTGCTCTACTACGTTCCAGTATTCCAGAAACTGCAGCAGTAGTGCCGCTATGATTCCCGTTTTACCGAGAGGGATCCCGATTTTAAAGAATATCTGAAACTCCGATGCGCCGTCTATCCTCGCAGACTCCATGATGCTTTCCGGTATCGCCCGGAAGAAATTGTACAAGACAAACACCGGGAACGTAGAGAAGGCTCCCGGCAAAATGATCGCCCACAAGCTGTCCAACAGCGACAGCTGTCTCAGCACCAGATACTGAGACAGCATGATCACCTGAAACGGGAGCATCATCAAAATAATATAGATAAAAAACAGAAGCTTTTTCAGTCGGAATTCATAGCGGGCAAATCCCCAGGCAGCAGGCACGCCGAAAAGCAGCTGTCCTGCCACCACACCGACTACGATCTTGACCGAATTCCAGAACACCATAAAGAACTGCGGCTCCTCCAGCAGAACCTTTGCATAAGATCGAAGAGTCGGAATCTGCGGCAGCAAAGACCAGTCCGCAAACCCCTGCGATGCAGGACTGACGATAGGCGCCAGATGTTCCTCCAGTTCAGCCGGATGCATGAAAGAACCTGCAAGCAAAAATATCACTGGATAAATTACGATAAATGCACCAAATGCAATCAAGAAAAGACTCAGTTTCCGCTTCATGCCCGATCCTCCCATGCCTTTTGCAGCAAGAAAATAAGCAGAATTAACAGAATGGACAACAGCACCGCTCCTGCCGTCATCTTATCCAAAGCGAGATCCCGAAACCAGTTGTTAAACAGGTGCTGTATCATATAGATACTTTCATTGGGATAATTACCCGCCACCAGATAAACTTCACGAAACACTTTAAAGGAATTGAGAAGAGCCAGGACTGCAATGATAAACAGCATCGGCAGCAGGTTGGGAAGCGTGATCCGAAAGAAGATCACTCGATCCGAAGCCCCGTCCATTTGAGCCGCTTCATAAATCTGATCCGGGATCATGGACAGCCCCGCCAGCCAAAGCACGATGTGATAGCCCAGGTTCTTCCAGATATAGCTGACCACCAGAATGACGAAAGCCCATCTCGTATCCATCCACTCACAGGTTACTGTCCCCCAGCGATCCAGCACACCGTTCAGCAAGCCCTGGTCATCGAATAAGATCCGCCACAGCAGAACCACCGCAGCCACTGGGATCGCCATCGGCAGCAGAAAACCGGTTTTCAGGAAATTTCCTATTTTACTGTGACGATAAATCCACACCGCAATCACCAATGACAAGAATAACAGCAGCGGAATACACACCAGCATAAACAGCCCCGTATTCTTCACAGCTAGCTGAAAAGCCGGATTTGTCAAGACGGTTTTAAAATTCTCCAGTCCCTGAAACTCGCCTCCCGCAGCCGAAAAAAAAGCCCTGCGAAACACGTCGATATATGGAATGAAATAGAAGATGCAGACCCCTGCGAAACTCGGCAGCAAAAACCACCGCGCTGGATTTTTCCACGTTCGCACCCGCATTCTCATCCTCATCACCTCACCTACTCATACGCATACAGCCGCAACCGATCCGAAATCTCTTTCACGGCTTTTTCATAGGAAATTTCTTCATTGAGATACTTCTCTGTATATTTCATAAAAATGCTCATGATCGTTCCATTGTTGTTGGCCGCGCGATCAGCATTCTCAGCGCTTTGCAGGAAATCCAAAACGACGTCTTCCGGCAGTTCCTGTAATCGCAGCGTTCTGCTGGCGTTCTCATCGGCAATTTCGGCCTGATCAGGCTTTAAGTTCTGCAAAGTATCCTCCAGTACGCTTTCATCAATGCTGAGGCCCATAGCTTCCCCGGTGATTTTCTGACCTTGCCGTGACAACAGATACGAAACAAACTCCCTGCATTCGTTTTCCTGTTTTGTCGCCGCACTGATTCCCACGATCATGCGCGGTATATAGTATGTGCCCTGATTGGAAGTGACGATGCCGTAAGTACTGTCCTTCAGCTGCTGCACCATCTGAACCTCCTGCGGCTGCCAGATGTAGTCCAGTTCCAGAGAGCTGCTTCCCAGCAGACTTCCAATCATTCCGCCCGTTTGCTGCGGCGGCAGCATCAGCTGCGACAGATGCACATTATCCTGGCTTTCTTCCAAGTCATACATCCGCTTCACGTTCTTTAAAAACTCCTGAACATCCTTCCTGTCGATCGTCCCGTGATCTGCCTTATCGTCTACGAAAGTCTGGTAATAAAATCTTACATCGTTAGCGAAATCATATTCGCCGATTTCGATCTGATGCTCCCCCATCTTATTAACAAAAACCGTCCCGGTTTTCGCATTTACGATATCATCGTGAGGACTTAGAATAATCGGCAGTCCAAAACGAACGGGAACTGCATAGAGTTCACCGTTCCATTCATAGGTATCGATAATATTCTCAAAATTACTTTCCGTATGAAGCTCTTCGATGTCCTCATCCAGCCTCATCAGCATATGATTTTCTACATAAGCATCGACGTTCAGCCCGTCTAGAAACAAGATATCCGGACCGTCTCCGCCCATCATGCCTGCATTGAGCTTCTTGATGGCATCGTCTAGCGTCTTCGATCCATTCTCTTCGATTCCTACCGTCACATCCACCTGCACGCCTGGATTCTCTTTCTGGTAATGATCTACCAGCTTCTGCACATCTTCATCCTGCTGCAGGGTATAAACTTCCAGACGCTTTCTCTCTTTTTGAGACTTATTCGATACCTGTTTATAGCAAAACAGCTGTGGAGAATCGCCATCTCTGTTAATAGCCAGATATACCTGATCCTTCTGATCAAAGGCAATGGTACTTCCATACACTTCCGATGGGACAAATGACATCTCTTTTTTAGAAATAAAGGTCTGCTTCTTTCCATCGCTGAATCGTTTTAAACCGTCTTCATTAAAGAAATAAAAATCGCCTTTATGTGCAGTCAATACAGCCAGCTTGTCGCTGTTTACATATGCTTTTTTCACCAGTTCCAGAGTCTTGTCGTTCTTCTTCTCAACGGCATGCTCTTTACTGTTGTACTGGATCACATCCCCTACACCAAGCAGATAAATCTGGTCGCCTTCAACCATAAACGCTCCTGGAGAATAAAGAGGATTTTTAC
>ERZ826764.2546-NODE-2546-length-16873-cov-7.628018_pt1 | contig 16873 bp, 32 predicted proteins | sample MGYA00519870_ERZ826764 | MGnify/ENA primary metagenome ERZ826764 (study PRJEB31778, sample SAMEA3449239) | human gut metagenome | biome: human gut; feature: human-associated habitat; material: faeces | place: United Kingdom | collected 2010/2012 ...
TTACCGTCCACATAAGAAGTTTTTCCGGTTGTTTCGTCCGAAACCTTTAAGATTACATATTTTCCAACCAGATTGTTTGCCATCTCGTTTTTCTGTGTATCCTGCATGCCAAGCATTGCCTCTAACTGTGAGAACGTTGCAAGCTGTGCCACATATTCGGTATTGCTGGTAGGCTCGAGCGGGTCCTGGTACTGCATTTCCGCACAAAGTAATGTAAGGAACTGATCATATCCCATGGTTCCGTTGTTGGACTCATCGCTTTTTTTCGATGTTGTCGTTTTTACTTTTCCGTTTTCCACAGTTGCCCAATTCAGTGCGGAAGTTGTCGTATCTGCCATTTTTTCTCCTTTCTATCTTATCCTTGACGTTGTTTGTGTTTTGGATTTGCTGGGCAAATTACCATAACACGACCATTACGACGAATTACTTTACAGTATTCGCAAATTGGTTTGACCGATGGTCTTACTTTCATTTTTATCCCTCCAAGTTTTTCGATTATTTAAAGCGGTATGTGATGCGTCCACGTGTCAAATCATAAGGACTCATTTCTACAGTCACACGGTCTCCCGGTAAAATACGAATATAGTTCATACGAAGTTTTCCGCTGATGTGCGCAAGCACCTGATGGCCGTTTTCCAGTTCTACCTGGAACATGGCGTTCGGAAGCTTTTCCACAACGGTTCCTTCAATTTCAATAACATCTGCTTTCGACATAAAATCTTACCTCCTGACAACCTGTGTCTTTACTCACTACTTTAATCTTTTGATACATTTGATGAAACGAGCGATCTCTTCATCGGTGACTCTCTGGTTTTCCCTGATCTTTTTACCCGGACCGTCCATCTCGCAGGAAACGGTCTCCACATGCTTTCTGTTTTTCTTCTTCGGCTTGTCGAGCGTCCGGTATTTTCCGTCCACCAGATAAACATATTCGCCTTCTTCTCTTAATATGAAGAAAACTTCTTCTTTATCGTGTCCGGCCAGGCTTTTTACAATCGTTCCTGTCGTGATCTCCATACTGTCCTCACTCAAATTCCCTAATGGGCTTCCGAAACCAGGCTTAGAAGCTCCGGTTCGCCTTCTGTAATCAGGACCGTATTCTCATAGTGGGCTGATAACGCTCCGTCCTCTGTTACAACCGTCCAGTCATCATCGAGCCATACCACTTCCGGCGTTCCCGCATTAATCATCGGTTCAATGGCGAGTGTCATGCCTGGCCTCAGTTTTAGGCCGCGCCGCCTTCCGGCGAAATTGGGCACCTCCGGGTCTTCATGGAGATGACTTCCGATTCCATGTCCTACCAGATCCCGTACCACGCCAAAGCCAAAGCTTTCAGCATAGGCCTGGATCGCAGAAGATATATCATTCAGATGATTGCCAGCTTTTGCAAATTTAATCCCTTCAAAGAAACTTTGTTTTGTCACCTCGATGAGTCTGCCTGCTTCGGGGGAGATTTCACCGATCCCGTACGTCCTTGCCGCATCGGAATGGTATCCCTTGTAGATCACGCCGGCATCCAGGCTCACAATGTCGCCTTCCTCTATGAAATGCTTCCTGCTGGGAATTCCGTGAACCACTTCGTCGTTCACCGATACACAGATAGAAGCCGGATAGCCGTTGTAATTTTTAAAGGAAGGGATGCAGCCGTAGCTTCTGATGATCTCTTCTCCCAAATGGTCGATATCCCAGGTTGTCATACCGGGCTTTAAGGCTTTCGCCAGCTCCTCGTGGGTCTTCGCGAGGATTTTCCCGGCCTCTCTCATAAGTTCTATTTCTCTTGCAGATTTAATCGTAACTGACATACATTACGCTCCCAGAACAGCGACAATATCGGAGAACACTTTTTCCATATCCTGTGTTCCGTCAACATTTGCCAGTACGCCGGCTTCTTTATAATAGTCAATCAGAGGCTGTGTCTGATCATGATACACGGACAGACGCTTCTTAACGGTTTCCGGCTTATCGTCATCTCTTAAGACAAGCTTATCACCGCAGACATCACAGATGCCTTCCACTTTGCTGGGTTTATAGACAATATGATATGTAGCACCGCAGCTTAAGCAGGCGCGGCGTCCTGACATACGATTCACGATATTCTCATCCGGAACATCCACATTCACAGCGTAGTCGATCTTCTGTCCTCTCTCATTAAGAGCGCTCGTAAGGCTCTCCGCCTGCGGAATCGTCCTTGGGAAACCGTCTAATACGTAACCATTCTGACAGTCTTCCTTCTGGATGCGGTCCATCAGCATGCCGATCGTCAGCTCATCCGGTACTAAGCCGCCCTGATCCATAAATGCCTTCGCCTTCATTCCAAGCTCGGTTCCCTCTTTGATGTTGAAACGGAAAATATCGCCTGTGGAAATGTGTGGAATCTGATACTTCTCAGCAATCTTCTTTGCCTGGGTACCTTTACCGGCACCTGGGGCACCTAACATGATAATCTTCATCAGCAGTCCCTCCCTGCAATATGTTCATATAGCACAAAGACCAAGAGAAACACGCCATAATGTGTTCCTCTTGGATTTGTCCATTAGTCATTCAAAAATCCCTTATAATAACGTACAAGCATCTGAGATTCGATTGCCTTGATTGTCTCTAAGACAACGCTGACAATGATGATTAAGGATGTACCACCAAATGACAGGCGGCTTACATTGAAGAGGCCGGATACCATAATCGGGATAATACATACAATCGTCAGACCACATGCACCGATAAATACTACGTAGTTCAAAATGGAATTAAGGTAATCGCTGGTTGGCTTGCCTGGGCGGATACCCGGGATAAAGCCGCCTGACTTCTTCATGTTATTCGCTACTTCCAACGGATTAAAGGTAATCGATGTGTAGAAGTAAGCAAACACGATGATCAGGGCGATATAAACCAGCATACCGATCGAGTAGACCGGACGCTCCGGCTTGAACCAGTTAGAAGAATTCAGCATCAGAAGGATATGTCCGCCAATGCTGTCATAGTTAATCCGGCTGCCGAAGAACTGGGCGATAACTACCGGGAATGACATGATGGAGGAAGCAAAGATAACCGGGATAACACCGGCTGTATTTACTTTTAACGGGATGTTGGAGGACTGGCCGCCAACCATCTTACGTCCCTGCATCTTTTTGGAATACTGGACTGGAATTCTTCTCTCGCCATCCTGAAGGACAACGACAAATACCACGATTGCAATCACGATGGCCACGATGATGATGGCAGCTACCGCTGACACTGCAACCGACTTGCCAGACATGAATCTGGTATAAAGTGTAGATGCGTCAGAGGGCAAACTGGAAATGATGTTAAATAACAGGACGATGGAAATACCATTTCCCACACCATTCTCAGTGATACGCTCACCAATCCACATCAGAAGCGCACTACCTGCAGTCATAGTGACTACGGCGATAATGACGCTGATTGCGTTGAACTCGCTTAACAGTCCCTGGCCGCCGAATCCGACTGCCATAGCAATGGATTCAATTAAAGCCAGAGCAACTGTTACGTAACGGGTGTATTCTGCTATCTTTTTTCTGCCGTCTTCACCGTCTCTCTGCATCTCTTCCAGCTTCGGAATCGCAATGGTCAGAAGCTGCATGATAATGGAGGAAGTGATATACGGGGTAATACTCAGCGCGAACACGGACATGTTGGTAAAGGAGCTACCTGTCATGGCGTTAAAAAATCCGAACGCATCGTTATTCTGCTGAGCGAAAAAATCTTTGAAAAATGCTGTTTCTACTCCAGGAATCGGCAGCTGTGAGCCAATTCTAATAACCACCAGCATCGCGAACGTATACAGAAGTTTCTTTCTGATGTCCTTGATCTTGAATGCATTACGGAGCGTTTTTAACATATTAGTTCACCTCGCAGGTTCCACCTAAAGCCTCGATTTTGGTCTTAGCGCCTTCGCTGAAAGCATCTACCTTTACTGTAAGCTTTTTGGTTAATTCTCCGTTTCCAAGGATCTTAACACCATCGCGCGGATTCTTAACAATGCCGCTCTCCAACAGAGTCTCAACTGTAACAACAGTATCGTTTTCGAACTGCTCTAAAGCACTAACATTGATTCCAATGATAGTCTTGGTATTTCTGTTTGTGAAGCCTCTCTTAGGAATACGTCTGTATAAAGGCATCTGACCGCCTTCAAACCCTGGTCTCGGAGCACCAGAACGAGCTTTCTGTCCTTTATGGCCCTTACCTGCAGTCTTACCGTTTCCTGAACCATGGCCACGGCCTCTTCTGAAGCTATCGCTGTGTTTGGATCCTAATGCAGGCTGTAAATTTGATAATTCCATCGTTTGCACCTCCTTACTGTTTTCCTTAAATTTCTTCAACTTTTACTAAATGTCTTACATTCTGGATCATGCCTCTTACAGCACCGTTATCCGGCATCTCAACTGTCTTATGAAGCTTCTTTAAGCCTAAAGCTTCAACGGTAGCTTTCTGTTTCGGAACTGCGCCGATCGGGGATTTCACCAATGTGATTTTTAATTTATCTGCCATTTTCTTATCCTCCTTAGCCTAAAATCTCTTCTACAGATTTGCCGCGAAGCTTTGCAACTTCCTCAGGAGTCTTTATCTGAGTCAATCCTTCGATTGTAGCCAAAACTACGTTTGTCTTGTTGTTGGATCCTAAAGATTTTGTACGGATATTCTTAATTCCCGCAAGCTCCACTACCGCACGGGCAGGACCGCCTGCGATGATACCGGTACCTTCCGGAGCCTTCTTAAGAAGTACAGATGCGCTTCCGAATCTTCCGGTTAAATCATGAGGAATGCTACTGTTCTCATCAATCGGAACAGTTACCATATTCTTAACTGCAGCCTCTTTACCCTTACGGATTGCTTCCGGAACTTCGCCGGCTTTGCCAAGGCCTGCACCTACGTGGCCATTGCCATCGCCTACGACTACTAAAGCAGAGAATCTCATAGTACGTCCGCCTTTTACGGTTTTCGATACTCGCTTGATAGCAACTACTTTGTCGTTTAATTCTAACTGACTTGCATCAATAATTGTATGTTTCAACGCCCTATTCTCCTCTCTACTAGAATTCCAGACCAGCTTCTCTGGCTGCGTCTGCTAATGCCTGAATCTTGCCCTGATATATGAAGCCGCCTCTGTCAAATACAACTTCCTTGATTCCCTTTTCGAGAGCCTTCTTGGCAACTACTGTACCTACATATGCTGCAGCATCAACGTTGTTAGTTTTCTCTAATTCAGCCTTTACTTCCTTATCAACTGTAGAAGCTGAGACTAAAGTTTTACCAACTGTATCGTCAATAATTTGAGCATACATATGATTATTACTTCTGAACACAGCTAAACGCGGTCTTTCTGCAGTGCCTGCAAAACGATTACGTAATCTGGTGTGCTTCTTCACGCGAACTTCGCTTCTTGACTGTTTGCTAACCATTTTTACACTCTCCTTAAATTATTTCTTACCAGTCTTACCAACTTTACGTCTGATAACTTCATCAGCATATTTGATACCTTTGCCCTTATACGGCTCAGGTCTTCTCTTGTCTCTGATTTCAGCAGCGTACTGGCCTACTTTTTCTTTATCGATACCTTTTACAATGATGACGTTCTGGCCTTCCATTGTGGACTCCAGACCTTCCGGATCTTCCATCTCAACCGGATGAGAATAACCGAGGGAAAGAACAAGCTTCTTACCCTGCTTCTGAGCTCTGTAACCTACACCATTGATTTCCAGTTTCTTCTCGTAACCAGCGGTTACGCCAACGATCATGTTGTTGATCAGTGTTCTTGTCAGACCGTGTAAAGATTTCATCTTCTTTAAATCACTGGGTCTTGTAACGATGATCTGGCCATCTTCTTCTTTGATGGACATCTCAGCCGGTAATACTCTTTCCAGAGTTCCCTTTGGACCTTTTACAGTCACTTTATTATTTTCTGCGATTGTGACAGTAACGCCTGCCGGAATCGCGATAGGCATTCTTCCTATACGTGACATGCCGTGTACCTCCTTAAATTTTCGGAAAAAGCGTCTGCGCCTCTTCTGTTTTCAGTAGTTCTTAAATTACCAAACAAATGCCAGCACTTCTCCGCCTACGCCGAGTTCGCGTGCTGCCTTATCGGTTACAACGCCCTGGTTTGTGGAGATGATAGCTATTCCTAAACCACCCAGAACCTTCGGTAACTCTTCCTTGTTTGCGTATACACGTAAACCAGGCTTGGAGATTCTCTTGATACCTGTGATGATTTTTTCGTTCTTGTCTTTGCCGTATTTTAAGGTGATTCTGATTGTCTGGAATGCACCGTCTTCTACGAGATCATATTTCTTAATGTAGCCCTCTTTTACAAGGATATCAGCAATAGCTAATTTCATCTTGGATGAAGGTACATCTACTGTATCGTGTTTGGCAGTATTTGCATTACGAATTCTTGTAAGCATATCTGCGATTGGATCGCTCATTGTCATTTTGAATTGCCTCCTTCCTTATTTTACCAGCTTGCTTTCTTAACGCCTGGGATCTGACCCTTGTATGCTAATTCACGGAAGCAGATTCTGCAGATACCGTATTTTCTTAAATAAGCATGTGGACGTCCACAGATTCTGCAACGGTTGTATTCTCTGCTGGAGAATTTTGCAGGTCTCTGCTGTTTAATCTTCATTGAAGTCTTTGCCATGGAATATTCCTCCTGTTATTTTGCAAATGGCATATTGAATAATGTCAAAAGTTCACGGGCTTCTTCATCGGTCTTAGCGGTAGTAACGAAAATGATGTCCATACCTCTGACCTTGTCAACTTTATCGTACTCAATTTCAGGGAAAATAAGCTGTTCCTTGATACCAAGGGCATAGTTTCCTCTGCCGTCAAAAGCGTTAGGATTAACACCCCTGAAGTCACGTACACGAGGTAATGCAAGATTGATCAGACGATCTGCAAACTCATACATTCTCTCACCGCGTAATGTAACCTTACAGCCGATTGGCATGCCTTCTCTGAGTTTGAAGTTAGCAATAGATTTCTTTGCCTTTGTTAAGACTGCCTTCTGTCCGGAGATGATTTCTAAGTCTCTGACTGCAGAGTCTAAAACCTTGGCATTTTCCTTTGCTTCGCCAACACCCATGTTGATGACGATCTTATCTAACTTCGGCACTTCCATGATGTTCTTATAACCGAATTTCTTAATCATAGCTTCTACGATTTCGCTCTGATATGTTTCTTTTAATCTAGCCAATTTTTATTCCTCCTCTCCGAATTAGTCAATCGCTTTTCCGGTTGTTTTGGCAACACGGACTTTTTTGCCGTCTTTTACTTCGAAGCCGACTCTGGTTGCTTTTCCGTCTACAACAAGCATTACGTTGGAGATATCAAGCGCAGCTTCTTTCTGAACAATACCACCCTGTGGGTTGCCAGGGCCTGGCTTTACATGCTTTGTAATCATGTTGCAGCCTTCAACCAGAACTTTGTTGTTCTTTGTATCTACATGAAGAACTTTGCCCTGTTTATCTCTATCTTTTCCTGCGATAACCTTTACCAGGTCATCTCTCTTAATTTTATGCACAGTCGACACCTCCCTATAATACTTCTGGAGCTAAAGAAACAATCTTCATGAACTGTTTCTCTCTTAATTCTCTTGCAACCGGTCCAAAGATACGAGTTCCTCTCGGAGTCTTGTCATCTTTGATTATTACTGCAGCGTTCTCATCGAACCTGATATAAGAACCGTCTTTGCGGCGGGCACCTTTTACAGTACGCACAACAACGGCCTTTACTACGTCACCTTTCTTTACAACACCGCCTGGTGTTGCATCCTTAACGGTAGCGACGATAATATCACCAATATTAGCATATCTTCTTGTAGAGCCGCCCATAACACGGATACACAGTAATTCTTTCGCACCGGTATTGTCGGCAACCTTTAACCTGGTCTCCTGCTGAATCATGCCTGTTACTCCTTCCTGGAAATAATTTATTTCGCTTTCTCGATAATCTCAACAAGTCTCCATCTCTTGTCCTTGGACAGCGGTCTTGTTTCCATTACTTTTACTGTATCGCCCATGTTGCATTCGTTGTTTTCGTCATGAGCTTTTAATTTATACGTTCTCTTTACGATCTTGCCGTATAAAGGATGTTTTACATGGTCTACGATAGCCACAACGATGGTCTTATCCATCTTATTGCTGACTACCTTGCCCGTACGGGTTTTTCTTAAATTTCTTTCCACGCTACGTTACTCCTTTCAATGTTACACACGGTCGTGTGTGTCATACTGAGATGAAAAATATCTACTTAAGCCAGTCTAGCCTTCTCTGTCATAACAGTCTGGATTCTGGCAATGTTCTTACGAACTTCTTTGATTCTGCTGGTGTTATCCAGCTGATTCGTTGCGTTCTGGAATCTCAAGTTAAAGAGCTCCTTCTTTGCAGCTACTAATTCTTCGTTCAGCTCTGTGACTGATTTTGCCTTTAATTCTTCTACATATTTATTCATTTTCACTGTTATCACCGCCTTCTAAATCTGCTTTAGCAGCAATCTTACATCTGCATGGTAACTTGTGCATAGCAAGACGTAAAGCTTCACGAGCCAGGTCTTCAGGTACTCCAGCGATTTCAAATAATACACGGCCTGGTTTTACTACTGCTACCCAGTATTCCAGAGCGCCCTTACCGGAACCCATACGGGTTTCTGCTGGCTTTGCTGTTACAGGTTTATCCGGGAAAATCTTGATCCAGACTTTACCACCACGCTTAATGTAACGGGTCATGGCAACACGGGCTGCCTCGATCTGGTTCGATTTGATCCAACATGGCTCTAAAGCGACTAAACCGTATTCACCATTGCTGATTGTATTGCCTCTTAAAGCCTTACCAGCCATGGATCCACGGAACTGTTTACGACGTTTAACTCTCTTAGGCATTAACATTATTTACCGCTCCCTTCCCTATTTCCTTTAGTTGGAAGTATTTCGCCTTTGTAGATCCATACCTTAACGCCAACTTTGCCGTAGGTAGTATTTGCTTCAGCGAAACCATAGTCAATATCTGCTCTTAATGTCTGTAACGGAATCGTTCCCTCGCTGTAGAACTCTGTACGAGCCATATCAGCGCCGCCAAGACGACCTGCGACTGCAGTCTTGATGCCTTTGATTCCTGACTTCATGGAACGGCCCATAGTGGACTTCATAGCACGACGGAAGGAAACACGGTTCTCTAACTGCTGTGCGATGGATTCAGCTACTAACTGAGCGTCTTTGTCAGGTCTCTTAACTTCTTTGATGTCAACAAATAATTTCTTATCTGTCATCTTCTGAACTTCTGCTTTTAATTTCTCAATTTCAGAACCACCCTTACCGATAACGACACCCGGTTTTGCAGTGTGGATAATAATTTTAACACGGTCAGACGCTCTTTCAATCTCGATATCAGATACGCCGGCACTGTATAATCTCTTCTTCAGGTATGTTCTGATCTTGTAGTCTTCTACTAAATTGTCTGCAAAGTCAGCTTCTGCATACCACTTGGAATCCCAGTCTTTAATAACACCGACTCTTAAGCCGTGTGGATTAACTTTCTGTCCCATTATTTGCCTCCTTATCTTTCATTAAGCACGATGGTGATGTGGCTCATTCTCTTCTCGATTCTATAAGCGCGGCCCTGTGCCCTCGGTTTTACTCTCTTCATTGTCGGTCCTTTGTTTGCGTAGCATTCTTCTACGTAAAGTTTGGACGGATCCATACCGTTGTTATTCTCAGCATTCGCAATCGCTGATTTTAATAACTTTTCTATTAAAGTAGAAGCATATCTGGGATTGTAAGTTACAATACCAAGTGCTGCCTGTGCATCTTTGCCTCTGATGGCGTCTAATACGAAGCATGCCTTCTGAACAGAAACTCTGGCATAAGATAACTTTGCTGACGGTCTTGTGTCCTTCTGAGCATTTCTTTCTCTCTTAATTTGGGTTCTATGTCCCTTAGCCATTGGTGAAGCCTCCTTTCAACTAATCAATCTATTACTTACGTCCGGATTTCTTCTCGTCTTTGCCATGACCTCTGTAGGTTCTGGTTGCAACGAATTCACCGAGTTTATGTCCAACCATATCTTCTGTAACATATACCGGAACGTGCTTTCTTCCATCATGAACTGCAATTGTGTGTCCAACCATCTGTGGGAAGATGGTAGAACGACGGGACCAGGTCTTAATTACCTGATGCTGTCCTGCTGTGTTCATAGCATCAATTTTTTTCAGTAAAGACGCATCCGCGAATGGTCCTTTTTTCAGTGAGCGAGCCATAGGTTCTAACCTCCTTCAATTATTTAATGGTCTTTCCATCTCTTCTTCTAACGATTAACTTGTTAGACTGCTTGTTTTTCTTTCTGGTCTTTAAACCAAGAGCAGGTTTGCCCCATGGTGTACACGGACCTGGACGGCCGATACCGGTCTTTCCTTCACCACCACCGTGTGGATGGTCGTTCGGGTTCATAACGGAACCACGTACAGTAGGTCTGAAGCCCATATGGCGCTTTCTACCAGCTTTACCAATGTTGATAAGGGAGTGATCTCCGTTGCCTACAACGCCGATTGTAGCTCTGCAGTTGATCGGAACCATTCTCATCTCGCCTGAAGGTAATCTTAAGGTTGCATACTTGCCTTCTTTAGCCATTAACTGAGCAGAGTTTCCAGCGGAACGAACCAGCTGACCGCCCTTGCCCGGATAAAGTTCGATGTTGTGTACCTGTGTACCAACCGGGATCTGGCCTAATGGTAAACAGTTACCAATTCTTGCCTCTGCATTCTCGCCGCTCATGATCTTCATGCCGTCTGTCAAACCAGCCGGTGCGAGGATATAAGACTTTGTACCATCTGTATAGCAGATTAAAGCGATGTTAGCAGTTCTGTTCGGATCGTACTCGATGCCGATTACAGTTGCCGGAATGCCATCTTTGGAGTTTCTCTTGAAATCGATGATTCTATATTTTCTCTTAGCACCGCCGCCGCGATGTCTAACAGTGATCTTACCCTGATTGTTACGACCAGCCTGCTTGTTCATTGTAGCGCTGATTAAGGACTTCTCTGGAGTTGTCTTTGTAATCTCGCTGAAATCAGAACCAGTCATATGTCTTCTGGAAGGGGTATATGGGTTATACTTTTTGATTCCCATGTTGTAACTCTCCTTTCTTGCTAAAAGCACTTATACATGAGCCTCTGTTATCATGGCCCGCAAATGCTTCAACGCCGCCTGGCGTTTCATTTTATCGTGATATAATGTTCATCACATAGTTTAGGACCAATACTGCCGTAACGGCGAATATCCTACAGTCCTTCGAAGATTTCGATATCCTTGCTGTCAGCAGTAAGCTGAACGATCGCTTTCTTCGTCTTAGCTGTCTTACCGAAGGTCATTCCTCTTCTCTTGGTCTTTCCTTCTAAGTTCATGGTGTTCACGCTGGCAACCTTGGTTCCCGGGAACATCTTCTCGACAGCTTCTTTGATCATGGCCTTGTTTGCATCCGGATGAACAGTGAAAGTATATTTCTTGGACGCCATAGCGTTCATGCTCTTCTCGGTTACGATCGGCTTCTGGATTACGTCAAAATATTTAATATCTGCCATTATGCGTACACCTCCTCGATTGCTGCAACAGCAGTCTTGGTAGCAACAACTGTGTTATATTTTAAGATATCGTATACATTGATCGTGTTAACAAAAGCAGTCTTAACAGCCGGAATATTCCTTGCGGACTTCACTGCGTTTGCGCTGTCATCGCCAACAACAACAAGTGCTCTGGATACCTTTAAATTATTCAATACGTTCTGGAACTTCTTTGTCTTGATTTCGTCAAACTTTAACTCGTCAACAACGATGAACTTGTTCTCGTTCACTCTGCTTGTAAGGGCAGACTTTAACGCAAGCTTTCTTTCCTTCTTGTTCAGTTTGATCGTGTAATCTCTTGGTGTTGGAGCAAATACTACTCCGCCGCCTGTCCACTGTGGAGATCTTGTTGAACCCTGTCTTGCATGACCGGTTCCTTTCTGCTTCCACGGTTTTCTTCCGCCGCCGGATACTTCAGAGCGAGTTTTCGCTTTCTGTGTGCCCTGGCGCTTATTAGCAAGCTGGCTGACAACTGCTAAGTGTACAAGGTGCTCATTTACATTCACACCAAACACAGCATCGTTTAACTCTAATGTGCCAACTTCATTACCTTCCATATTGTAAACAGATACGTTTGCCATCTGTGTGTTCCTCCTTTCTTATAAAAGCATTAAACTGCTGCTTTTACTGTTTCCTTGATTGTTACTAAGGACTTCTTCGGTCCTGGTACAGCGCCCTTAACCAGAATTAAGTTGTTCTCTGCGTCGATCTTAACGATCTCGAGATTCTGGATTGTTACGCGCTTGTTACCCATCTGTCCAGGCATCTTTTTGCCCTTGAATACCTTGCTCGGGTCAGAACAGGAACCGTTGGAACCTGCATGACGATGGAATTTGGAACCGTGAGCCATAGGTCCTCTGGACTGTCCGTGTCTCTTAATAGCACCCTGGAAACCTTTACCTTTGGAGATTGCGGTTGCGTCGATCTTATCGCCTGCAGCGAAGATGTCTGCTTTGATTTCGTCCTTAACGGAATACTCGGAAGCATTCTCGAACTTGAACTCTCTTACGTATCTCTTGTAAGATACACCGGCCTTATCAAAATGGCCCTTAAGCGGCTTGCTTACAAGTTTTGCTCTCTTGTCAACAAAACCAACCTGTACTGCATTGTAACCGTCGTTCTCAGCTGTCTTAACCTGTGTTACTACACACGGGCCGGCTAAAAGAACTGTTACTGGAGTTAATACTCCGTCCTCATTGAAGATCTGTGTCATTCCGACTTTGGTAGCTAATATACCCTTCTTCATGTTTTTACCTCCTGTTTGTTAATTCTACAGCGGATTGCCGGGATTAAAGATCCCTTCTGCAATCATCCTAGAACAGTCCAATATAAGTGGAACACTATGAGTCCCTCTCACCGAGGTCCGGCGGAATGGTGTGTTGCTTCTATATCTAAACCCTTCAGGATATTACCTTATTAATTGATGCGATGAAGAAAAATTATTTGTTCTTCATCTTGATATCAATGTATACACCGGCCGGCATTTCCAGTCTGGATAATGCGTCCACAGTCTTCTGACTTGGTGTAATGATATCGATGAGTCTCTTGTGCGTTCTCTGCTCGAACTGCTCTCTGGAATCTTTGTACTTGTGAACTGCACGTAAGATAGTTACCACTTCTTTCTTCGTTGGTAACGGCACCGGTCCGCTCACCTGTGATCCTGTTTTTTTCACAGTGTCGATGATTTTGCTTGCAGACTGATCAACTAACTGATGATCGTACGCCTTTAATGTGATTCTCATTACTTGACTTGCCATAAAAAAAGTCGCCTCCTTTTCGCACTTAGTAGAAGTACGACAAGCGGTGACTGTACACGTTCCCGTGTGTGTCCTCCAGGACCCCACACTGATTTTCCGTTTTTTTGAAACAGAATTCTTTAATTGTACAGTGACTTGTCGCCAGTTTCCTAACTTGACATTCGCTCCACGGAAAACCTGCCTCTTGGACAGCAACCTCACGCTTCACAGCTATCATGCCACAGCCTTTACAGGATAGCACACTTTTTTTTACATTGCAAGCATTTTTTTCTTTATTTCTTAATTTTTTTTATTCGATGGCTGATCTGCCGCTTTTGAGGGGTTTTACAGTGTTTCTTCCTATTAGTAATAGCTATTTTATAATCGTTCTGAGGAGACAGTGAAAAATACAAAAGCAGGATCAGAACCATCCCTTTGGCTCCAATCCTGCTTCCCTGTCATTCTTCTTAAATTTTTTATTCTTTCCAAACCGGTTCAATCGGATCCCGGTAGCTCCCGGAGGCGTCTTCGTCATCCACCTTCGTAAGCGATCCGCTGCTGCTCGTCTTGTACTTCACACCGTCCGCGTTCTTGACCGTCGTGTTCTTAGCCACCTTGCCCGATGCATTCACCACATAGGTCGTGTAGCTGTTTCCGGCCGGGATGGTAATCGGCTCATATCTGACGCCGTCCTCCGCCCGCTGCAGCTTGCCCATGTAATAGAGGTATCCGTCTTTAACGCCGGTATAGCCGCGGCCGCTGTCGCTGAAGTAATACGTCTCTTCATCGCCGTCGCCCTCGGTAACCTTGATCTTTCCCTTCTGCATGGTACTCGTCTTCTTGTCACCAAAATAATAGGAGGTATACTCTGAAGTACTTCCAATCCGAACCTTCTGAAGACCGTAGACCGGATTCCCTCTGTCATTGAACAGATACGTCTTTCCGTTGATCTTTGTTAAGTTCTGTGTTGTGGCCTCTCCTTCCTTCGGTCCTGCCTTTGGCGTTCCGTTGCTGGAAAAATAAAACCATTCTACATCACCTTCGTATCCGCTTAAATCCTCCGGCGGTTCGATCGAATACCAGCCGGTCCTTAACTTTCCGCTGGAATCGTAATACTTATAATTCTGAATGTCATAATCTGCGTTATCAACCCCGACATTCTTCCAGCCTGTCTGAAGCGCGCCGTCCGAATCGAAGCAGTACGCTACGCCGTCAATCTTATAAGTACCGTAATCTCCGCTGGTTTCCTTCGGCATATACTTTTTGCCGCTGTCACTGAAATAATACCAGCGCTTTCCGTCGTCATCCTCGTCTCCAGGGGACACACGGTCCGGATCGTAATCACTGTCCGGCGGAAACAGCTTCTGCCAGCCTGTCCTCATTACGCCATCCGTACCACAGTAGTACATGTTATCCAGAACCCATCCAGTCTGCATCTCACCGTTAGAATCGAAATAATACCATTTATTATTAATCTTGGACCAGTTGTCCATAATCGCTTTTCCGCTGCTTCCGAAGTAATACCACTTATACTCGGAGCTGCCGGACTCCTGAAACTTCATCCACTTATCCGTTACCAGAATCCCGTTAGAATCCATATAATAAGTATTATCTACCCATGTATTGACGGCCATTTCGCCATTGCCGTTCAAATATCTCCATAAGTTGTCCGCGCCTTTTTTCCACACATTGGTCACTTTATATCCGTTGGAATCATAGTATGACCAGGTGTTTCCGGACTGCGCCCATCCCTCCGCTGCCCATGCGCTCATGGTGGCAGTTCCTAATGTCAGTACCGCAGCAACTGCCAGCACAACGAAACCTTTTTTCTTCATATTGTCACTCCTTACAGGATTCTCCTTTTTACACTATTCATTGTAGCAATTTATCTGAAATTATTCAACTATTATTATCTTTCAATTCTATTACAATGCCATTTCTTTTTTATATCATATAAAATAAGGATTATTGTATTAAATATCTGTTTTTCATCGAATGTCTGTTTGTATTTTACTTATTCTAAAATTTTTTAGTATCAGAATAGTATCACAGAAGTATGTATTTTCCATATCCTTCCACTACTATTCTATCCTCGTAGGTGTATATTTAGCCTAAGGGGATGATGATATGAAAGGGAAAAGAAGTTCTGCTTTTAAGCGCATAAGGAATTTTCTAACACGGCAAGTAAGAATGGATGCCAGACTGCTTGATTATATGCAGGAACACCCAGAAATAGCGCCATATTCTGATCCACCCGAAGCACCATTGGGAGAAATTCAGAAGATATTAATTGAAATGGAGCAAAGAGGTATTAAACCGGCTATCAAAAGACAGCTTAAATGGAAACATCTATTAGAAAAACTATTTAAAAGAAATAGCCACTGACTTCGGCCAGCGGCATTTTTTAGGCATTTTTCAATAGCTTAATTTAATCTAATAAGCGAAGTCTGCCGTACTATATTTCAGCACGGCAGACTTCGACAAGGTATTATATGCAATCAATTTTTCTTTTTATCAATATGTATCTTTAGTATTAAAGTCTTCACATTTGCTTATAAGTTCAACTAAGTTCACATCCACGCCAGCCAAATATTTAATCAATGTCTCTAAAGTTGGATTTCCATTAAAGCATTCTACCCTAGAAATTGCCTGCCTTGCTAATCCAGTTTTATCAGCTAAATTTTGTTGTGATAAATTCTTCTCGACTCTAATTTTTTGAATTGTTCTTTGAAATTCTAACTTGATTTTTTGGCAGTTGTACTCACAAGCAAAGTCCTTTGTATAATCACTTTTACTGAATAAAATATTCTCCTTTCTTTTATTATTTTCTTGCATATCAATACCTCCTTCATTCATCCGAATTCTCCCCCAGTAAAGGGGGAAAGCATTACAATTATTCATTTACTAGATATGATAAATTTTGAATATTTGCTAGTGCGTTTTTGGCCTTTTTCTTCAAACCCTTACGTTCAAAATCAAGTAATTTTTGATTTTTCTTGTACCACGCATCCAGAATAATTAAGTCATCATTAGCAATTATGTAGAAAATTCGAATTCGCCCTTGCTTTATTTCACTTACTACAGGCTTATTTTCCTTTACCACCACCGGTGTATAAAATCCAAGCAAACCATCTTTTCCATCTTTAATAATACTATCCAAGATTAATTTCAATGTTGCCTGATCTTTCACACAGCCAGAGCATGATGCCTTTAAGTCTTGTAATGCTTTCCCGCTTCCTGGAGTCATTATACATTTACTATGCATAAATACCTCCGGATGTTATTATTTGCTACGTATATGTTGCATTATACTCATACTGTAAGAATTTGTCAAGAAAATTTTGCTAATTCAACAATAAATCTCTCATTTTTCTATAGTGTTTCTGACTGACCGGAATCCACGCTTCGTCTCCCTCCAGACGAATTCGGTACATCTCCAGCTGCCGGACGTAGTTTAAATTAATCAGGTAGCTCTTATGACAGTGAAGAAAATACGGCGGCAGCCGCTTCAG
>ERZ826764.2559-NODE-2559-length-16760-cov-3.913978_pt1 | contig 16760 bp, 13 predicted proteins | sample MGYA00519870_ERZ826764 | MGnify/ENA primary metagenome ERZ826764 (study PRJEB31778, sample SAMEA3449239) | human gut metagenome | biome: human gut; feature: human-associated habitat; material: faeces | place: United Kingdom | collected 2010/2012 ...
AATCACCTACGATACGTCCACGTCCGTAAGTATCCGGAAGTCCTGTAAGGATCTTGTTGTGACGTGCTACTTTCATCTCAGGTGTGTAGATATCAAATACACCCTGGTTGTGAGTTTTAAATTCATAGTTGTGGAAAACATCTTTAATCTTGTCACTTACTTTATATCCGTAAGTTTCACAAGCCTGCTCTGCCATTTTGATACCGCCGTATGGCATGAAAGCACGTTTCAGAGGTTTATCTGTCTGAAGACCAACAACTTTTTCAAGGTCTTTTGTTTCTTCATCAATATATCCGGGACCATATGCTGTCAGAGATGTAACTACCTCTGTCTCCATATCAAGAACTCCGCCTTTGGCACGTTCTTCTTTCTGAAGTGCCTGGAGCTTGCCCCACAGTTTGTTTGTAGCTTCTGTAGGTCCTTCCAGGAAAGAAGCATCACCGTCATATGGTGTATAGTTCATTCCAATAAAGTTACGTACATCGATTTTTTCTTTCCAACGGTTGCCCTTAAAGCCATTCCACTGTTCGAAATTTTTCATTCTTTTACCTCTTTCTCTAAAATATTTCCGCGCATTTCTCACTGGCCTGGAGTGAGATAATAAAATGTAAATTGTACTTATTTAGGACACTTTTCTGTCCACGCTGTCAGTATACGTAAACATGAGTGTTATGTCAATTAATTTCCTTTATGATTTTAATTAAATACAATTCTGATAGCTTTTCATCGGAGTTTGCTTCTTTATTGTACTTTATCGCGTACATTAAGACTTTCTTGTATTTTTATAAATACAAAAAAATACCGGTCAGGAAGTCCTCTGGACAATCTGACCGGTATCTGATTTTTGATGTTTTATGTAAACTATATTATTCCTTACCAAGCGGATATTAGCCTGACCTGCAGAAGCCAAAATACAGTAAAAAAGAATCGGGCGTGTCGGAACAATCTAACGGTTATTGATCGCTGTTACAAGTGCATCAATAGATGCGCGAATGATATCTGCGTCTACGCCTGCACCCCAGGCAAGGGTTCCATCCGGCTTTTTGATACCGACATAAGCAATAGCTTTGGAACTTGAACTGCGCTCCAGCGCATGCTCCTGATATGTTTCCAGGGAATATTTCAGCTCATATGCCTTCTTCAGTGCATTGCTGACTGCATCAAGACGTCCGTTACCGGATGCCTCTGTAGTGATTGTCTTTCCGCGGAAAGTAGAGGTAACTTTTGTTACAATACCACCATCTTTCTGCTGGAAATGTACTTCATTGATACTGTACGGTTCTGTGATATTCTCAAAGGTCTGTTTAAACAGATTGAAAATTTCGTCAGGATGAAGCTCTTTATGTTTGTGGTCTGAAACAGCTTTTGTGGCATATCCCATTGCCTCACGCATTTTCGGAGGAAGGTTAAGACCGAATTTGGTCTCAAGGATATATCCCACGCCACCTTTACCAGACTGGCTGTTGATGCGGATAACATCTGCGTCATAATTTCTTCCCACATCTGTCGGATCGATCGGAAGATACGGAACATTCCAGTGATCCGGATCCTTGTCATCTCTCCAGTGCATACCCTTGGCAATTGCATCCTGATGAGAGCCGGAAAATGCGGCAAATACAAGTGCACCACTGTACGGACTTCTTTCGCCTACTTTCATTCCGGTACATTCTTCATATATTTCACAGATATGCGGCATATCAGAGAAGTCAAGTTTTGGATTTACACCCTGGGAATACATATTCATGCCAAGTGTAACAATATCTACATTTCCGGTACGCTCACCGTTTCCGAACAGAGTACCCTCGATTCTGTCTGCACCTGCAAGTAATCCCATTTCAGAATCTGCAACACCGCATCCTCTGTCATTGTGCGGATGGAGAGATACGATTACATTCTCGCGGTATTTCAGATTTTCACACATATATTCTACCTGGCTTGCATATACATGCGGCATGGAATGCTGTACAGTTACAGGCAGATTGATGATGCATTTGTTATCTGCTGTAGGCTGCCATACATCAAGAACTGCATTGCATACTTCCAGAGCGTATTCCGGTTCTGTGCCTGTAAAGCTTTCAGGGCTGTACTCAAACTGGAAATTTCCTTCTGTTTCATCAGCCAGTTTCTTTAATAATGCGGCACCATCCACTGCAATCTTTAAGATTTCTTCTTTGGATTTCTTAAATACCTGTTCTCTCTGAGCTACAGAGGTGGAATTGTACACATGTACAATTGCCTTCGGTGCGCCTTTGACAGCTTCAAAAGTTTTGCGGATGATATGCTCTCTGGCCTGAGTCAGAACCTGAATAGTTACATCCTGTGGGATCAGATTCTGCTCGATCAGGGTACGCAGAAATTCATATTCTGTTTCAGAAGCAGCCGGGAAACCTACTTCGATTTCTTTGAAACCGATTTTTACAAGAAGTTTGAAGAATTCAATTTTCTGTTCCAGACTCATTGGAATCACCAGTGCCTGATTACCGTCACGAAGGTCTACAGAACACCAGACAGGTGCTTTGTCCACATATTCTTTTTCTGCCCATTTCATGCATTTAACAGGCGGCATAAAATACTGTCTCTGATATTTGCTTGGATTCATCATTTTTTCTTCCTCCGTTATGTAAATATTATGTTTGGACTGTGGGGATTGACTGTAAAAAGACATAAAAAAATCTTCCATCTCCACAGACTTATCTGCAAGAGACGAAAGATATTATCATCTTACGCGGTACCACTCTTATTTATGAACAATGTCATACACTCATGGGATACGGAATCTCCGGATATCCGGTATTCTTATATCCTCTCCATATAACGGTGGAAACCGTCTGCACCTACTCTTGTATAATTTCAGGCAGCTGCTCAAAGGCGAGTTCCACAATTTCCTTCCACTGCTTCTCAGCAACCAGCAGTTCTCTGTGCTCCGGTCCGGGTGTACTATTCCTTATCATTGCATTTTACTTATAACTTTATTTGGCTTTTTTGAAATGAACATACGTCTGAATCATTCATTGTAAATATACTACAAACGATTTAACCATATGTCAGTCGGGGCAACAGGATTTGAACCTGCGACCTCACGGCCCCCAGCCGTGCGCGCTACCAAGCTACGCCATACCCCGTAACGCAAGTTAGTATAACAAATTATTTCTGTGATTTCAACTGTTTTTTGAAAAATTTACAAAAATTATACAAATTTAGCAGGAAGAAATTTCATGTACTTTTTTATGTTATAAAATTTCTTCCTGTTTCTCCTATGTACAAGCCTTACAATCATCTGTTACAGTTACGCTGGCATGATGGCTTTTTCCAAATTGTCTACACGCATATCCAGTTCAAAAACTTTCTCTCGAGTTTCCTTATTCTCCTTTCTATAGCGAAGCTCATCCATACGTGCATCAAATAGGGCAGATATTTTTCTGCCAATTTCATTTTCCAGTTTAAGTTCTATAGTTTTTACGCTTCCCTTGAGTTGCACAATATCTGATTTCATGTTCGTGATATCCGTCTTCATGTTTGTGATATCTGCCTTCATGTTTGTAATATCTGCCTTCATGTTCGCAATATCTGTCTTCATGTTCGCAATATCTGTCTTCATGTTTGTGATATCTGCCTTCATGTTCGTGATATCCGTCTTCATGTTCGTGATATCCGTCTTCATGTTTGCAATATCTGTCTTCATATCTGCGATATCGTTCTTTACATCGGACATATCATTTTGAAAACCGGCAATGCTTCCCTGTATAGAAAAAAGGATATTTCTCAATTCCGCATCTTCCACATTCTTCCCTCCTTTTAGTACGTCTCGTTCTCTTTTGTATAGAACCAATTGTACCATTGAAGGAAGGAAAAGTCTACAGCGAAATTATTATAATATTTTTATAAGACATCTTCGGCAAATTATAACTTATGTATAAACAGCCCACTCCGAAGCTTTGGCTCAAACCAGGTGGATTTTGGAGGCATTAATTTGTTCTCGTCTGCAATCTTCATCAGGTCTTCCATAGATGTCGGGTACATGACAAAGGCTACACCGCCGGTTCTGTCCGCAATCTCTGCCAGCTCTGCTGCCTTATGGCTTCCGCCCACAAAGGAGATTCTCTGGTCTGTGCGCGGATCTTCGATTCCCAGGACTGGTCTGAGGACTTTTTCCTGAAGAATGGATACATCCAGCTGTCCGACCACGTCCTTCTTCTCATAGATATCCGGCCATGCTTTCAGGTGATACCACTGTCCGTCCACATACATTCCCATACAATGCTTCTCTACAGGCTTGCATGGAAATCCCGGCATCAGCATCAGTTCAAAGTTGAACTTCAGGGCGCCCAGAAATGCTTTTACAGTCAGGCTGTTCAAATCTTTTACAATCCTGTTATAAGGAAGAATGCAGAGCTGATCATAGGGAAATACAACAGACAGGAAATAATTAAACTCTTCCTCCCCTGTATATCCCGGATTCTGTTCTCTTCTCTTTAAACCTACTTTTACAGCGGAAGCTGCGCGGTGATGTCCATCTGCGATGTACAGAGAATCAATCCCTGCAAATTCCTTATTTATTTCAGAAATGACCTCATCTTCATCAATCACCCATACTCTGTGTATGATCTGATCCTCTTCTGTAAAATCATATGCTGCTTCATGATGATCTTTCCAGTTATTCATCAGTGTAAGCAGAGAATCCGGATATCTGCATGCCAGAAAAATAGGACCGGTATTTGCATTACAGGAATCTACATGGTGGATCCTGTCCTGTTCCTTATCTTCTCTGGTAAGCTCATGTTTCTTCACTACACCATTCATATAATCATCAATGGAACTGCATCCTACGATACCGGTCTGTGTCTTTCCTTTTCTTACAAGTTCATATATATAGTAACAGGCCTTCTGATCCTGAACAAGAATTCCCTTTTCTTCCATATTGTCAAGATTTTCTTTTGCTTTTTCATAAACCCGATCATCATACAGATCTGTCTCAGGTTCCAGATCCATTTCCGGTCTGTCAATATGAAGAAAGGACAGGGGATTCTCATCTCCGATTGATTTTGCTTCTTCCCGGTTTACCACATCATATGGAAGTGCTGCCACATCAGCAGCCTTTTCCGGTGTAGGTCGAAGTGCCCGGAATGCATGAAATACTGCCATAATATTTTCTCCTCTTCTGTATCTTTTGTATTGCTCTTTTATACCCACTTTACTGTCTATTCTGTAAAAATAAAACGAACATTATTCATTATTTTATCATATCCAAATCCTTATATCAATGTACAAATTATGAAACCTAATTTTTTTTTGAAAAACCTAAAAATTTTTGTATTTTTCTATTGCAATTTTTAAAATATATGGTATGATAGAATCACAAGTTAAGGAAACCAAATGATAATTTTTAAGGGAGGTCATTTTATGACAGAAGGATTAAAATGGACTGTAAACGAGGTTCCGAAATCAGATGATAAACACCTGGAACTGATGTCCGAAGAAAATGTAAAGAAAGCAAATGAGTTCCACAGAAGTTTCCCACAGTACAGTGTGACGCCTCTTCAGAACCTTTCATCTCTTGCGAAATATTTAGGAGTAAAAAATATTTTCTGTAAGGATGAATCCTATCGCTTTGGCTTAAATGCTTTCAAAGTACTTGGAGGTTCTTATGCAATGGGCCGCTATATCGCAAAAGAACTTGGACGTGATATCAGCGAGCTGCCATACAATGTTCTCTCTTCTGATAAATTAAGAGAAGAATTCGGACAGGCTACATTCTTTACTGCAACAGACGGTAATCATGGACGTGGAGTTGCATGGGCAGCTAACCGCCTTGGACAGAAAGCAGTTGTAAGAATGCCTAAGGGAACAACAAAGACTCGTTTCGATAACATTGTCAAAGAAGGTGCTACTGTTACGATCGAAGAAGTAAACTATGATGACTGCGTAAGAATGGCTGCAGCAGAAGCTGCCAAAACAGAACATGGTATCATCGTTCAGGATACCGCATGGGACGGATATGAAGAAATTCCATCCTGGATCATGCAGGGATACGGAACACTGGTTCTTGAGGCTGACCAGCAGTTAAAAGAAATGGGTGTTGAACGTCCGACACATGTATTTGTTCAGGCCGGTGTTGGTTCTTTAGCAGGTGCCGTAGTCGGTTATTTCGCTCATAAATATAAAGATAACCCGCCGGTTATGGCTGTCTGTGAAGCAAGTGCTGCTGACTGCCTGTACCGCTCCGCTGTTGCAAAGACAGGAAATCTGGTAAATGTTACAGGTGATCTTCAGACAATTATGGCCGGTCTTGCATGCGGTGAGGGAAATACGATCGGGTGGGATATCCTGAAAAATCACGTAGATGTATTTGCATCCTGTCCTGACTGGATGAGCGCAAAGGCAACACGTATCTACGCTAATCCACTGGGAGATGATCCACACGTTGTCTCCGGTGAATCCGGTTCCGTTCCGCTTGGTTTCTGCTTCACTGCTCTTCACGATGAAGATGCAAAAGACTTAAAAGAAGCGCTGAAACTGGATGAGAATTCCGTAGTACTTGTTATTTCCACAGAAGGTGACACTGATCCTGTTCGCTACCGCGAGATCGTATGGGACGGATTATACGGAACAGACGAATCTTTAAGCAAATGATGTTTTTGGTGAACACAGACAGGTAAGTGGTATGGTTATCTCGAAAATGATATACCAGTAACTAATAATATGATATCAGATTAGGGGCAAAATACCTTTTGACCCTAACATCATAATATTTTATACATATTGGGAGGGTAAAAAAATGGATTACGCAAAAATTAACGAAGCTGCAATGGGTTATAAGGATGATATGACTAAGTTCCTTCGCGATCTGGTTCGCATTCCTGGCGAAAGCTGCGGAGAAAAAGGACATATCATGAGAATCAAAGAGGAAATGGAAAAAGTCGGATTCGACAAAGTTCAGATCGATCCGATGGGCAATATCCTCGGCTACATGGGAACAGGTAAAACTCTCATTGGTTTTGACGCTCATATTGATACAGTCGGTATCGGTAATATCAAGAACTGGGAATTTGATCCATACGAAGGTTTCGAATCTGATGAAGAAATCGGTGGACGTGGAACATCTGACCAGATGGGCGGTATTGTTTCTGCAGTATACGGTGCTAAGATCATGAAAGACCTTGGTCTTTTAAACGATAAATATCAGGTACTTGTGACAGGTACTGTACAGGAAGAAGACTGTGACGGTCTCTGCTGGCAGTACATCATCCATGAAGATGGTGTTCGTCCTGAATTCGTTGTTTCCACAGAACCAACAGACGGCGGTATCTACAGAGGACAGCGTGGACGTATGGAAATCCGCGTAGATGTAAAGGGTGTTTCCTGCCATGGTTCTGCTCCGGAACGTGGTGACAACGCCATCTACAAAATGGCTGATATCCTTCAGGACGTACGTTCCCTTAATGAAAACGATGACGCTGATGAAACAGAGATCAAAGGTCTTGTTAAAATGCTCAATCCAAAATTCAACCCTGACTGGGAAGAGGCTCGTTTCCTTGGACGCGGTACTGTAACTGTATCTCAGATTTTCTACACCTCTCCTAGCCGTTGTGCAGTAGCTGACTCCTGTGCGGTATCTCTTGACCGTCGTATGACATTCGGAGAAACATGGGAAAGCTGCCTGGATGAGATCCGTGCACTTCCAAGCGTTCAGAAATACGGTGATGACGTTGTTGTATCCATGTATAACTATGATCGTCCTTCCTACACAGGCTGCAAATACGAAATCGAGTGCTACTTCCCGACATGGGCTATTCCGAAAGATCACAAAGTAACAAAAGCTCTTGAAGACGCATACAAAAACCTGTACGGTGAAACCCGTCTTGGAAATGCTGAAACAGAAGAAATGCGAAAAGCACGCCCACTTACAGATAAATGGACATTCTCCACAAACGGCGTATCCATTATGGGACGTAATGGAATCCCTTGCATCGGATTCGGTCCTGGAGCAGAGGCACAGGCACATGCACCAAACGAAAAGACCTGGAAGATCGACCTCGTAAGATGCGCAGCGGTTTATGCAGCTCTGCCAACTTCTTACTGTAAGTAATCTCTTCCTGCTACAAGCAGGAAAGAATAACAAAGGACAGAGTCCTTTACACCTGCAAAGGGAGCGAAGCCCCGCTCCCTCTGCACACCCTTGGGGCTAAAAGCACAGTAGTTCTACACTGTCAGATCAGAAGGATATTAACTTAACTAATTATAAGCTCTTTGTGTTGCAAGTATAAACTAATAGATAATTAGCTGCTACAGACAGAATGAACAATATCTATAATGCTTCAGGCCGTAAGATGAACAAATAGTCAATAAACGAATAACCACACACGAAATGTGCTAATTAAGGCGTTTTTTCTTCTCAGTGTGGGGAATAAATATTTCATAAGGTGATGATCTGAGACGGCCGGTACTTAGTGACCGTATTCTGGTCACTTATGTACCGCTGCCAGTCGAAGTCAGCGAGAGCGTGTCACCGTTGAAATATTTGATTCCATCACACGTTAAAGAAGAATAATCTTAGTCACACATTTCCCACAAAAGGAGAAAAACATGAAAACTTTACAGGATTACATCGACAAACTCAACAAACTTAACTTCAAAGAAATGTATAACAACGATTTCTTCTGGACATGGGACAAAACCGACGAAGAACTCGAAGCAGTATTTACCGTAGCAGATGCACTTCGTTTCATGAGAGAAAACAACATTTCCACAAAAGTATTTGAAAGTGGTCTTGGAATCTCCATCTTCCGTGACAACTCTACACGTACCCGTTTCTCTTTCGCTTCTGCCTGCAACCTTCTTGGTCTGGAAGTACAGGATCTCGATGAGAAAAAATCGCAGATTGCGCATGGTGAAACTGTTCGCGAAACAGCAAACATGGTATCCTTCATGGCTGACGTAATCGGTATCCGTGATGATATGTATATCGGCAAAGGACATGCATACCAGAAAGAATTCATGGATGCAGTTACTGAGGGAAACAAAGATGGTATCCTTGAACAGAGACCTACTCTTGTAAACCTGCAGTGCGACGTTGACCATCCGACACAGTGTATGGCTGATATGCTTCATATTATCCATGAATTTGGTGGTGTAGAGAACCTCAAAGGCAAAAAAATCGCTATGTCATGGGCTTACTCTCCATCTTACGGCAAACCGCTCTCTGTTCCTCAGGGTGTTATCGGTCTGATGACACGTTTCGGTATGGACGTTGTTCTTGCTCATCCAGAAGGATACGATGTAATGCCGGAAGTTGAAGAAATTGCTAGAAAGAACGCAGAAGCAACAGGCGGATCCTTCACAAAAACAAACAGCATGGAAGAAGCCTTCAAAGATGCTGATATTGTATATCCAAAGAGCTGGGCTCCTTTCGCTGCTATGGAAAAACGTACCAATCTCTATGCAGAAGGCGATTTCGAAGGAATCGACAAACTGGAAAAAGAACTTCTTGCTCAGAATGCCGAACACAAAGACTGGGCTTGCACAGAAGAACTCATGAAAACAACAAAAGACGGAAAAGCTCTCTATCTGCACTGTCTGCCAGCTGATATCACAGGTGTAAGCTGCGAAACAGGCGAAGTCGATGCATCCGTATTTGACCGTTACAGAATCCCGCTTTATAAAGAAGCAAGCTTCAAACCATATATCATTGCAGCTATGATCATGCTTTCCAAATTTGAAAATCCACAGGATATCCTGAAGAAACTGGAAGTAAAAGCTGCACCAAGAATCATGAAATAATTTTTTATCGGGTAGGTTTTTACAATGTATAAAAGAAAAAGAATTGTGATTGCTCTGGGCGGAAACGCCCTTGGCAATACACTCCCGGAACAGATGCAGGCCGTCAAAACCACAGCAAAAGCCCTGTGTGATCTGATCGAAGAAGGGCATCAGGTTGTTGTTGTTCATGGAAATGGCCCACAGGTAGGTATGATCAACAATGCCATGGCAGCTCTTTCCAGAGAAGACGCAAACCAGCCAAACACGCCTCTCTCCGTCTGTGTTGCCATGAGCCAGGCATACATCGGATACGACCTGCAGAATGCGCTTCGTGAAGAGCTTCGCAAACGCGGATTTATGCGCACACCGGTCGTAACTGTTGTTACACAGGTACGTGTCGATGAAAATGATCCGGCCTTCCAGAATCCAAGCAAACCAATTGGACATTTCATGACCAGAGAACAGGCTGAACATGCAGAAAAAGCATATGGTTATGTTATGAAAGAAGATGCCGGTCGCGGATACCGCCGTGTCGTTGCTTCCCCGAAACCAGTTGAAATCGTAGAACAGGATGCAATCAACAGTCTTGTAGATGCAAACAAAATTGTTATCTGCTGCGGCGGTGGAGGAATTCCTGTCACATTACAGGGCGACCACCTGAAAGGTGCATCAGCTGTTATTGATAAAGATTTTGCAAGTTGCTTACTCGCTAAAGAACTTGATGCCGACATGCTGATCATTCTGACAGCAGTCGAAAAAGTTGCCGTAAACTTCGGTAAGGAAAATGAGAAATGGCTGGATGAAATGACCGTAGAAGAAGCCCAGAAATATGTAGACGAAGGTCAGTTTGCACCAGGTTCCATGCTTCCCAAAGTACAGGCGGCCATGGATTTTGCCTCTTCCAAAGAAGGACGCTCTGCCATGATTACGCTTCTCGAAAAAGCCAAAGACGGTATTCAGGGCAAGACCGGGACTAAAATCCATATTTAATCCAACAAAAAACCACAAATAAAAACCACAAAAAATCAATTTTCTCCTTGTATTTCATAGTAAAAAAAGGTATAATTATTATAATATAAAAACGTATAAAATCATATCTTATATAATGATTGGTGGAGGTATTATGGCTGAGAATTATAATGGCATGGCAGTTGGTATCTTTGAACTTGACAGTCTTGCTGCCTGCTTCGTAGCACTTGACGCTGCTTCCAAAGCAGCCAATGTAAAAATTCAGAATGTTGAGCGTAATCGTCTTGGTGCCGGTGCATGCGTAAAAATGCGTGGATCTGTATCCGATGTAACTGCTGCAATGGATGCAGCCCTTAAAGTAGCTGAGCCGCTGACAAAGATTTTTTCTCATACGATCATTGCTTCTCCTGCTCATGACACAGAACCGGCCATGTATATGACAGCAGGTAAATAATAACCCTGAATATTTGATTAAAGTGAGGATCATACTATGAAATACGGAGCATTCGGATTAGTTGAAGTATTAGGAAGCTGTAATGCAGTCATGGTCATTGACCAGATGCTCAAGACAGCAGACGTATCTTTTCGTACCTGGAACGGCAAATGCGGTGGACATGAAGTTGTTTTTATGAGCGGTGATGTATCTGCTGTTACTGCTGCTGTAGAGTCTGTAAAACAGAATCCACCATGCGACATTATTCTTGCGGCAGTGATCTCCAATCCTTCTGAAGAAACTGTACGTCTTGTAGAAGAAGATGCTGCTACTCATCATTTTGCATAATCATTTTTTATTCAGAGACCTGTCTGTATCAGGTCTCTTTTTTATTTCATTGCCAAAAAAGCAACAAAAAACCACATCGAAAATATCACTAATCCGATGTGGTTTTCTGATTTAAAATTTCATAGGAATTTCCTTAGCGATTAAACACTGCAATACCAAGACCCTCTTCACGTACTACAGTCCACATAGCCTCATTGATCTCCTCTAATTTATATCTATGTGTAATCAGTTTATACAGAGGAAGTTTCATTTCTGCTGCTTTTGCCAGGAAATTCATGCAGTTTTCATAATCTCTTGCTGCATAAAATCTTCCACCAGCCGGCATGCTGTCTTCAAAATATCTCGCTGTAGGAGTTCTTCTCCATCCACAAAGAAATCCCATTTCGCAAATGCTTCCGCTGTTTTTCATAAATCTTCTTGCTACATTTCTTCCCATAGGCGAATCTGTACAGATAAATACTGCATCTGCCATATCACCTGCTGCTGCACGGATCTTGTCCTTCACACCTGCAACACCATTTTTTCCATGGGAACCAATAAATTCCCATGCTCCAAATTCCATTGCACGAGATTTTTCACTTTCTTTGTCAATTACAATAATTTTATTGATTCCAAGTGTTTTTAATGCAGCCACGGTCAGAAGACCTTCCATTCCACATCCAAGTACAACTGCTGTTTTATCAGCATCCAGTTTACACATTTTGGACATGCGTTCTACTTCTGTATAAATAGAAATACTTCTCGTGATCAGCAGTCTGGATTCCAGATCCAGACCGTTTACCTGATATACCTGCTGTCCGGCCGGCAATACGATGTAATTTGCAAACCATCCATTCGGTGCAACTGTATTTGCCTTTCTGCCGCCATATGTAGAAACACCACCAAATCCGGCTTTCTTTGCCGCAATGACTTTGTCTCCTACTTTCAGGACATTTCCTTTGGCATCCTGAAGATTCTCACTTCCAACCTTTACGATGATACCGGTTCCTTCCTGTCCCTGTGCAGAAGAACCTGCTGCTCTTCTTTCTTTCAGAAATTCCGTAACATCAGAAGGAGAAATCATGCATCCCTCCACACATACAAGAATTTCTTTTGGTCCGACTTCCGGAAGAACATAATTTTTGATCATATAATCTTCCTGAGAATCGAGAACCGCTGTTTTTCCAACTTCTCTTCCAGTCAGTGCCGGTGTTTCCTCTAATACAAAGGTCGTTTTCGGCTGCACCGGTCTGGAAGGAGCATCTATCTCAGACAGAACCTGCTTTACAATTTCGTCAATCTTTATATCCATCTTCTATCTCCTTTGCCATAGACTGCTGTTCTTTCCATTGCTGGAACACCATGAAGCAGCTTATCTATTTTTATCTTCACAACAACCTTACGATAAGATGTCTGTTCTTTCTCGTGGCAGCATGGTTTATGTCCGTCATCCGGATAAACCAGATAAAACATTCCCGGTTTCATCTGAATTCTGTTTCCACACCCGGAAAGCCACTCAATATCAGCTTCCGGATCATAAGGAGTCTTTACCGCCAGATCTGCCCTGTCTGCATATTCCCACATTTCAGATCCGTTCAGAAGGATCTGTACATCCAGGTAATTACGATGTACCTCAAAATCTGCTTCTTCGAAGCTTCTTGTATTCCCTTCCTGTACAAAAGCAAATCCTTTACCAACCGGATATTTGCCCGGAGGAAGCTGTTCTTTCTGAACACGTTCCGCAAAACGTACGGCATCCCATAATTCCGGAACACTTCTCTGGTAACAACGGAAGCGTTCCAATCGATCCATTATCATTATCGCCAGCTCCTGTCTCTTTATAAAAGTTCCAGATCTCTCATTTTATTGTAAACATTTGCCTTCGCTGTTGCATCAAGTGAAAGTGCAGGAAGTCTTTCCTGACCATCATGATGCAGCACTCTGTAGTACATAGCCTGTTTGCAAGCCAGGAACAAAGGTGTGCTATATGCATAGATATCCATTGCCTCAACCATTTTGTTGAACCATTTTGCAGCTTCATTAAAATCGCCGCGTTTTGCACTCTGATACGTATTAACCGTATATTCCGGTGCAAAGTTTGCAGTTGCATTGATGAATCCATCCACACCACATACCAGTAGACCCATTGCCTGGTTTTCATATGCTGAAAATACAGAAAAGTCCGGATTGATTTCTTTTACTTTCTGCATGCTGAGTACATGATTGAAATCTGCAATCGTATCTTTGATTCCGACTACATTCGGGTTTGCTTTTACAATTCTGGCTACAACATCTGCATTGAAGCAGTATCCGGTAAGATCCGGGAAGTTGTAGATAATGATCGGCAGCGAAGTATGAGAAGCAACATATCCAAAGTATGCTTCAACCATGTCTGTACTGTATACACTGAAATAAGGGTTAATCAGAAGTACTCCGTCTGCACCGGCCTGCTCAACAAATTTCAACAGATCCATCGTGTTTTCCAGACAGGTATCTCCGACACCAACGATTACATTTACGCGTCCATTTACATATTTGATCATCTCATTGATGAAGTTTTTCTTTTCTTCAACGGTCATGATACTGAACTCACCGGATGTTCCCAGATAAGCAAGACCATCAACACCTTTTGAGATCAGAAAATCTGCCTGGCGTTTGCTGGATTCAATATCAACCTTGTGATGTTCGTCAAAAATAGTGATCACTGGTGGATTCACTCCGCACAATCTTTTCATTTTAATTCCTCCTTATAATATCCCAGATCTCTTGACAGATCACGGGCTGTTTTTAACATTTCAGTTTTTAAAAGTTCCTTTTTTTCTACCATTCGCTGTTTCAGACCAGATACACTGATCGCAGCTTTCATATGGCCGGTATTGTCATAGATTGGCACGGCCATACACCACAGTCCCTGTTCAATCTCCTGATTATCTACTGCATATCCCTGGTTGCGGAACTGTGCGATCTCTTTCTTAAGTTCCAGTTTGTCTGTAACCGTATGCTCTGTAAATGCTTTCAGTTCAATGCGGTCAATAATCTGAGAGCTTTCTTTTTCCGGAAGAAACGCAAGAAATGCTTTTCCAAGTCCTGTACAGTATACAGGTTTTCTGGATCCAATACTCGCATTTGTGGTAATGGTACGTTCACAGTTTTCTTTCGCAATATAAACAATCTCATCACCGGAAAGAACTCCAAGGAAACAGGTTTCTTCCACTGTCTGCATAAGTTTCTTGAGATATGGCGTACCGATCTTGTTCAGATCGATTCTGGATGCGGCAACTGCACCAAGGCTCATCAGTCTGCCTCCAAGATAATATCTTTTCTGTTCATCTGCTGACAGATAACCATTCTCTTCCATCGTCTGCAAAAGTGCAAGCGTACTGCTTGGAGCAAACCCCAGAAGGCTGCTTACTTCTTTATTCGTCAGGCCCTCCGGGCTTTGTTCCAATAATTCAAAAATCCTAAAAACTCTTTCCGCTGATTTAACTGCCATAGATCTACCTGCTTTTCTTTTTTCATACGTAACTATTTCTTCCGCTCTGAATTATTATACTACAAAGAAAATCTTACTGTAAACTGTTTACACAGGCTATTTGCTGATTAATCTGTTTCACAGCAGTTTCTTTTATAAAACAGGAGCCCACGACGTATGTCTGAGGACTCCTGCTTGAATTACATCTGTTTATTAGAACAGGCAGGAAATACATCCTACTACAATGATCAGAATGATTCCGACTACAGACGCAATAGCCTGTCCCAATGTATAAGTCTTAACGCCACCTGATAAATTCAGGCCGGCCATATTGGAAACGATCCAGAAACCAGAGTCGTTTACAGTTGCACCGAACAGTGCACCGTCAAGGCAGGCAAGAGCCAGGAATACCGGGTGACATGCAATTGTTGCAGTAACACTCTGCATGATCGCAAATGTTGTCAGTGATGCTACTGTACCGGAACCGGTGATCTGACGGAATGCCATACCGAGGAACCACGCAATGAACAGAATCAGTGCTGTATTTCCTGAAATACCGGAAACAAGATTTTTGATCGCATCACTTACACCTGCTGCTGTAATAACAGCTGAGAAGGAGCCGCCGGCACCAGTGATCAGGAATACCATACCTGCTGAATGCAGAGCATTGGCAGCTGATGCTTCTGCTTTCTTGAGGCCCATTGTCTTCATCGCAATGATCATTGCCACAAGAGTACCACAGAGCATGGATGTCGTCTTCTGTCCCAGGAATGTGAGCCATGCCGGAGTGCTTCCGACCGCTCCAACGATTGTATTCAGAAGGATCAGGACGATCGGAATGATAATTGGAAGTAAAGATACTCCAAAGCTCGGAAGTTTTTCCGGTAATTCAAGTTCATCTACGTTCAGTCCGTTACCGTTTTCATCTGTTTCTGCATTCCAGAGACCTTTTTTCATGAGCATGCCATGAATAGTAACAGAAATGATCATCATCGGGATACCGAAAAGAAGACCAGCTGCAATCATGACACCAAGGTCAAAGCCGAAGTACTCCGGTGCAACCAGAGGGTTGGGAGTAGGAGGCACCAGAGTATGTGCAATACCAGCACCAATAGAAATTGCCCCGACAATGTATCCAATTCCTTTGTTGAGCTTTTTCATAAGAGCTACACCAATTGGAATGAGGATAACGAATGTAACATCGAAAAATACCGGGATTGACAGGATAAATCCAGCAAATCCTACAGCATACATAGCATATTTTTCAGGGAACAGAGACACCAGCTTATCTGCAATAACAGTAGCTCCGCCGGTATCACTTACAAACTGTCCAAGGATGATACCAAGACCGATCGGGAAACCAATGCTTCCCATCATGTTTCCAAAACCATTGTTGATAACTGTGATCAGACCATTTGTTACTGTTCCGTCCGCTGCTGTAATATCATTGAGCGGCACCTTGGTCAGTACTCCGAGAAGCAGAGAACCAAGAATAAGTGCGATTGCCGGATTCATTTTTACTTTTGTACAGAAAAAAACTACAAGAGCGATAGAAATGATCAGGCAGATGATTAAATATGTTGCTGACATAATTTTCCCCCTGCATTAGCTTCATGCTAACTTCTATAAGTTTTTTTATTACAATCTTAAATTATAATCTTGTACCTTTTTTAACCTCAACAAGTGTCTTATCTTTATTCAGTTCAACACCAAATCCAGGTTTGTCGCTGACTTTCAGTTTACCGTTGACTGGCATTGGCTCGTCTTTCAGCAATGGATAATACTGCGGAACAACCTTATCAG
>ERZ826764.2568-NODE-2568-length-16720-cov-6.369337_pt1 | contig 16720 bp, 8 predicted proteins | sample MGYA00519870_ERZ826764 | MGnify/ENA primary metagenome ERZ826764 (study PRJEB31778, sample SAMEA3449239) | human gut metagenome | biome: human gut; feature: human-associated habitat; material: faeces | place: United Kingdom | collected 2010/2012 ...
GCATATATTTGACGCCCTGTGATACTAAACTTACCACTTTTTCAGTGGCGTCCTACAGGTGGGGGGAGGATGTCACTTATCATAGTCTTCTTACAATTCAGCATAAAATTTTATTTCAGCGGCTGTCTGGTTTTGATAATAAATAGCAAATTAATGATTTTTGTTGGAAAAAGAAGGGAATTCCCCATTCTCACCAACTGTAGATTTAGAATAGCCAGAAAAAAGAAAAAAATAATACATCCCAGATGCGGCTTGGGAGCGTGTTTAAGATGCGAACGAGCATCATAAACACAGCGACTATAGAGCAGAAGGGATGTATTGTTTTTTCTTTTTTCGTCTATTACCAAATCTACAAATCAATCACTGGTAGATAAAGATATGCTTCTTCTCCCTGATAGCATTCAAAACACATCCCCTGATGTGATATTTTATACTCTTTTTGCGTACAGAGCCATTCGGTAAAGACGTAACGCCAGCCATCCCGTACAGCATCCGCTACTTTTTCAGGAGTTTCCTGTGATTTAATTGTAAAAATTGCGTATCGTCCGGCAGGAATCTCCACCTTATGGAAACCATCCGGAATTTCTGTAGAGTCAGTTAAAAAGCCAAAGAAATAGTGTAATTCACCGCTGATATGGTCGGGATGGGTCCATAGTCCAACTTCGCCATAATCATGGATTCCTTCTGGATAGGCAGGGTATTCTTTAAAATTAATGTGATTCCAGTAAGCACCGGATTTGCTGTAATCACTGTCATATTCGCCGGGAATCTCGTACCCAAGTGCTGTCTGTGACTGCAATGTTTTAATTTCAACGTGTAGCATAATAAGAACCTCACTTTCTTTATTTTGTTTTAAATATTCTCGTGCGCTAATACCATATTCTTTGCGAAATGCTTTAGAAAAACCGGAACTGGTTTCAAAGCCATTATCAAATCCGGCCTGTGTGATACTCATTCCAGATAAAATATCCTTTTTTGCTTTTTCCAAACGGAGAAGGCGTATGTATTTTCCCGGTGACATATCACAGCAGATTTTAAAAATGTGGCAGAAATGATAAAGAGAGTAACCATAGCGGGAAGCCAGAGATTCTGCTGTTAATGTGTCTTGAAGGTGATTTTTTATGTATGTGGTACAATCTTTTATTACTTCTAAAGAATTATTTTTATTCACGATCTCTCCTTTCCGCAGTTTCTATGAGTGCAGTCGGTGCGACTGCTCGACTTGAATATAAATATCATACACCAATACACAGATTATGTTTTATAAATATTGTATCAGAGAAAAGAAAAAAGACTTTTCCAGAGTTGCGAAGTTTATCTGAAGAATAGAGATTGTCCGTAATGGGAGTTGTAAATTGACAGAATGTTAGTGGTGATTTACAATATAACTAAAAAATATGTGGATATTAAAAAATAATATTCAAGTCGAGCAACCGCGAGACTTGGCGCGTGATTCTGGTCAGCATAAGCTGACATATTCTTTACAGAATCACTGCGCATCCTCGCGGAGCGTTTATCTCAGTCGGAGATTGGACTCCCACTGAGACAAATTTGCTGTCACTCACCACCTGAAGGAGGTGGGAGTCTTCTCGACTGAGATAAAATAACAGAGAAAATGAAAGAAAAAGAAATAGAAATAATAGAAGGATAGAGAAAATGAATACAGTGAATGAGACAAAAACATTTTCCTCACTTCCGGAGGAAGAATCAGCTTTATGGGAACGTATGAGAGACACTCTTTTGTGCCTTCAGACAGATAACAGCATTTCGGTAAAAGATCTGGCAAGCAGACTGGCATACTCTACGCAGGAATTCCTTTATCTGGCTGACATTTTCTTTGACAATTCTCTTGATGCAATTAGGGAACAGGTGCAGGGATTGAATATTGAAGAGGATTATACAAATCAAGTCCTTCCATTTGAACGGATTCCTGATAGTTCTATGATAGAATATAAAGTTGTGAGAAGAATGGCACAGACAGTAGAGGCAGATATGCTGCCTTTAGAAGGTGATGTTTTTCAAAACGGAATGGAATATATAGAGAAGGATGTAAAGGGAAAGTGGAAGGAGAGGGAGCGTGCCGGAGAGTATATGCAGTTTTGGTGGCATGATGATTCATACCACTTCTTTTATATGATCGGGCAGGAAGTTCCAAAAGATGCCGGAAGGGAAAGTGAAAAGAAGAGAATTGACTTTGGGGCATCGGATTATGCAGTTTTTACGTTAAAAGAGCAATATTGGGATAAACAGGCACCGGATATGATAAAAATGCTGATAAAATATGCGTTATGTGACTGGATAAAGCAAAGTGAAATGCACTATGACAATCGGAAAATGTATTTTATTTCTTTTGAAAACGGACTGTACTCTGTATATCTTCCTCTTGAAAAAAGAATGCATTCGGATTACGTAATGAAAAATAAAGAAGAGGAGAAAAAGATTTATGGAGTTGACGAGTGGATTAGTTATATTGATGAGCATATCACGGAGAATTTAACAGCAAAAGGCCTTGCAAAGCTGTTTCATTATTCCGAGAAACATTTAAAAAATATTTTCCAGCTTTATTATGAAACGAGGATTACCGATTACATAAAACAGAGAAAGCTGTACTTTGCTGCAGAAGAATTAAAAGAAGGAAAGAATCCGGAAAAAGTATGTGCCAAATATCAATTTGCAAGTTATAGCGTTTTTTCTAATGCATTTCGCAAAGAATACGGCGTTGTTCCGGCAAAGTATTACCGAATGGAATTTCAGAATATTGCATGGATCAATTATATTGATGAGCATATTACAGAAGATATCACACCAGAGATGATGGCGGAACATTTTAACTATTCCAGAGACTATTTTCGCAAAGCCTTTCAGGATGACTTTGGAATGGGACTTAGTGCGTATATCAGTCAGAGGAAAATACAAAAAGCCGCCAGAGAATTACGTCAGGGTGTCAAGGTGGCCAGTTTAGCAAAAAAATATGGTTTTAAGTCGAGAAACGGATTTGATAAAGCCTTCCGCAAAGCCTTTTGTACCAGCCCTTCCAAATATGCTAAAGCAAACACAGAAGTTGTTGACTTAAATCAGTTTTACTCAGAATATAAAGATAAAATGAAAGTATCCTTTATGGATGTTGATGATATCAAAATGGTTGGCTGGACAATCATCCCAAATCGTGGACGGGAAGTAGATATACCGGCACAGGTAGCATTCTGGCTCGATGAGGACTCACCATACTTTAAGAAAATGAACTCTGTAGCCGGAAGTGCGAATGGAAATGATAAGATTGCCATGTGGTATCATGACCCGGAATGTATCAATATTCAATATGTCCTTGGACCGGTTGTAAACAACTTCACGAATGTGCCGGACGATGCTGTGAAAATAGAGATAACCGCCGGACGATTTGCCGTATTTGAAACAGACCGCGAAAGCGATGTGGATAATCTCGCAGATACCATCCGTATGTTTTCCCGGTGTGTTTTTTATGGCTGGATAAAAGAACACCGCGATATGGTCTCTTTACAGAACTTTACTTTTGAAAGATACATCAATAAAAAAGTATATATATATGTTCCGATAAGCGTAAAATAATGAAGATAAAATAAAAGTTATGTTATCTATAATAAGCAATAAAAGAAAAATGCCCCGTCAGATCATTCGGTCTGACGGGATTTTTTCTGCAAAAAATGTCAAGCATTTTTTTGAAAAATCTAAAAAAGGTTCCAAAATGACGAAAAGACATCCGTCTGGTTGGAATACTTTTTAGAAAAGCCATGTTATAATAAATGTACAAAAAAATACATTCTATTTTAAGAAAGTTGGTACAAACCACACAGGCTTACCCCTACTGTGAAAGCGGATGCCCTCACAAATACCACTGGATCTTCCGGGAAGGTGTGAAAAGGCAGAAGAAGCTTAAGTCAGGATATTTAAAATAGAATTCTAATGAACAGGACTTTGGGTGGGAGTGCTGAGTACATTCATTCGATACGTTTAGAGAAATCTTTACAGAAGTCGAAAAGCAAGTCTCAGTTTATTTGTTTTTATCTAATGATTTCTATCCGAAAGTTCCACACATAAAATCCTGACACAGCGTTTGGAAATTGCAAATATCTGTAATTTTCAAACAGGTAATATCAAAGGAGGTAAAACAACAATATACAGTTATTTCATATGCAGATAATAATGTGAGAGTAGTTGAGACCACAATAAAAAAAGGTTCAGTAGAGAAAGCACATAAGCAGATAAATCGTATAGAAGTTGTTTTAAATCAATATATTGCTAAAGGAGCTATCCGTTGGCAATGGGAGTCGCGACCCATTAGTAACATGTAGACAAAACCAAAGAATGCTATCTAAATAGCGGAGTTTCTAAAGGAGGAAAACTTATGAAGACTTTAAAAAGAATGCTCGCAGTGATGCTCGCAGTAGTTATGATGATGGGACTTGGTGTAACATCTATGGCAGCAACACCATCTGCTGATGGAAAGTATACAATTTTAGTAGAGATTGATACTAATGGCGATGGTAATGCCGAAGATAAGATTCCAGTATATTTAAATGCGGATGGTTCATATACAGGAACAGATGGACAGACGTATAAATATAGTCAGCCTGACACCAATGAAATTGAAAACTATGGAGTAGCAACAGCATTTGATGCGCTGTATGCAACAGGTAAAGTAAACAGTTTTAAAGCAGTGGAGTATTTAGATACTACAACATGGGAAGGAACTGGAGTATATGGAATAGCATTTGATGAATTTAATGGAACAAAGAGCGATTCTAAAAAACTTGATTCTGGTAAAACAAGATATTATTACTGGGAAGTTTCAATTAAGGATGACGGGGCAGAAAAATATGTTTCTGCACAAAATTATGCTACGAACTACTTAGCTTCTAATATTCAGTCGGTAAAAGTAACCTATACTTATATGGACTATTAAAAGTTACATAATAATAACATAAAATGAGAGAAGGGGCTGTAGCACTGGGAAGATGGTGTTGCAGCTCTGTTCTCTATATAGAAATATAGCGTTTAAGTGGACGGGAGAGGTAATGAAAAAAATAATAGAAAAATATCTGTTGAGCATAATCATATGCTTCCTTTTTATAGCAGCAGTGCCTGTAGCTGTTTCGGCACAGGAGAATACTAATACATCTACAAAAAATGTATTTAAAGAATTATATATGATTCGGAAAAATGGACCGTATGGAGGAGAATTAATCTGGAGATGCACTCCGATTGATGAGGAAAATAATATTTATGTTCAAAATGAAGTGCTTTCTGAGACGGTGGGAGTTAGTGGAGATGCTTATTCAGGGGGGACTTTTTGGTACTATGGATTTTCTGGCACGCTTTCTTCAGATACGGCATATATATCGGAGATGCGGCAGTGGGAGAATGGAAAGAAAATAACAAAAGAAAGTATCAACACAGAATTGGCATACTGTCTTCCAGAAAATACAACATATGGCACTTTTTCACTCAATAAAGGGGAGAGTTTATCTAAATATCCACAGTATATACGAGAAGAAGGCAATGTATTTCATACAGAAGATAGCTTTCCAGTTTTCAGAGCTCAGGTTTTTGACGTGATAGTATGTGACAAGAACGAGGAGACACATTGTACTATTATTACAGAAGTTACCGATCGTAATAACGAAGATTATGATGACTGGACCGACACATCGATGAAAGGAGTAAGGGATCACATCGATTTGTATGATGGGAGTGATAAACAAACAAAAAAGATAGATAAGTTTTCGGACAAATTAACTTGGAGTACGGGAAAACGCATTTTTGGATTAAAAAATTATAAGTTAGAAGATAGGGATGTAATAGAAGTTCCGTCAGATATTCATTCCATACGGATGTCTTATGACAATAATTATCCTGAACAGGAAAACACAAATACTTATGCATTGTCTCCGGACTTGCCAGATATAACATCTGTGAATGACTATAGTGAGAGGCAGATGATTTATTATAATTACCATTTTTATCGGAATAAGTCAAAAATGGTATGCATTAATGGGGGAGAATGGTATCAGGTTCATCAGACGGAAAAGAGTCCGGAGTTAAAGTTAAGGAAAGGGATAAATATTATTTTTTTGTCAGGAACCAGCCCTGACCAGGCGAAAAAAGTAAGAGATAGAGATGTAAACGGAACTTCATATATATATATATTATATTGGGATGGCGATGAAGATTATAAGATAACAAAAAGTTCCGATGCATCACTAAAAAAAATAGAATGTTATCAGGCTGCCTACAATATGGGAGAAGGAAAGGGATTATTCGCTAATATTCCGGTAAATGAAAAGACGAATGCCGATGGAAAGACCTATAAGGAGATTTCCATGAAAGCAGATGAACCATATATTTGGATAAATGCAGTACCGGCAGATTCTGGAGCATCAGTATGGGTGGATAATAGTTCGGAATTGCTTGGTGGATATTTTAAGCATTTGAGTAGTGCACAAGATTATTTTGATGTGAAAGTGACTTCTGCTGATGGAAAACAGACTGATACAGAGAGAATCTATATCAAATGGAGTGCGGGCGGTACTGATTTGAAGAATCTGGAAGTGATTTCCGGAGGCACGATGGAAGAAAAGTATACGCCAATAACCAGAGAATATTATGTGAAAATGAAAGAATCTTCGGGAAAGATAAAGTTCTCTTATGAGACAATGAACGGGACTACAGTAAGAATATATGAAGACCGGCAGTTAAAAGATACGATAACACAAAGTGGAAAATATGAGTTAGAGGCAGAGAAAGGTGTAAGAGAGATTCAATGGGAGGTGACTTCCCAAAATGGAAAATCTGTCAGTTATTCTGCATATTTTGTCGGAGAAAAAGAAGAAGGAATATCGTCGGAAACAAAGCAGCGTGCATCTGACATGATTAAAAAAATGGAGAAAAACGGGTATGTCAAGTATCTTACTCAGCAAGAAGGAGCTGATTATTGGAAGACATTTGGAGCGGCCGCTTTAGGAGAAAAGTATCTAAATGGTATGCTTGGCTATAATGTGCTGAAAAAGAATTTTAGTCAATCTACAGATTATTCAGCGGTCATTTTGGAACTGGTTATGTCAGGAGAGAATCCGTATGATTATCTGGGAGTAAATTATGTAAAGAAATTACAGGAATTTAACAATAGTGGTGATTTTGGGATGTACTCGGCTAATATATGGGCGTTATCAGCACTTCAGGCGGCGGGGGCGCCCGTTCCAAAGGAAACAGTGGAAATCGTAAAGAAGCAGGCTCTTTCTGAAACATTTGATTTGGATATGAGAGGCTGGGCTTTATATGCGACGTCATTGTATAAAGATACGTTTACGGACAAAGAGTATGCAAAATTAATCCAGTCAGTGAAGGATATTCAGATACAGAAGACTACGGATATGAATGGAATTGATGTGACAGGGGTTTTTGAGAACTTTTATTATACGAATCGGAATATTATGTCACATGCCTGTATGGTGACAGGGCTGACTGCTATAGGAATTGATACTGGGAAAAATGAATGGAAAGGACGGAATGGAGCTGACCCGGTAAGTGTTTTAGAAAAATATCAGTTAAGTACCGGAGGCTGGTTCTACTCTCCGGAGAATCCTTCCCAGGGAGGCTGGAATAAAGATGCGGTTATTGCAGTGGGAGACCTGTACAATGGTTCAAATGTGTACACAAGATATTATCTGACACCATCAAGATATAAGAAGCTTCTTGATAAAGCAGAAAAACTGCTTGCAGGAACGATTACGGAGGGCACAAAGCGGGAGGCATTACAAAAAGCATATGAGGAGGCAGAAAAATATGCGGATGAGAACAATGTTACTTCAGAGCATGGAGATGCCTATTATGCCCTTCAGGAAGCAATGTATGCAGTGGACGAGAGTGTGAAGCCGGGAGTATTTCTTGGAACTGCTAAAGAAAGAGAACAGGTGAATGCTGTTATAAAAGCAATTGACTCGATTTCTTCCTACAGTTATAAGGATAAGACAAAACTGGATTCCATCAAGAAACAGTATGATGTATTAAAGGAGAAGCGCCTGTTCCACTATGTGACTAATGCAGATGTGCTTGATAAAGCACATCAGTATGTGAATGGAATCGACACATTCCTTGAAAAGACAGAAAAGATAGGAAAAGTCAACCTGACAAAGACGGCAAAGATAGAGAGAGCCAGAAAGGCATATGATTTCCTGAATGAACAGCAGAAGAAGGAAGATGCAGTACAGAAAGCGTTCCAGATCTTATCTAAAGCAGAGACAAAGCTAAAAGATGCCAAGACTGCCGATAATGTCGTGCAGGCGATAAAGGCACTTGGGGAGATTGTGACTTTGGATTCTGAGGAAGATATTGAATCCGTCAGAGCTGCCTATGAGAGTCTGACAGACAGCCAGAAAACTTTTGTTACAAATATTGATAAGTTAAAGGAGCAGGAAGACGGTCTTAAAAAGTTACAGCAGCAGGAAGAGAACAAAGAGGCGGCGCACAAGGTCTCAGACCTAATTGACAAGATAGGAAGAGTTACAGCAAACAGTGCAGATGATTTAAGACAGGCAAGAACTGCCTACGATGCATTAGAGAATGACGAGGCAAAAAGAATGGTTTCTAACTACATACAGTTAGAAGATGGAGAAAAGATTTATGCGAACCTTCAGCATGAGAATATCATATATGATGTCGTAGATAAGGCTTCTTATGAGATTGGTCAGATTGATACTGCATATGGAGAAAGTGCGGACATCACTGCTGAGAATGCCGATGCTGTAAGAGAGGCAGTGCAAAAGGCGGAAAACTATATAAAAGAAAAAGAGCAGGAATATGCATATTTTAGGCTTATGCTTTCTAATTATATGGACTTATCAGCGGCAAAGACAGCCCTTGTCCAGTATGAACTGTCTGAGAAAACAGAAGCTTCTGTTGAAGAATTTAAACAGGCAGTGGGAGAAATCACAGGCTTCGGTATAGAAGAACAGGCAGTGATAGAACGTGCAGAGATACTGTACGAGCTTCTCACAGAGGAAGATAAACTGACAGTTACAGAAGAATATGCCCTGTTACAGCAGGCGGAAGAAGCTTTTTCTGTATGGCAGGCAGAGTTTGATAATGTGCAGGAAGTGGTATATGGAACAGAGCAGATGGGAGATGTTACCATAACAGGTGCAGAATCTTATCAGGAAGTAAAAGATGCTTATGATATGCTGTCAGAAGATGCGAAGAAGCTTCTTCCTGACGAGATAAAAGAACGGCTTTCTGAGGCAGCGGATACATACCAGCAGCTACTTGCACAGCAGGAAAAAACAGAGGAGGTCGTAAAGAAGATTGACGATGCTTCAATCATTTCAGATCTGTCAGATGAGGTAGCAGTAAAAGTGGCAAGAAAGGCATATGATGCACTGGAAAACCCATACCGCGTGACAAATTATGAGACGTTGCTTGAAGAGGAAAAGGAAATCCTTTCTCTGAAAAAAGTACAGGAAAATCAGGAATTTGCCAATACCGTAATCACACAGATTAATGCACTGAAAAAAGTTACTTTATCCGATAAAGAAAAGGTAGAAGCAGCAAGACGTGCCTATGACGGACTGACAGATGCACAGAAAAATCTGGTAGATAATCTTTCAGTATTAGAGGCTGCAGAGAGCCAGATAGAATCCCTGCAGAAACAGCCATTAAAACCGGCACAGCCGCAGCCGGCGAAAAAGACAGAGACCAAGAAGACTTCTTATAAAAAGATTGTTTTGAAGAAAAAATCTTTGAAAAAAACAATTTATTTTAACGGAAAGAAACAGACGTATTCTCTGGCACTATTCGTAAATAATAAGGCAGTTAAGGCGGAAAAGATAAAGTGGAAATCAAGTAAACGGACAATAGCGGCAGTATCTAAAAACGGAAAGCTGACCGTAAAGAAAGCAGGAAAAGTTACAATCACAGCTTCTTATAAAGGAAAGAGATATAAATATAATCTTGTGATTAAGAAGGTTCAGTTGAAACTTAAGAAAAAGAGTATCACTATCAAAAAGGGGAAAGCGGTGCAGATAAAAAGTGTGGCATCCCCTAAAAGAAAGATACAATATAAAAGTTTAGATACAAAGATTGCATCTGTAACCAAAAAAGGGAAGGTGGTAGGAAAGAAAAAAGGAAAAACAAAGATAAGGGTAAGCTGTAATGGGCTTGTCCGGTATTGTAAAGTTACTGTAAAATAAGGCAAAGCTATGAAAGTATCGGAAAGGAAAGAAAATGAGAAAGTTTTATTCAAGAATACTTGCAGTATGTATGGCAGGTACAATGGCATTTACACCATTTACACCAGTGGGAACATTGATTGGCAATAATATTACGATAGAGGCAAAAGCAGCAGACGCTGTAGATACTTCCTGGTATGATAATCGTACAGAAGGACAGACAGAATTTACAATTACTACGGCTGCACAATTAAGGGGATTAGCAGAACTTGTAAATAAAAATGAAGATATTTTTTCAGAATGTAAAATTAAACTTGGAAAAGATATAGACCTTAATAATGAACAGTGGACTCCAATAGGAAACGGATATGAATTTAATGGTGAGTTTGATGGCCAAGGCCATACAATCTATAATTTAAAGGAATCAGAAATAGAAGATGCAAATTATATAAAAGCAGGTCTTTTTGGAGTGGTCAAGGGAATATCAGTCGAAAAGGAGGATGGAACTTATAATATTACACCTGCAGTTATAAAAAATGTAACGATTGAAAATGCCGATATAGAGGTGACCAACACTAAGAATAATGTGCCTAACACATTGGGGGGAACAGGGGCATTGGTTAGTTATGGAGTAAATATTAATATTGAAAACTGTAAGGTAAAGAATGCTAAGATTACTGCGAATAATAGTTCTCCAAGAGCAGGAGCAATGTTAGGAAATATAGAGGCGGGTAAAATTACAAACTGTCAGGTAGAAAAGTCAGAGGTAAATGCGGGTGCTAATGACAGAGTAGGTCTTTTATGTGGTTATATGCAGGGGGCAAGTTCTTCAAATAAAAAAAAGGAACAGGCAAATGCAATACAAAATGTAAGAGTACAAGGTTCTGTAAAAGGAAGAAATTCTATTGGTGGGGTAATAGGTTATTATAAAGAGCAGTATAATGCAAGCGAAAGTATTTTTAAAGGTGCTGTCACACAAGAGGGAACAACCGTTGAAGGCGTAAGTGCTGTTGCTGGTATAGCTGGATTTAGTTGGAATATAATCGAAGAATCCATAAATAACGCATCGGTTACAGGAACAACAAATGTTAGTGGAATTACTTCTGTATCTCAAACAAACAAAAATGGAAATATAAACGGTGGAAATGTGAGTAATTGCATAAATAATGGAGATGTAACGGGTGATAGCTATGTAGCAGGAATTCTTGCCTGCAAAACAAGTTATGCTGCCTGGACAGCATCTGCTATAGATAATTGTTATAATAGGGGTAATATAGTTTCTAAAGATGATAATGTAGATGCTATTGCAAAAATTACTGGAGGTAGTAAGTATACAGGTACAACGGTTTCTAATAGTTATAATTTAGGTAATGTAAATAGTGCTTCTGGCAATATTATTTTTAATGAGAGTAATAAATATACAAATGTTTATTTTAAAACGGATTCTTCTGAGATAGTATCTCCAAAAGGAACAATTGGTCAGACAGAAGCCCAGTTCAAAGACCGTACAGTAGTAGATGCCTTAAATGCTAATGATGGTGTAGAAGAAACTGTATGGTACCAGAACACAGAAAATCCAGATTTAGCTTTCAACATGACTGTAACATCTGATATCACAGTTCCAGAAGCATTAAATGTAACTTTAGGAAAAACAATGAAATTACAGGCTTCTATAACACCGGAAGATGCTACTAATAAAACATTAGTGTACACTTCTTCTGATGATACGATTGCTTCTGTAAAAGAAGATGGAACCGTAAGTGGTCTGAAACTTGGAACAGCAGATATCACCGTAAAAGCAATGGATACCGGTAAGGAAAAGACCGTAAAGGTAACAGTAAAAAAAGTAGAGAAAGAGCCAGCAAACCCAACAAACCCAGCAAAACCTTCACAGCCTACAACTAAGACGGTTAAGAAGGGAACAAAACTTATAGTAGGAACCAATACTTTTGTTGTAACAAACGTAAAAGCAAAAACAGTTTCTTATAAAGCAACTAAAAATAAAAAGGCAGCAAAGATTACAATTCCGGCAACAGTAAAATCAGGCAAGCAGGTATACAAAGTAACTACTATCGCAGATAATGCATTTAAAAATAATAAGAAAATAAAAACAGTAGTAGTCGGAAAGAATGTTAGAACAATTGGAAAGAAAGCATTCTATGGATGTAAGAATTTAAAGAAGATTACTGTACAGAGTAGTATTATTAAAAAGGTAGGGGCAAAAGCATTTAAGGGCATTAATAAAAAAGCAGTCATTAAAGTCCCTTCTAAAAAATACAAAGCTTATAAAAAAGTATTTAAAGGAAAAGGTCAGGCAAAAACAGTTACAATTAAGAAGTAAATATCAGATGATATGAGGAGCAGGGACTGCTTAGATGGAGCAGTTCCTGTTCTGTAATAGGGTACTATAGTGATAACTGAAAGGTAATTGCAGTACTTTATAAAGTGAGAGGTGAGACCGAATGCAGAAAAACAAAAAATATTTGCTGACAATGCTGACATTTGCATTTGTGATAGCATGTATATTCTTTTTTCAAAAGGATGTAAAAGCAGCAGAAAAAACAGGTACCGTTACATTTTCAATTGAACGTTTTACGATTGGACAGGGGTATTTAATAGAGCCATGTCAGGTAGATATTTATGATACAGATAATATTGCATCTGTAGTGGATAGAGTACTTACACAAGAAGGATATGGTTACGAAAATAAGGGAAAGATACAAGATGGATTTTATCTTGAACAGATTTATTATGCAGATACCGGAAGATTGAAGATTCCTTCTATAATTTCTAACGGACAGCTCAAACCAATAAAAAATGCAAATAATCAAATTATAGCAATTCCTACAAATACAAAAAATGATGGTAATCCGTATGGCGATGAAAAGGGACATTATGCATTAGGAGAATTCGCGTATTGTAATATGTCTGGTTGGATGTATACGGTAAACAATGTATTTCCGACAGGAATGTCCTTGGTAAAACCAAAAGATGGAGACATCATTCGTTTGCAGTTTACGCTTTACGGTTATGGAAGAGACCTCGGAGAAAAACCTGCAGATGAAGAAGATAACAATTATTTGAAATTACCGGATAGGGATGCGATTACAAAACGACTTGCAGTAATGCTAAAGTATAAAGCAAGCTGTGACGAACATGGTTATAAACAGGCTTATCAGAAAGCATATAATGCAGTGATTGACTGGAATACAACAGAAAAGAAAATGAAAGAAGTATTTTCTGCACTTCCGTCAGAGAAAGAAATTCTTCAGTGGGGAGCAGAATATAATGCAAAATTTGCTGAAAGTGTGACAAAAACCATTAACGCTATCGGTACAGTAGATTTATCTAAAGAATCTCAGATAGCAGAGGCAAGAAAGTCTTATAATGCGTTAACCAGTGAACAAAAGGAACTTATTTCTGCAGATACATTAAAAGTATTAACTGATGCTGAGAAGAAAATTGTCAGTCTGAAAGCTGAAAAGAAAACCCAGGATGAGGCAAAGAAAAAGGCAGAAGAAGCCGCGAAAAAGAAAGCTCAGCAGGAAGCTCTGAAAAAGAAATACACCCCATCTAAAACATCTATAAAATCCATTAAGAAGCTGAAAAAGAATCAGGCGAAGCTTACATGGAAGAAAATAAAAAATGCAACTGGTTACGAAGTATACCAGTCCATGAAGAAAAACAGCGGCTATAAGAAAGTGAAGACAATTACCAAAAATAAGACAGTGACTTATAAAGCCGGAAAGCTAAAGAAAAAGAAAACTTATTACTTCAAGATTCGTACTTATCGTAAAGCAGGAGGAACAACTTATTACGGTAATTACTCAAATGTAAAGAAAATGAAGGTGAAGTAATTGTAGGACAATTTCACCCGCTTAATTTCCTAAAATGAAGCAAATACACCCGTCTGGTTGGCATATTTTTTTAAAAGTCTATGTTATAATATGTACATGGCTTGCTTCTCAGGCTCACTTAGGGAACGCTCCTTATTTTCATTCTGAATTGCCAGCCATTTGATTTTAGAATGAAAACAAATATCTGGGCTAGAGAATGTAACAGTTTTATAAAAGTATTTGGCCTGTGCACCTAATGCATGGGCCTTTCTTTTCTACGGAAAACTCTCAATTTCTCTTGGATATTTTGTAAAATGAGTGAAGGAGAGGGTAGAATGAACAAGATGTATCAAAGGTTAAAAAGAAAATGTATATCGCTTGTACTTTTTGCTCTGCTTGTGGCATTTATAGTTCCATACTATGCATATGCGGCAGATAATGGGGCAGAACCGGCCGCGGCAGCTTCTGCTGCAGAGAGTACAGGCGATTTTTCTATGTCAGAAAGTGAGACGTCAGAAAGTGAGACATCAGAAAGGGAGGAGACGGAGTCTTCGGAAGAGGAGGAGCAGCAGACCAGGGAAGATGCAGATGCATCAGCAAGTACAGAGGCAGATGTACAGGAAAGTACACAAGAGCAGACATTAACAAAAAAAGAGAGAAAGATTGTCCGTAAGAATTTGCAGCTTGGAAGAAGTTATGGTTTTTATGCTTGGGGTGCAGAGGAAGATGCGGCACAGGGACAGTCTGATGAATCAGGAGTGGCAGTGCAGACGGAAGCAGAGGCGGAAGTCTTAAGTCCGGATATTGATACGGTTTTATCTAAGGTAAGAAGCTATATCTTAAGTAAAGATACGAAGCCGGATTACAGTAGCATATGGAATGTTATTGGTTTAAAAAGGAGTGGGCTGTATGTGCCGGAATCTTATATAAATCTTTTTTATAGTAATGTGATCGCATACTGTGAGAGTAAGGACTGGCAGATTACAAGAGCAAAGTATTCAGATTATTCAAAGCTTATACTTGCATTAACAGCGATTGGTGTCGATGCAAGAGATGTGATGGGACATAATCTGTTAGCGTATCTGTCAGATTATGAGAATGTAAGCAGACAGGGGAATAACGGCACGATTTGGGCTTTGATCGCATTAAAGAGTAATCCGGCATATGAGATTCCAGAAGACCCTTCTGCAGTGCAGCAAAACTCAGAGGAGTTACTTGTTAAGAAGGTTGTAGGGATGCAGTGTCAGGATGGTGGCTGGACATTGATGGGAACAACCGGAGATTCCGATATGACAGGAATGGCGATGCAGGCGCTGGCTTCTTATTATAATAAAGATGGATATGAGAATGTTACAGAGGCAATTGACAAGGGACTTGCATGGATAGAAAAGAATCAGCTTTCCAGTGGTGGTTTTGGCACGATGAATACAGAAACTTCGGAAAGTGTGGCACAGATTATCACAGCTCTTTGCGGTGTGGGAATAGATTGTGGAGAAGATGCCCGTTTTATTAAGAATGGGAAATGGCCGATGACAGGATTATTCCAGTATTATATGCCAGAAGGGGGATTTATGCATGTAGCTGCTGATGCCGGGAATAATGGTGGCGGTGCCGGTGGCATTATCGATGGAATGGCAACGGAACAGGGATTGTATGCAACAGTTGCTTACCGTAGATTTTTGGATGGAGAGACATTTCTTTATGATATGAGTGATGTGGCTATTTCGGCAGGAACGAAGCCGGTAGTCAGTCCGACGATTGATACGGGGAGTAATAGTGGAGGAAATTCTTCTTCAACGACAGCAAAAAAGACAGAAACAAAACCGGCAGCTTCTAAAGTAAAGGTAATAAAAGTGGGATTAAATTATAGTACGATTTATCTTACAAAAGGAAAGAGCAAGACGTTAAAAGCGACGGTTTCTCCGTCAAATGCCACGAAGAAGTCAGTGAAATGGTCTTCTTCTAATAAAAAGATTGCAACGGTAAATGCAAAGGGAAAGGTGACAGGAAAGAAAGCAGGAACAGCGACAATTACAGTAAAGGCAAAGGACGGAAGTGGAAAGAAAGCAACCTGTAAGGTCGTGGTGACTGCACCGGCAACAGCGACAACCGCCAAAAAGACAACAACAACTACAGCAGCAAGAAGTCAGACAAAAAGAATTACAACACCGACATCGGGAACAACGAATCGTTCAGTAAGTACAGGAAGTGGAACACCAACTGCTTCGGGAACGACAAAGACACTTTCTTCCGGAAGCACTTCCGGTACAGGTACGGGAAGTACTGCGTCAAAGAGTGCAACAGGAACGACAGCGAAGAAGAAAGATACGGCAGTAGAGGCAACGACAGGAAGCTGGAACTTTAGCGGAGAGGATTACGTACCGGATACTTATGCGGCGGATGAGACAGATGCAGCGGAAGCGGACACCACAGCCGAAAAGGATAATGATACCTCAAAGATTGTGGCTGGTTTAGGGATATTTTATATAGTCAAAAGGATTTGCGCTATTGCAGTGGTAGTGATTATTGCTTTCATTTTATATAAAAAGCGTCATAGGATTGCAAGTGCATTACGCAATTTTCAAAAAGGCGGAGATAAGGAATAGATTAAAAAGATAATCTGTTTTTTAAAGAAAAACTTACTAAATTTCTGATTATCTTTTCATAAGTTGGTAAATGCCGATATAT
>ERZ826764.2574-NODE-2574-length-16687-cov-3.512085_pt1 | contig 16687 bp, 7 predicted proteins | sample MGYA00519870_ERZ826764 | MGnify/ENA primary metagenome ERZ826764 (study PRJEB31778, sample SAMEA3449239) | human gut metagenome | biome: human gut; feature: human-associated habitat; material: faeces | place: United Kingdom | collected 2010/2012 ...
GTGCCTCCCCGAGATTGCCACGTCGGCCGTTGGCCTCCTCGCAATGACAAATCGGGGGCCCCTACCGTTTTTACGATAGCCGGTTCGAATCGGCGGTTTACCGCCGGGCCTGGCTGTCCCCTCCCCTACAAAACAAATCATATCCGAAATTCTGACGGAAAGTGGGAAAATCCCTGCTTTCCGCATTTTGACATGCTCGAAATTCCTTTTTCCGGAGGTGTATCATGGAGCTGATCCTCGATCTTCTGCGGCGGCTGCCCGATTATCCCCGCCTGCGGACCGCGCTGGAGAGCGCGCAGGCTGTCGGCGTATCCGGCGCGGCGCAGATCAACCGTTCCCATCTCATCGCGGCCCTCTGCCGCGACACGGCCCGGCCCGCCGTGGTCGTCTGCCAGGATGAAATGGCCGCACGGCGCACGCAGAGTGAGCTTGCCGCCTTCCTCGGCGCGGAGGCCCCTATCCTGCCGACGCGCGACCTGATGTTTTATGACGCCTCCGCCATCTCGCGCGGCTGGGAGCAGCAGCGCCTGCGCTGCCTTTACGATCTGGCGCGCGGCAAAACGCCCCTGCTCCTGACGACGCTCGAGGCGTTTTCCCTGCGGACGATGCCGAAGGCGCAGCTGTTCTCCGCCGCGATGCGCCTGCTGCCCGGCGCGCAGCTCGAACTGGACGAGCTGATCTCCCGCCTGCTGCACGCGGGCTATTCCCGCTGCTCCCTCGTGGAGGGCGCGGGCCAGTTCAGCGTGCGCGGCGGCATTGTGGACATCTTCTCCCCGGCGGAGGAGCGCCCGGTGCGTCTGGAATTCTTCGGCGACGAGATCGACACCATGGGCTATTTTGACCCCGTCACGCAGCGGCGCGTCGAAAATGCCGATGAGCTCGTCATCCTGCCCGTGGCCGAAACACTGCCTGCCCTGCACCCCGGCGGCATCGAGGGGCTGGCGCAGGAGCTGGACGGCCTGCTGGCCCGCCAGCGCCGCCGCAAAACGCCGAACGAGGCTCTGATGCGCACGCTGCAGGCAGACGCCGACGCGCTGCGGAACGGACTGACCTTCTCGGCGGCCGACCGCTATCAGGCCCTCATCTATCCGGAGTTCGCCTGCGCCGCGGACTACCTGCCCGCCGAGGCGCTGGTGTTCTTCTGCGACCACGGGAATCTGCGCCGCAGCGCGCAGCGCGCGCAGGAGGAGCTGGGCATGATGCTCGACAGCCTGCTGCAGTCCGGCCTGCTGTGCGGCGAGCTGTGCGATTTTTCCGCAGACTGGGAGCAGCTGTGCGGCCGCGTGGCCGGGCACGGCGCGGCGTTCTTCGACTCGTTCCTCGCCGCGAGCTACCCGCAGAGCCTGCAGCCGTCGCTGCTCGTGAATGTCACGGCCAAGCAGCTGCCGTCCTACGGCGGCAATCTGGACGCGGCGGCCTCGGACCTCGCGTTCTACCAGAAAAACGACTATGCCTCCCTTGTGCTGTGCGGCAACCGCCGCCGCGGCGAGATCCTCGCCCAGCAGCTGCGGGAGAAGCATCTTTCCGCCTTCCTCGCCTTTCCGCTGACAAAGCTCCCCGCACCGGGGCAGATTTTACTGACGGACGGCGCGCTTCCGTTCGGCATGGAATACCCCGACCTGCGCTTCGCCATTCTGACGGAAGGCCAGCTGTTGGCGCAGGCCGCTCAGAAACCGCGCAAAAAGCATCAAAAAGCGACCAACCGGCAGAAACTCAGCTCGTTTACGGACCTTTCGCCTGGCGACCTCATCGTGCATGAGTACCACGGCATCGGCCGCTATGTCGGCATGGAGCAGATCCGCGTCGACGGCATCATCAAGGACTATGTCAAGATCGCCTATCAGGGCACGGACACGCTGTATGTCCCGGCGACGCAGCTTGATCTCATCTCCAAATACATTGGCGGCGGCGAGGACACGGTCGTCAAGCTCAACAAGCTCAGCGGTGACCAGTGGCAGAAGACAAAGGCCCGCGCGAAATCCGCGGCCAAGGACCTTGCCGCCGGGCTCATCCAGCTCTATGCCGAGCGCAAGCGCCGCATGGGCTACGCCTTCGCGGCCGACACGCCGTGGCAGGCGGAGTTCGAGGACAACTTCCCCTACGCCGAGACGGACGATCAGCTGCGCTGCATCGAGGAGATCAAGGCGGACATGGAGTCGCCGCAGCCCATGGACCGTCTGCTGTGCGGCGACGTCGGCTTCGGCAAGACCGAGGTCGCGCTGCGCGCGGCCATGAAGGCCGTGCTCGACGGAAAGCAGGTCGCCATCCTCGTGCCGACGACCGTGCTGGCGCAGCAGCATTACACGACGGCCCTCAACCGCTTCCGCGGCTTCCCCGTAAACATCGGCGCGCTTTCGCGCTTTTCCACCCCGCAGCAGCAGCGCAAGGTCCTGTCCGATCTGCGCACGGGCACGCTCGACCTCGTAGTCGGCACGCACAAACTGCTGCAGAAGGACGTGGAGTTCCACGACCTCGGCCTTCTCATCGTGGACGAGGAGCAGCGCTTCGGCGTGACGCACAAGGAAAAGCTCAAGGAGCTGGCCCGCGGCGTCGACGTGCTCACGCTCTCGGCCACGCCCATCCCGCGCACGCTCAACATGGCCCTGTCCGGCCTGCGCGACATGTCCACCATCGAGGAGCCGCCGCACGACCGCTACCCCGTGCAGACCTTCGTGCTGGAATATGCCGAGCCGGTGCTGATCGACGCCATGCGGCGCGAGATCGAGCGCGGCGGTCAGGTGTATTATCTGCACAACCGCGTCGAGAGCATCGAGCAGTGCGCCGCGCGCATCAAGCGCGCCCTGCCGGACGCCGAGATCGCCGTCGCCCACGGCAAAATGAGCGAGGAGGAGCTCAGCGACGTCATGCAGCGCATGGATGAGGGCGAGGTGCAGATCCTCGTCTGCACGACCATCATCGAAACGGGCATCGACATTCCGAATGTCAATACCTTGATCATTGAGGACGCCGATAAGCTCGGCCTTGCCCAGCTGCATCAGATCCGCGGGCGCGTCGGCCGCAGCAGCCGCCATGCCTATGCCTACCTGACGTTCCGCCGCGGCAAGGTCCTCACAGAGATCGCCGAAAAGCGCCTGAACGCCATCCGCGACTATGCGGAGTTCGGCTCCGGCTTCAAGATCGCCATGCGCGACCTCGAAATTCGCGGCGCGGGCAACCTGCTCGGCGCGGCACAGTCCGGCCACATGATCTCCGTCGGCTATGACCTCTACCTCAAGCTGCTCGAGGAGGCCGTGCTCGAGGAACGCGGCGAGCCGTCGCCGGAGGAGAGCGCCTGCACGGCCGACCTCGACGTCACGGCGAACATCGACAAGGCCTATGTGACCTCGGGCGAGCAGCGCATGGACCTCTACCGCCGCATGGCGGGCATCCGCTCGCAGAGCGATGCCGACGAGCTGCTCGACGAGATCGTCGACCGCTACGGCGACCCGCCCAGGGGCGTCATGAACCTCATCGACATCGCCCTGCTGCGCGCCCGCGCCAGCGCCGCCGGCATCCGCGACATCGCCCAGAAGGGCCGCACGCTCCGCTTCCGGCTGGCGCAGTTCGACTTTGCCGTCGTCTCCCGCGTGGCCGGGCAGTACCAGAAGCGCATGTTCGTCGAGCCGAAGAGCGACGAGCCTGCCATCACGCTCCAGCTGACCGCGAAGGAGGATCCCCTGCAGGCCGCGGAGAGGTTCGTGAAGACCTATCAGGGAGAGTAGAAGCTGCACGCTTTGCAGCACCGAGGCATGCGGCAAGAGCAACACGGGATACAGCGGTGTACGGACACGGTGCACAATTCACAGTCTTGCGATCGTTCGGTGAATCATAACGTGCTTCAATCGTCCGCAATGGTGAGCGGATAGCCGTAATTGCCGTCCTCCATCCGGAACCCGCCCTTGCGATCCGCCTGCCATATGTCGTTGCAGACATCCTTCTCGGACCGCGTGAGCGCTCTGCACCTCCGGGACTCCTCAATGCAGATGCAGCCGCGTCGATGCAGGATGCTGTATACATTGTTTTTGCAGATATGCTCACCATATTGCTGCGTTGTACATGACATTTTCTCGCTTACCGCCCCGAAGATTTTCTCAAAAAATTTCTTCGCTTCCCCCTCTTGACAAAGGCAAAAAATATGATTATAATGCACTTAATTTCAAACGACAAACCTGTGAGGAAGAAGAGTAGCACAGCACAGGGCATCCCAAGAGAGCTTCGGGTGGTGAGATCGGAGCGGTGCGCAGCGGTGTGAATGGCCTTCCGAGGGCGGCTTGAACGGGAAATTTTCCCAAGTAGGGTCCGACGGGAACCCTCCCGTTATCCGTGGGGTACGCATGATGGTGCGTAAAAGCGAGTGGACATCGCAAGATGTCAATTTGGGTGGTATCGCAGAAGCAAAGGCTTTTGTCCCATGTGGGGCAGAAGCCTTTTTTGTTTTTAAAATCCAGGCCGCCGGCACCGGTCCCTCCATCCGCCGCCCAAAATACCCATATCAAATTTTGGAGGAAAACAAAAATGAAAAAGAACATGCTGAGCCGTGTGCTGACTCTGGCCCTGGCCGCCCTGCTGGCCCTGTCTCTCTTTGCCTGCGGCAAAAAAAGCGATGACAATTCCACCGGCTCCTCCGGTGCCGCATCCTATCAGGTCGGCATCTGCAGCTATGCGGACGATGCATCCCTGAACCAGATCGTGGACAACATCGAGTCCCGGCTCAAGGCCATCGGCCAGGAGAAGGGCGTCACCTTCGAGATCAGCTATGATAACTGCAACACCGATTCCGCCGTGCTGAATCAGATCATCGCCAACTTCATGGCCGACAAGGTGGACCTGATGATCGGCGTAGCCACTCCCGTGGCCGTGGCCATGCAGGCCGCCACCGAGGGCACTGACATTCCCGTGGTCTTTGCCGCCGTGTCCGACCCTGTGGGTGCGGGTCTGGTGGAGAGCCTGGAGGCCCCCGGCGCCAACATCACCGGTACCTCCGACTATCTGGACACCGATGCCATTTTGGACCTGATTTTCGCCGCCAACCCTGACGCCAAGAGCATCGCCCTGCTGTATGACCTGGGGCAGGACTCCTCTGCCGCTCCCATCAGGAATGCCAAGGCGTACCTGGACAAGAGGGGCGTGTCCTACAAGGAGTATAACGGCACCACCACCGACGAGATCAGCCTGGCCGTCAGCAGCATCGTGGCCGACAAGGCCGACGCCGTGTTCACCCCCACCGACAACACCGTGATGACCGCAGAGCTGGCCATTTACGAGGCTCTGGCCAAGGCCGGCATCCCCCACTACACCGGCGCTGACTCCTTCGCCCTGAACGGTGCGTTCCTGGGCTACGGCGTAGACTATGCCAACCTGGGCGTGGAAACCGCCAACATGGTCTCCGGCATTCTTCTGGACGGCAGCAAGCCCTCCGCCACCCCCGTGCTGACCTTCGACAATGGCACCGCCACCATCAACACCGACATCTGCAGGGAGCTGGGCCTGAACTATGACGAGCTGGCCAAGACCTTCGCCCCTCTGTGCACCAAGGTTCAGTCCATCGTCACCGCCGAGAGCTTCGACGATTTGAATGAATAAGAAATCAAGCATCCATCAGCGGGCCCCCGCTGATGACCCTCGCACCGCCCACTCAGTAAACAAACCCATTGCAGAGGAAAGGAGAAGCCTCTCATGAACATTTTATCTCTGGTCCAAACCGCCCTGGAGCTGAGCCTCATCTGCTCGCTGACCGTGCTGGCACTGTTTTTGAGCTACTCCATGCTCAATGTATGCGACCTTTCCACCGACGGCTGCTTCACTCTGGGCGCCGCTGTGGGTGCTATGGTAGCCATTGCCGGGCATCCCTACCTGGCCATTCTGGCCGCCATGGGCGCCGGAGTCCTCTCCGGCTTTATCACCGCCCTGCTGCAAACGAAAATGGGCATTGACAGCCTCCTGGCGGGCATCATCGTCAACACCGGGCTCTACTCCGTCAATATCGCCGTCATGGGCGGCTCCTCCCTGCTGAACATGAACAAAACCGAGACCGTATTCACCAAGGCCCGGGCTCTGCTGCAGGGCACCTTCCTGGCTAAGCAGTATAAGCTGCTTGTGGCGGCCATCGCCGTGATTGCCGTGGTAGTTTTTTTGGTCCTGTTTCTGCACACCCGCCTGGGTCTGGCCATCCGCGCCACCGGCGACAATCCCGACATGGTCCGCTCCTCCTCTATCAATCCCACCTTTACCACCATCGTAGGCCTGTGCGTGGCCAATGCCTTCACGGGTCTGTCCGGCTGCCTGCTGGCCCAAAGTCAAAAATCCGTCAGCATCGACATCGGCACCGGCATGGTGACCATCGCCCTGGCCTCCCTGCTCATGGGTCAGGTGCTGCTGGGCAAGGGCAGCATTCTCAAGCGGGCCATCGGCATGGTGGTGGGCGCCTTTGCCTTCCGTCTGGTGTATACCATCGCCCTGCGGCTGGATATGCCCGCCTTCATGCTGAAGCTGGTGTCCTCGGTGATCGTGGTGCTGGCCATCGCCACTCCCTATTTCAAAAAGCAGCTGCCTATGCTGCGCCGCCGCATGGCTGCGCGAAAGGAGGCCCGCCTTCATGCTGAAGATTGAAAAAATATCCAAGACCTTCAACCCCGGCACCATCCATGAAAAGGCAGCCCTGCAGGGCCTGAGCCTGCACCTGCTCCCCGGGGATTTCGTCACCGTCATCGGCTCCAACGGCGCAGGCAAATCCACCCTCCTTAACGCCATCAGCGGCAGCTTTTTCACCGACAGCGGCAGCATTTATCTGGACGGAAGAAATATCACCTTCCTGCCGGAATATCAGCGCTCCCGCCAAATCGGCCGTCTGTTCCAGGATCCTATGCGCGGCAGCGCCCCCCACATGACCATTGAGGAAAACCTCTCTCTGGCGGCCTCCGGCGGCTGGCTCAGCCATGTGACCCGGGCGGAAAAAGCCGCCTTCCGGGAAAAGCTGGCTCAGCTGGACATGGGCCTGGAGAACCGGATGAAGCAGCCCGTGGGGCTGCTTTCCGGCGGCCAGCGTCAGGCGCTGACGCTGGTGATGGCCACCTTCAAGCCGCCGAAGCTCCTGCTGCTGGATGAGCATACCGCTGCTCTGGACCCCGCCACGGCAGAAAAAGTGCTGGAAATCACCCGTCAGACCGTCTCGGAGAACCGTATCACCACCCTCATGGTCACCCACAATATGCACCAGGCCCTGGAGCTTGGCAACCGCACATTGATGATGGACAGAGGCCATATCATTCTGGATGTTGCCGGAGCGGAACGGGCGGGCATGACCGTGGAGGACCTGCTGACTAAGTTCAAAAGCGGTGCTGGCAAGGCCCTGGACAATGACCGTATTCTCTTGTCGGAACAAACAAAATCGAATAAAAAAGGCGCATCGAATGCCACGGACTGATCACGAAGCATGGAACAAAACAGTCTGTCCGGCGCGGCAAGGGCAAATAACATCACCGGGAGAAGCAAAAAGCTCTTATGATATGAGGAGCTGGAACGGCAGCTTTTCGGATTTTTATCATGATGGCAAGCCTTTGCCGGCCGATGCCGGCGTTTATGCAGCAACGCTGGAATCCTGTCAAAATTTGTAAAAAATGGAAAAAAATCAGACATGTTTCCGGCCGATATTTAGAACTGCACGGCATCTCTGTATGTGTATTTTTAATTGCATATAGCGGATGTTTGTGATAATATATATAGAACGCCATTGGTGTGGAAGCGGCCGCATGCCCGGCTTGTGGACATACCAAAATAAAGAAAGAAGGCAGGTTTATGAAAAGCACACACTTAAGAAAACGCATTGTGGCTGCATTGCTGGCCGTGGTGTTAGCTGTTAGTTTAGCTGCGCCATCTCTGGCAATTGAGGAAACAGGCGTCTCGAAATCAGGCAGCAACGGGCTGACTTGGGAGGAAATAGACAGCAGCTCTGTTCAGGTAGAGTCCCCCATTCAGGCGAATACCAGCGTAGTGGAAAAGACGGTAGAACACGAAGACACCGATATGGTTCGTGTCTCCATTATTCTAAAGGACGCCTCTACCCTGGAAAAGGGCTTTACCTCTGATGAGATTGCAGCTGCTGATCGCAGCGCCATGCAATATCGGCGGAAGCTGGAGAAGCAGCAGGACAGCATGGCTGCCGCCATCTCCAAGCAGGCACTGAATGGTGCAAAGCTGGATGTTGTTTGGAATATGACATTGGCAGCCAATATAATTTCTGCAAATGTCCAATATGGGCAGATCGAGAAAATCAAGGAAGTTGCCGGTGTGCAGGAGGTCATTCTTGAGAACCGGTATGAGCCCTGCGTGGTGAAGCAGGAGGAGACGGCGGATCCCAATATGGCTACCTCCGATAAGATGATCGGCTCCAGCGCTGCGTGGGCGGCAGGCTATACCGGCGCAGGAAGCCGGATCGCAATTATCGACACGGGCGCCGATGTGGATCATCCCTCTCTGGATCCGGATGCGCTGAAATATGCCTTGCAGGGGAGTAATGCGACGATCATGACGGAGGCTGACTTGACCGATGAGGTGCTGAATCAGCTAAATGCATATACTCGCAAGGCCGGACTGACCGCAGCAGATTTTTATGTCAACGAGAAAATCCCGTTCGGCTTTAACTATGTGGATGCGGACACGGATATCACGCATGATAATGATACGCAGGGCGATCACGGCTCGCACGTGACCGGCATCGCGGCGGGAAACCGTTTTGTGAAGGACGAAGCCGGAAACTATGTCGCAGCGTTGGACTCTGTCATGACGCAGGGCGTGGCGCCCGATGCGCAGATCCTGACGATGAAGGTCTTCGGCAAGGGCGGCGGCGCCTATGATTCAGACTACATGGTCGCGATTGAAGACGCCATGGTGCTGGGCGCGGACGCAGCGAACCTCTCCCTGGGCGGAAGCTTCCCGGGCTACTCCGAGTATACGGAAGAGAAATACCGTCATATTCTTGATGAAATCGTTGGCAGCGGCATGGTTGTCACAATTTCTGCAGGTAATTCCGGCAGCTGGTTTGACCAAACTGCGTTTGGCCTTCCCTATGCGGGCAGCGTGAACTGGGCTACAAACGGCAGCCCCGGCTCCTATGTTAACTCGCTGTGTGTAGCCTCCGTCGATAACGCGGGCGTTACAGACAATTATCTGAAGGTGAAAGGTCATAACATGACCTACACGGAAAAAAGCTATCAGAACAAACCGATCTATACCATCGGCGGAAGCCATGAGTATATTTATCTGGACAAGATCGGTACCGCGGAAGAGTTTGCAGCAGTCAAGGATGTCCTGGCAGGGAAAATTGCAATTTGCAATCGAGGTGATACCGCATTTTACGAGAAGGCAGAAGCCGCGGTTTCCAATGGCGCAATTGCGACCATTATCGTCAATAATCAGCCGGGCTCCAATTATATGGATCTGACCGATTATAAAAAAACGGAGCCCTGCGTCTCTATTTCTCAGACGGATGGCACGTTCCTGCGGGAAAGCTCCACGAAGGTGACGGGCCAGGATGGCAGTGTTCTGTATTATAGCGGCGAGATGTTTGTGAGCTCCGAGCGGGAGTCCTGGGATCTGGGAGAAGACTACTACACGATGAGCAGCTTCTCCAGCTGGGGCATTCCCGGCGCCCTGACGATGAAGCCGGAGATCACGGCGCCCGGCGGCCGGATCTACTCCCTGAAGGACGGCGGAGAGTATCAGAATATGTCCGGTACCTCTATGGCTTCTCCGCAGGTAGCCGGAATGGCGGCGCTGGTCGCTGAGTACATCAAGCAGAATGATCTGGCCGAAAAGACGGGACTGGCTGTGCGTACGCTGGCCCAAAGCCTGCTGATGTCAACTGCTCAGCCGATCGTTGAGAAGCAGGGTGTTGATGAGCAGGGGAAGACACTGGAGGGTTACTACTCTGTTCTGCAGCAGGGTGCAGGCCTTGCAAATATCGGCGCGGCTGTCAATAGCGGAAGCTATTTGATGATGGATCAGGATGCAACAGATTCGTATGCAGACGGAAAGATCAAAGCCGAGCTGGGAGACGATCCCCAGCGCACCGGTGAGTATTCCTTTGGCTTTACGCTGTACAATCTGGAGAATACGGACAGCACGTTTACCTTAAGCGCTGATTTCTTTACGCAGGCGGCACTTCAGGGCGAGCTCAATAACGGGAACGGGCAAGTCATGAATTTCTCGGACAAAAAGACTGCCGCATTAGCCGCGGACGTTGTCTGGGACGTGGATGGGAAAACGCTGAAGCCGGAAATGCCTGCGGATCTGGACGGCTGCGATTTTGACGGAAGCGGCAAGGTAACCGCGGATGACGGTCAGGCGCTGCTGGACTATGTGACCGGCGTGCGGACCGAGATCAGCAGCAAGAGCCGTGCGGATCTGGATAAGGACGGAGACATCGATACCTATGATGCCTACCTGTTCTTCTCCCGCCTGAGCAGCGCTGCCGTGACGGTGCCTGCAAACGGAAAGATTCACGTCACGATTCGTGCAAAGGTCCTTGGTCTGGACAGCTACGACGAAAAGAACGGCGGTGCAGGCGCTTATGTCGAGGGTTATGTATTTGCCAACGAGGTAAGCAGCAAAGAGGGTGTCGAAGGGACCAGCCATTCTATCCCGGTGCTGGGCTACTACGGAAATTGGACCGATGCCTCCATGTTTGATGTCGGCAGCTTTATTCAGTATCACTACGGCATGGAGACCCGTCCTCCCTACATGCTCGCTGCAATTCAGCAGGCAGCGCAGCTCCAGTCGCTGACCATAAAATACAAAGGCGTGGATGACTCCTATTCCCTTGGCGGAAATCTGTATGTAGACGACGGATTCTACGATGCAGATCGTTACTCCATCAACCCGGATACCGCAAAGATCTCTGATATTTATTTCTGCCTGATCCGAAATGCGGCCAATGGCCGGATCACTGTGACCGGCGAGGACGGTACGGTATATCTCAACAAGGAGACTCAGGCTCCGATCATTGGCGCCTACTATTTCTCGAACCAGAAGACGTGGATGCAGGTACAGAGCGGCTTGTCCGTGGATTGTGCGCCGGATGCCGCGGAAGGCGAAAAGCTGACTGTGAAGCTTACCATGGCGCCGGAGTATTATGTGGATTACAGCGGCTCGACGCTTTCGACGGATTGGGATGCGCTTGGTGAGGGAGCAAGTCAGACCTATACGATGTTTGTTGACAAGACTGCTCCTACGCTGACCGACATTACGCTTTCCGAGGACCTGATCAACGACGGACGGGTCATGACCGTTACGGCCTCCGACAACAGATATGTTGCAGCAGCGGTGCTGTACGATTACTCGACCGGGAAAATCCTTGCGAGGACGGGCGGTTCTCCGAAGGGAGCAAGCCGCGGCGAGGCTGTTACCATGTCGTTGGATGCAAACGGAACAGCAAATGCAGCGCATCTGCTGCTGCAGGTATATGACTACGCAAACAACTGCAGTACCTACAAGATCAATCTGAACAAGTCTGAGCTGAATGATCCTGTTGAGGTTTCCTTGAATCGCAGCACGCTGAAGCTTTTCAAGGGCGGCACGGCGACGCTGGAGGCGGAAGTAACGCCGTTCGGCATCCATCCCGATACGGTGACCTGGACCAGCGACAATACGAATGTGGCTACCGTGGACGAAGACGGTACGGTTACCGGCATTGGAGACGGCACTGCCACGATCACGGCAACCTCTGTAAAGGATCCTACCAAGAGCGCAGCCTGCACGGTTACCGTTGAGGTTTTGAAGGTTACGCTGACCGGCGCGCTGATGGATGGCTCTTCCACCTCCCAGTTCTATACGTGGGATATGGAAAATGATACTACATGGACGCCGGGGGCTGTGATGGAGGTCGATGGCATTACCTCTACCGCATATGACACTGACCGCAACAATGTCATTGTGGTTGACGGAAATGAACGGAAGCTCCATCAGGTCGACATGGAGAGCGGCAAGGTTCTGGCGGACTATGATGCCGTTGCGGGCGGTAACTTTAATGTGCCGCTGTTTGATCTGGAATACAGCGAGCTGTTTACCAAGGGCGACATTCCGGCCTGCTACAGTATCTATAACTTTATGCTCAACAAGCCTGCGGAACTGGGCAGCATTCGTACGGACGGCTTCATGCTGTTCATTGATTTCCTGCTTTACGGAAACGGAGCCGATAAGTTTACGGCGATGACCTCGCTCGGCAAGACAAAGCTCGATCTGGATCAGGACGGCACTGCGGAAACGGATGCGGAGGTGCTGCTGCTGCTGGATAACCGCGGCAACGTGTGGACCTTCCAGATTTATGACGGGATCGACTACAGCAGCACGACAGGCAAATATGAGATTGCAAAGTCTAACCTGACCAGTGCATTTAAAATGTACTTCATGGGCGACGATAACGGCACGCCGCTGTGCTCTATGGTTCCCACGACGGTCAATGGACAGCTGGCATTGTATTTGTCCTACTTTACCGGCAAGGCCAATGAGCTCTACCGTCTGACATACGATTCCGCCAAGAACTTCTGGACCGGCGAAAAGCTGGCCAGCTTCGGCGAGAATGTATATCCGGCAACGATCCTGAAGATCGACAATCATGAGGCCAACCAGACGGAGCTGGAGCAGATCGTAAGCAATCTGCCGCTGGGCTCCCACACGGTACAGTCTCAGGATTTGACAGACATGCTCAAATCTGCTGCGGTTGAAGAAACGGCCGCGTCTTATGGTGCGCTCAATACAGCAGCAGAAAAAACCGCATCGGCGAAACCGGCGGCTGACATCGCGGGCGAACAGCCTGCATCCTCGGAGATCATTACCTCGGAGGATCAGAACACGGTCACCCTGAAGCTGGTGTCGGGAGGAACGGCCCCCACCACGAACGGGCTCATGAGCGTCAGCTACGATGCTGCCGGCTGGGAGCTGAAGAATGTCATTGGAAACGCGCAGTATTTCTCCTACAAGGCTGAAGCCGGAAAGGTAACGCTTGGTTATGTTTCCGTGGACAGCATGCCTGCCGGAGAACAGGTCGCAGAGCTGACGTTCACCAAGACGAATGCCGGCAAGGACGCCGATCCCCGGTTCACGGTCCAAAAGACAGAGCGAAATGAACAGCAGATCGATGAGGTGGAGCATCTGACGGCAAGCAGCAACCGGGATGATCCGTGCCCGTCGAAGGAATTCCAGGATCTCAGCACAACGGCTTGGTATCATGAGTCCGTGGACTATGTGTTGTCTAAGGGCATTATGCAGGGCTACGGCGACGGCACCTTCCGCCCCGATGAGACCGCGACCCGTGCCCAGGTGGTGACGCTGCTCTATCGCATTGCGGGAGAACCTGCTGTGGATGATTCCAAGGCCCTGCCCTTCACCGACGTGAATCTGGAGAGCTGGTACGGCAGCGCCCTGCGTTGGGCTTACCAGAACGGCATCACCACCGGTGTCAGCGCGGATACCTTTGCGCCTGACGACTGCGTGACGCGCGAGCAGTTGGTTTCCTTCCTCGCTCGGTATGCCAAGGTGACCGGCGCCTATGAAAAGGTGTCCGAAGACCTGAGCAGCTTCTCTGACAGAGATCGTGTCTCCTCCTATGCTGTGGAATCCATGCAGTGGGCTGTTGCCAACGGCATCATTCTCGGCACAGAAACGGGCAAGCTGGAGCCCATGGCTACGGCCACCCGTGCCCAGCTTGCGGCAGTGGTCGCCAGATACTGCCAGAGCATTCACTGATTTCTATCCGAAACGGCGTGCTTACCGGGGGCGTATTGCCCCGCGGTGAGCACGGCGCAAGCCCCAGGGCTTGACAAAAAAACAACGTGCAAAAGCAGCCCCACAGAAGTGTTTCTGTGGGGCTGCTTAGACTCTCAAAACCCTGCCTGGCCGAAAGTCAGTGTCCGTTTATGATACCACTTTCCGCGGCCTCGCAGCGGCACTTCGGGGGACAGCCGCCATGATCCTGCTCAGGCGGTTTACATAAAGTTCACAATTGTAACGCTTTTGTTGGCAAAACGTTGTTGCATTTTGGCGGCTTCCCGGTATAATAGGATAGGAACAAACGGCGGCGAATGCCGTCTGGAGAATAGGCGGCATTCTGCCGTAGAACCACCGGAGAAGGAGATTCAAATGGGTAAATTTGAAAAAGGCAAACGCCCGACGCAGGCTCAGTCCTATGCCGAGCCGCAGCGTGCGCCGAAAAAGAAAAAGCAGAAAAAGCAGTCCCGCCTCGGCCTGATCGTCGCGCTGCTGGCCGTGGCCGTCGTGCTCGTCGGCTGCGGCGTGGGCTATATGTTCCTGCGCGACGACGGCAGGATCGTCAACAACCTCTATGTCGCAGGCGTCGATCTCAGCGGCATGACGAAGGAGGAGGCGCGCGCCGCGCTCGAAAAGGGCGTGAGTGTCTACGGGAAGGAAAATATGAACGTCGCGCTCTACACGCGCCCCTATGACACGTTCACCTCGACATATGACCCGGCGCAGATCCCGCTCGTCGACATTTTCGGCAAGCCGCTCGATGCCTCCGCGCAGACCGAGGCGACAGAGCCGACCGAGACCGCGCCTTCGGAGACGGAGCCGGTGACGGAAGCGCCGACCGAGGCCCCGACGGAGGAGCCGACCGAGGACCCGAACACCCCGCGCGACGAGGACGGCAAGCCGATGACGCTGCTGACAAAGCTGTGCCTGACGCCGTCGGACACGGCGGTCCGCCTCGACCTCGACAAGGCCGTGGAGGCTGCCTATGCCTACGGCCGCGGCGGCGGCCTGTTCTCCCGCGTGAAGAAGAACGCGCTGACGGAGCGCACCGATCTGAACGTCGCCGATTTCCTCACGCTCGATGAAAGCTACGTCCGCACGATGCTGGACGAATATGCCAAGGACGCCGTGAGCGAAAAGACGGAGCCCTCCGTCACCGAGGGCACGACGACCGTGACGGACGACGAGGGCGAGGAGCGCGCGCTCAAGACCCTGACGGTCAAGCTCGGCAGCGCGGGCCGCGAGATCAACACGGACGAGCTGTACAAGGCCGTGCTCACCGCCTATGCCGACGCAAATTTCGAGATGCAGTATGTGGTGGAGGAGGACCTGCCGAAGGCCTTTGACCTCGACGCCCTGTACCACAAGTATTATGTTGCGCCGGTGAACGCCGTGTGCAACGAGGACACCTATGAAGTGACCGACGGCTCGGACGGCTACGGCTTCGACATCAAAAAGGCCATGGACGAGCTGGAGAAGGCAGGCCCCGGCGGCGAGGTCACGCTGACGCTCGACGTCATCAAGCCGCAGTACACGAAGGAATCCCTGCAGGAGAAGCTGTTCCACGATGAGCTTGCCAGCTATGACAGCCCGTACAACGCCGGTCTCATCGGCCGAAGTGAGAACCTGCGTCTGGCCTGCCTGGCCATCAACGGCTATGTGCTCAAGCCCGGCGAGACGTTCTCGTTCAACGGTGTCGTCGGCGAGCGCACGGCGGCCAAGGGCTACAAGGAGGGCGGCGTGTATGTCGGCGGCGAGACCGTCCAACAGCTCGGCGGCGGCGTCTGTCAGGTCGCGTCCGTGCTGTACTACTGCACGCTGAAATCCGACCTCGAGGTCATCGCGCGGCAGGAGCACCAGTATGTGCCGGACTATATTCCCTGGGGCATGGACGCCACGATCTACTGGGGCAGCCTCGACTATAAATTCCGCAACAACACGACCTATCCCATCCGCATTCTGGCGGAGGCCTCCGGCGGCTATGTCCGCGTGCGCTTCATGGGCACGGAGACGAAGGATTACACCGTGGAGCTGGACTACAAGGCCGCGATGACCCACAAGAGCAAGACCGAGGAGGTCGAGATCTCCAAGGGCATGAAGAACTACGACAAGTACAAGGACTATAAGGACGGCGAGCGCATCCAGGTCGGCTACGACGGCTATGAGGTCGATACCTACCGCATGAAGTACGACAAGAACGGCAAGCTGCTGTCCACGGAGAAGGTCAACCACTCGAGCTACGACTGGCGCAACCGTCTGGTCGCCAAGCTCGTCGAGGAGACGGAGCCCCCCACGGAGGCGCCGACGGAGCCGACGGAAAGCCCGACGGAAAGCCCGACGGAAAAGCCCACGGAGCCGGAGCCGACGGAACCGCCCACGGACGCCCCGACCGAGTCCACCGGCGGCGACGAAGAAGCGCCGTGATATAAGGCAACACCGCATAATTCCTCTTCGGCCTTCGCCGGATATTTTTCGCCGATTCTGCGGTTCGAAAAGTTTGAAATACACAAAGTATTCCTGCACTTTTCAAACCTTGTATCGGCAAAAAATCTCTCGCCGAATGCTCTTGTTGAATTATGCGGTATTGCCATAAAAACCGGACCGGCTCACCCAAATGAGCCGGTCCGATTTTTGTATCTGATTTGTATCTGACAGGATAGAAAGGCACGGGGCAAGCGGAAAGCGGAGAACCTGCCAAGGCTGCCGGCCGTGCGTTGTAGGGGACGGCGTCCTCGACGTCTCGTGGCGCAACGGCAAATTTCCGTGCACTCTCGTCGACCGCACACGCCATTGTAGGGGAGCGGACAGCCGCTCCCGGCGCCGCACTTGCGTCTAGTACAGGCTGCCGTTAAAATGGCAAACGCCCCCGAATTGTCATTGCGAGGAGGCCAAAGGCCGACGTGGCGCCCTGAGCGCGAAGCGCGAG
>ERZ826764.2581-NODE-2581-length-16651-cov-14.145095_pt1 | contig 16651 bp, 17 predicted proteins | sample MGYA00519870_ERZ826764 | MGnify/ENA primary metagenome ERZ826764 (study PRJEB31778, sample SAMEA3449239) | human gut metagenome | biome: human gut; feature: human-associated habitat; material: faeces | place: United Kingdom | collected 2010/2012 ...
TTTGTTCGCAGCGAAGATAGAGATTTCAATTATGAGCCAATTTTTGACTGCTTACTGTCCAGTCGTTTTTACTCTCAGAATGTCTTTTGAGAGCAATTTTATATTATTTATAATTGATCTTTTAATCCGCATACAAATAATGGGATTGTATGCCTCAATGTTTTACAATAATGAATAACGATAATAATCATAATACAATCCAAGAGTTCGACGTAAATTTAATCTGTGATTTCTTTTTAAATACAAACCGGCAAGGTCCCGGAAGTCCCGAAGCAACCTTAAAAGCACTAAGCTTTATAAATAATCTCACTGTTCAATCCCTTATCGCCGATCTCGGTTGTGGGACAGGAGGTCAGACAATGGTATTGGCACAACATACACCGGGAAGTATTACAGGACTCGACTTCTTTCCGGAATTTATTGAATGCTTCAACAGGAATGCCGAAAAGTTAAATTTACAAGATAGAGTAAAAGGTGTAGTCGGCTCAATGGATGCCCTTTCTTTTGAAAAAGAATCCCTAGACTTGATTTGGTCGGAAGGAGCTATTTATAATATCGGTTTTGAACGAGGATTGAACGAGTGGCGCAATTATTTGAAACCGGGAGGATACCTTGCCGTTTCTGAAAGTGTCTGGTTTACCGATCACCGTCCGGCAGAGATTCATGATTTCTGGATGAATGCTTACACGGAAATAGATACAATTCCTAATAAAATAGTACAAATACAAAAAGCGGGATATATTCCCGTTGCTACGTTCATTCTTCCGGAGAATTGCTGGACAGAACATTATTATGTTCCGCAGGCCAAAGCCAAAGAAATGTTTATCAAGAAGTATGCAGGGAATAAAACAGCTGAAAAACTGATGGCATCCATCTGCCATGAAGCTGAATTATATAGTAAGTATAAAGAATACTATGGATATGCATTTTTTATAGCAAAGAAAATAAATCCCTTTCAAGGTTAGTGGAAAGAAGAGTAAAGTGACCTTCTAAAACATATTCAAGTAGTGCAGACATTCTGTTCAAGGAGTATCTGCACTCGCTTTTTTATATATCAAGTATTTCCATTAAAGCGCTTTTCAGTACATAGGCACTTATACCCAGTCGTCTTTTTCACCGCCTCATTCAGATAAACAGATGAGACATTGAGCAGCAAAGCATATTCTTGTGGGCGTTTTAATGAATGGAATTTTACAGCCTATAAGGCTTTAAATTGTTTTATGATAATAGTTTTAATTACCCTCTTTTTAAAACGTTTTCTAATTGACAAAGTAATTCATTTTCAATCAGAAAACCGAATTGATAAAGAATCATATCTTGTTGAACTTAGTCTTCCATTCCTAATATTTTCTTCATTTGCGGTCGGAATCCATCTCCCCATTTTTCTAATTGTTCAATAATGGGAAGCAGTGTTCTACCTTGCTCTGTAATGGAATATTCTGTATGGGGAGGAAGTTCCGAAAAAATCTTTTTCTGTATCATGCCATGAATCTCCAGTTCTTTCAGTTGTTGGTTGATTACCCTTGGGCTGGCATCATCAAAGTAACGATGAAGTTCACTCGGGCGCTTCGGGCCTTTGTCCAATTCTTGAATAATGCAGCTTTTCCATTTTCCACCAATCACTTCCATCGCTATTTTCACACCGCAGTCTATATCAAAAGGTATTTTCTTTCTGTACATAAATCTTCTTTTTTCTGCAAAATTAATCATATTATAACTTCGTAAACGGAAAACAAAAGGGTAACAAGAGAAAACAAAGCAACTAAATATCACGCTACAAACTGATATAAAACTATTTATAAGTTGTACGATTGATTCCTCTGCATTACCTTTAATTTCTATTAAATACGCATATTTGTTGCGTTTTTGTTACGTGAAACAAAAATAAATGCCTACCTTTACAGTCGTAAAACATAGCATTTAATTCAAGAAAGCGATATGGGAAGACCAAAGAAAACACTGAAAGCCAAAGAACCTATACGAATCAGGGAGCGGAAACTCGCCAACGGCAACCGCAGCCTCTATCTGGACATGTATTCGCGGGGAGTCCGAAAGGTTGAATCCCTCGGATTGTATATTGTGCCGGAAAAAACGCCTTTCGACAAAGCACACAACGAACACGCATGGCAGGTGGCACAGAAAATAAAGTCCGAGAGAATATTGGCCTTGCAGACATACGGCATCGGCCAATGGGAAAAAATCCAGCAGTCCTTTACTCCCCTGACAAAGTTCCTTGAAGAATATGAACAGGAACAAAGCGGCATTTCCGCATCCACCGTCCGGGGACGGAAGTATATGCGATTGAGGATTGAGCAATACCTGCGTGAAACAGGAAGGCTACAGATGTCCGTAATGGAGGTGGACGTGGAGTTTTGCCGGGACTTCATCAGGTTCTTGCGGATGTCAAAGGACAAACGGCTCAAGGAAACGGAACGGAAAATAAGCAACTGCAGCGGCCTCCAAATCCAGACGGTTTTCACCGGTGCGCTCAACAAGGCATTGCGTGACGGCATCATCGAGAGGAATCCGATGAAACAGTTGTCCGCCAAAGAACGCTTCCACCAGCAGGAGAGCACGAGGGAATACCTGACCATTGACGAACTTAAATCCATGATAGCCATTCCTTGCGGGGACGAGGCATTGAAGAATGCGTTTCTGTTTTCCTGCTTCACCGGGCTTCGCATCAGCGACGTGCGCGGCCTCACATGGGGCAAGGTGCTGGTATTTCCAAACGGTAACGGGCAGTATTTGAGGGTCAAGATGCAGAAAACGCATAACTACGTCAATATCCCCTTGTCCAAAGATGCGTTGAGATACATGAGGCGGACGGACAGGCCGGATGAACCCATATTCAGGATTTCTCCCGCTACTTCCGTCATCACGCAGAGGCTGCAGGCATGGGCAGACAAAGCCAACGTAAAGAAACGGATAAGCTACCATGTCAGCCGGCACACGTTCGCCACGATGCTGCTCACCGTCGGCGTTGACATCTATACCGTTTCAAAGCTGTTGGGACATGCGAATATAAGCACCACGCAAATATACGCCAAAATCATAGACAAGAAGAAGGTGGACGCCATCAGCAAGGTTGACGATTTCTTTGACGCGCTTGAGCATGTGGGAAAGGAGGTGGACAATGAAAATTGAAATACGCACACGGCCGCTGAAAGACGGCAACCGCTCCATCTATCTCGACTTTTACGAAAAGGGCAGGCGCAGGTATGAATACCTGAAGCTCTATCTCGTGCCTGAAACGGACGCGCAGGCAAAGAAGCAGAACAGGAACGCGATGGACAAGGCCATCGAGATACGGGCAAAACGCCTGTTGGGTGAATCCCCCGATGCGGAATCCGTCGAAAATGGAAACGGGGATATTTCCATAAGGGAGTGGACGAGGACATTCCTTGAAAGGCAGAAAGGCTTGATGTCGCTGTCCCAAGCATACATCAGGCATCTTATGACGATTGTAAAGTTTGTGAATGATTATCTTGAATATATCCGCAAGCCGAATTTGAGGATGTCCGATTTTGACAAGGACTTTTATACGGGCTTCATGGACTATCTGACCAATGTATATGTCAGCACCAACCACCCAAATCATGTGCGGGGATTAAGCAAAGGCACTCTTTACATGTACCAATGCAAGCTGAACACAATGCTTAACGAGGCCGTGTGTGATGGGGTCATCAAATACAACCCGTACCATTCCGTTGAACCGGGTGTAAGGTTGAAGAGGCCCAAAGACGGCAGGGATTTCCTGACTGCAGATGAATTGCAGGCATTGATTGCGGCAAAAACAGGAACACCGGACGTAAAGCGGGCTTTCGTGTTCTGTTGCTACACCGGGCTTCGGCGCAGTGAAATATCCGTACTGACTTGGGGCAACATACAAAATACCCCGTTCGGGCTGTCCGTCCATATAGATGCCGTGGAGAAAACGGACAAACCGCTTGACGTGCCGCTTGGCAGGCACGCTTTGGAGTGGATGCCGGAAAGGAACGGGGCAAAAGACACCGACAGGATTTTTCCTATGCCCAATGCCGGGGCTTGCAACCGCGCCTTGAAAGTCATGGCGAAGAACGCCGGAATCAAAAAGCGCGTGTGCTACCACACCAGAAGACATTACCCAAATTCTTTCCCATTGAAAACAAACGACTTACAAAGAATTGTTTCTTGATAGGTAACGATTTGGAAACGAGCGAAGTTCCGTATCTTACCTTGTTTTGCATTAAATCAAAAGAACGCTGGCTTCAAATGCAAAGGTAGCATTATTTTTTTGAAATACAAACTGTTATAGAGGATGAAATTCCTGTTTACGAAAGGATTCTTTCTTTTATTAGACTAAACCGTACAAGGGCACTTATATATGTTTAGCAGTTCATATATTGAAACCGATGGGCACAGAACTTGAATAGCACATTCCTTGCAACAACATCTTTTATTTCTTGCAAGATACCAAAGACAGCCCTGTGAACCAACCCACTTGTTTATAATGTAAGGTAAATCCATATCTCGCAAAGATTCTATTCTTTCATTTAAGCAACAAACTTCACCATTAAAATTGATAGTTAAATGGCCGAAACAAGAGGGATTTATATACTCTTTTACATAACATTCTTTTAGTGTATGGCATGATTGAAGAATTTCATCTTTAGTCATAATCATTTGTGACTGTAAAGTAATTGTCTTTGTATCCAAAAAGACCGGGCAGAGAATTACATCCTTTCCTATCTTTGATATTTTGTCCACATCAGAAATCGATGTTATTATATATTTATATAGCAATCTTTCTTCGTTAAAGTTTAGCATATGAAACGGCGTGTGAGAGTCTACCAACAACTCAATTACCAGCGAATCAAATTTACGTAGGATTTCTTTAATATAAGAAAAAGGATATGCTAAATAATGAATTCGGTAGATAACCTGTATATTTCGATCTCTTGCATATTCAAGAAACTTCTCTAACTTACCATATGATAATTCTCCTGACAATATGATTTTCTCCAAACAAAAAGAACGAAGTTGCAGGGAAATCTTTTCCATGTCAATTTCTACACAATTAGTATCTGGGTATTCTAATTGTTGGTATGAGAACGCATTAAGATATGTGAATATTGTATTGTTCAGTAATAATGTAAGGGATGTCAGCATCATATTTGTGTATGACGTGAGATTATAGCCTAAAGCCTTCTTTTCCTTCTGTAGTGAAGTTGCAATCCTTAATTTTCTTTCTGGGATGTATGGCATAAACCCATCATACTGGATGTAATATCCAAAGTGGTTAGTAGCTATCTTTTGCAGCAAGAACTTGGTGTCGCAGTTCTCCTCGATATAGCCAAATCGGTTTAATCTGTCTATATTATGGTTAGCCAATACAACGTCTTTCAGATATACACCTTTGAACGTTATAGTGTCATATATGAGCAGTTCGGTTGATGTCGCTTTGATATAGCAATGTGGGAAAAATATATACAGTCTATTCATTTTATAATAATATTATTTTCAAGAATTTCTATTATATTCGGGTGTGACTCTATGTATGATACAGCCTCTGACAATAGCTTTGCAAACTTATTCTTAGATGTAAATTCTTCGCACTTACCATTGCTATAACAAAAAGAACATTTTGTACAACAAAACTGCATATAGCATTTCTTGCACAAGAATGAAAATTCTGTAATCCTTTTCATGAATCTACTTGCAATATCATTGCAATCAATACGGACACATCCATTGTTGTCTATAAATCCTAATGGTGAATCCCTGTTTACTTTCTCACATGGATGTATTTTCCCATCGTAACTTACGAACATTCGTTTTGAGAAAGGAATACAGGTACCTGTTGGCAGTATCTTGTTGTCTGTATTGTCATCTATGAGTAAGTCTGTCTCTTTATTAAATGAATTATTCAATAGTCTTGTACTAAATAGCAATATTCTATTAAAAAGAGGATTTTGAGTGATTAAGCCATGCTCCAACGCAATATCTTCAGGAATTTCAAAAGTTTTGAGCATAGACAATATCCTATCTCCATTTTTTGTGTCCTTTGTAGGAGTATGAACTGGGCTAAAATTTGGTGTCGTATTTAATTGAGATTTAAACCATTCAACTATATTCCTAACGTCACTTATATTGGAAAAAACGGCATTATATCGAAATGTTGCAAACCATTTTGGGAACATACTTTCAACATCCATTAAGTTCTTCATTACGATGTCGAACGATGGGGAGCCATTAGGGGTTTTTCGATAAGAGTCATGTTCTTTGTTTCCGTCAAGGCTAATCAACATTTTGAAATTATGATGTGACAAAAAGTCGGCATGCTTTGATAAAAGCATTGCATTTGTCGTCATCGTAAAAAATAGTGAACGATTTCGAAATTCAACACATTTGGCATATTCAACAATTTGACGAATGACATCAAAGTTTACCAATGGCTCACCTCCGTAAAAGCTGATGGCAAAAGGCTCTTTAGGCGCATCCGATTTTGCTTCGCGCTGAAAAAGAACGACCAAATAGTCAATGATGCTTTTTGCTGTTTCAAATTTCAGATTCCCCAAAACGCCCCTTCTGCTGTCAAATGTATCATAACCTTCGCTATAACAGCAATACTCGCATCTGAGGTTACAGAGTGTCGTCGTTTCGAATATGATTTGGGACAAATTTATCAATGCATTTTGTATTGCATTGCCTGTTATGCATGCATCTAACGATGAGGTAAAATCATCGATGTAACCATATTCCCTTAATTGTCGAAGGGTCTCGGTCTCTTTATTTTTACCATTTGATATGATATCGTACAGGTCTTTGGGCAAAGGCAATATCGTCTTCGTTGATGGACTATACAGATAATAATTGCTATGTTGGGTTTGAAAAGCAATGGACTCCATAAATTTAAAATAAGGAAAGCCAAAGTAATAAAACAATGGCTCTCCTTCAATTAGTGATTTTAATCAATGTTCCAACTTCCTGCAGAGGCAACGTCATCACACATTGTGATTTCGCCTTCTCTAATGAAGCACTCACAAGGACAATAGCAATTACTAATGCGAACAACATTGCCTTTTTGTCCTGCAATTCTCAATTTGTTTTTGAGTTGTTTGTTCTGTTCTTCTATAACAGACAATTTTAATACTCCCATAAGTTTTTCTTTTTAAACCCCATTTCATTGTTCACAAGTCAATCGCAGGGGTATTGCGCTTCGACCTGTTTGTGTATTGTTGTTAGATATTCATCCATAGGAATGTAAATATTCTTATCGCCATAAAGAGCATCGGTAAAAGTTTTTGGGAAAGCTGCGTATCCGATAAAGGCTCCTCTTAGCATGTACCCGTACTCTTTATTTTCCACACCTTTATTTTGAACATATCGTTCTATTTGGTCAAAGCCAAAAGGCTTAATAAAGAACGCCATCAAGGACTTCAGTACAACCAGATTATTTGGTATGCTGAATGAAGAACATTGATTATGCTTGTATGCCCAAAACTCTCGAAGACTACGAAGTATTAGCTTGCCATTTTCTGTATTCGCATATTCTCGGCACTTGTATTTATTGGCTGATTCTACTATGAGGTTCAGAACCACATCGTCAGACAACACTCTTTTCTCACTTTTTAGAGCTTCATTAATAATAATGTCAAGAAACGCTTTCTCTTCAACAGAAGCGTTTACATCAATACTCACAGCAGAGTTTCTTAACGATAGGCATGAATAATTAACTTGACCATTATTTTTGCTTGATGTTTTTGCTTTACTGATAAGTTCATTCATAATTTCACTGACACGAACAAACAATGCTCCCAAAGTCGTGTCATACACAGAAGCTCCTGTATCAATGTTAGTTATCTGCTGTTTTATATTACATATGTCTTGTTTAATGGATTTGTACTCGTCATTATCTTCTTCGTATTTTTTGATTTTGTTTTTGAGATATTGTTTGCGTTCATATTCCAAAGTCCCCTTTTTGAAATATTCACGTGTTTTACCCATCTTGATGCCATTGTTGAGTTCTTGATTCTTTATAGAGTTTAATTCTTCAACCAAATCAGAAATGCCATCACGATATTCTATGTTGTAAAGCTTATTTTCTAATTCTTCTTTTTGAGCCATTAAATTCTCTATTCTGTCAGTACCGCTTACTTGCTTGTTTTCTGAGAGTTCATCCGCACGCGCCTTAGACAATTTTATGATTTCTGAGAACAATTGAATAAGAATGTCGAACAAATTCGTTTTTGTCTTAATGATTCCGTTATATGCAGCCTTGGCTTTTTTTATAAGTGACATATATTCACCTGCATTCGAAACTGCACTTTCAGAAACCATTACTTGCGTATTTAATCCTGCAAATGAATTTTTCAAATCTCGCAATTGGCATGAAAGTCGTTGCTCATGAGGGTCCTCTGCAAATACCATTGCATGGGTGTATGCAACAATCATTCCCTTTAATCTATCATAAACATTGTCTTGGACAATGTATTCATGACGCTGAAAAGAAAAGGAATTCGCAATTCTATCAGTAACCAAAGGCTTCTTTGTTTTACCTGTATTTATCACGAATTCAGATTTATATTTTTCTATACATTTTACCTCAAACAATATTTGTGATTCTGCAACAAAAGATTCAAGTAAATCATTCGAAGAGAACAGAAAAGCGACAGCACCCTTTTTGTAATAAATTGTTTTACTATATGTAAATAGGGTTTTACTTTTCTTGACTGGAGTTATATTTGATTTGTCCAAAATTTCCTCATTGACTTTTAATACGTAATCACCCTCTATTTCCTTTGTTGACAAGATAAGATAGTTAACTCTTTCATTTGTTCCATCTATATAACGGCTCAAATTGTTGCCATATCCTCTTACTTGATAGAAAGAGAATGGAGATATACTTTCTGAAACAAACGACTCCAGTAAGTTCCATGAATTTATGCCTATATAATAAAACATATTTCTAATTATTTTCTATTTCAACAACATATTCCTTCGATACATCTTTTAAAAATGATGTTTTCTTGCCCGTGTAGGAAATATAAAGATTACGTGAAGAACGAGTACATGCTACATAGAAAGCATTCCTTTTACAGGTATTCGCCTCATTAGCAAATGGAACAAAAACATTGTCGAATTCAGACCCTTTTGCTGCATAGTATGTAAGAATACATGGTAGGTCGTTATTTGAAAAATCCAAAGTGTTGATTGTCCTAAAAGGAACGACATTTCCAGTTCGATAATGCACCTGAGTATTTATCCCTCTTTGTGTTAAAAAATCGTTTACTTCACGCACGTCACTCTCATCAGGAACCAAGATTGCCACATCGTCCAAATCTTCCATTTTTATCCTATTTAAGATGCCTTCTAACTCTTTCTCTTTGGAAGAGTATTTCGTGATAATGGGTTTTGGATAATTAGGATAGTCGCTATTACCACCATCTTTCATGTTATTTGTCATCAAATCCACCTTGACACTTTGAATTTGCTGAGCTACTTTTGCTATGGTCTTTGGCAAACGATAATTGTAATCTAACGAGAAACGTTTATATCCCAAAGTTTTAGCAATTTCATCAATGGAACTACCATTGAAGTTCATTTGTTGTACAGAATCCCCAAACAAGGAAAGGCTTTTTCCTCTATGGGCTATCATTCTTGATTGATAGTCTGATACGTTGAAATCTTGCGCTTCATCGATGATGAGATAATCAATACGGTCTTCAGATTGTTTGTACATGGTTCCACTTGGAATCAGTTCAAATTTTTCTGTATTTGTCACGCTAAAGCCTGATGTGTATGGAATTTCTCTAAACCAACTAACTCTTCGTCCAAAGGCAGAGTAGAACTTATAATCAACCCAATCTGCGAAGTCAATTCCATAGGTAGTCTTGTCCTTTTCTGTGCGTTCAAATTTTCTGACGCTTAAATCATTTACCAAATAGAGCGTATTTCTATTTCCTTTCTCCCAATACACATCTCCAGTCAAATCGAAACCGCGGTGAGTCCAAGCCCATTCATATGCTATACGTTCCTTGTCTAAACCAAGTGCCTGCATACCATATGCTATCATTCTCTTCAAGGCCACGGTAAAAATGACAATAGCATAACTTCCTTTATTTTTTGCCTGTAGAGCACGATGGATGGCGAGATTCGTTTTTCCACTACCAGCCGCTCCTTGTACTATTATATCATCGGTTATACTTTGTATGATGATTTTTCTTTGCGAATCATCCAAGTTTGAAATAAACCACTTTTCTAATCTCATAACTTAACCGATTTATTAGAGAAAGGCTATAACGAGAATTGGACGGATCTTACTTTTTTCAGAAGAAGTTCCAATTCTATCATATCCACATCCACTCAATGCGCATAACACAATGCTCATAACTATTCCTATGACAATATAAAGACTTTTCTTTTCCATTTCTTATCTTTTACGTCGAATTTTTCTCCCTCTCTTCGTAAGAGAGGGATTAGGATAGAAACGTACTAAAAATCAACACTTCAAATCATGATAGTTATCTTTTTGCTAAACATTTCTATGTTCTTTCTATGTTTTTTGATATAAAAAGTTGATTTTCTCCCCGATACATTCTTTGATTTGCGCTATTTTGAGTATTTTTACACCGACAAATCCCTCTCTTACGAAGAGATAACCTATTTTGCTAAACACACTCCTACAGATTTTTCAATATCATCTCGTTCGCCTTGTCCACCAAAGAATTGTCCAATGATGCCAGATAGATTTGAGTAGTCGCCTCGGAATCATGTCCCATTCCCTCGCTGATGACGGAAAGCGGTACATTCTTGTTCTTTGCTATGCTTGCCCAAGAATGGCGGCTGACATACATAGTGAGATTCACTTGCAATCCTACGATTATTGCTATTTCTTTTAGCTTGTTATTGACGAGGCGTAGTGCATTACGGTATTGTCGCTGCTCATTACCCACCTTATTGATTATAGGCAGCAGGTAATCAGTCCCATTTCTCTGGTATTTGTCGACTATTTCCTGCATACACTTCTCCCACCTGATGAAAAGCTGTTGCCCCGTCTTGCGTCTGCGGTAAGAAAGGATTCCATTCTGTAAGTCTTTCTTTTTCAAGTAGGCCATGTCAATGAACGACATTCCACGTGTATAGAACGAGAAGAGGAACATATCCCTTGCAAACTCCAATGACGGATTCATGGACAAGTCCAATTCCTTAATCTGTTTAATGGCTTTCAGTGGAATGGCACGTTTCACGGTCTTGTCTATGCCTGTATAGACGTGCCGGAATGGATTGCGCTGTTCCGTCAGTCCTTTCTCCACGGCACGATTATACACCGCACGGAGTATGCGCATATAGAATGAGACTGTGTTCATGGTTATATCCTGCGCCTTCATGTAAGCCTCATATTCCATCATAAGGTCGGAGCTAAATTCGTCCAACAGGACATCGCTATCTTCCCGGAAGCGCATGAAGCTTTTTAGCGTGGCTGCATAATTCTCCGCTGTCCGTTCCTTGTTAAGCAGTTTCAGACGAACAATGACACCCTCCATGAACCGGAAGAAGGATTGTTCCCTTGTGGCCTCTTGATATTCCTCCACAATACTATCTGCCGTGAAAACATTACCGCTGTTTTCCATTCTTCCAATGATGGCTTTCAGCCTCTTCAAATCCCATCCGATACGTTCCTTTATCGAACGTAGAATATCTGTTCTTCCATTGGCAGAAAGAATTACTACACCGCTTTTCTCATTCCATTCCTCCCTGAACACCCGGTAATCCGTCTTTATCTGACGGATTACTCGGTTATGGATGACTTGGTAGTATATTGTCCCTTCCTTGTCTACGACAGTCGAAGGGCGGAACTTGACCTTTACCGATGCCATATATCAATCGGATTTAAGGTTATCGGTCGGAGATTTGCCTTTCATGTCTTCCTGCATGATGCTGTCGGAAACGGCTTTCAAAGTCGTGCCATATCCGTCCGCCTGTTTCCGTACCCACTCGATGGCTTTTTCGTCCCGGCGGATGTCGAACACCTTGTTCAGCCAAAGCACATCATTGGCATTGCATCCGCCCCAAGAGCGGATGGCACGGAACTTCAGCGCATCATCGGCATACTGACGTTTGGACTGCCATTGTCCGATGTTGCCCCACAGGGACAAGGCGCATATCACACCAATCCCCACAACGAAAGAAAAGACCTTGCTCGATTTGATGTCGAAGCTGTGCCTGTGGATATGATCCTGTCGGGGCAGTTGCTGTTGAACATCCGGTACTTTAAACTGTTCTTCAAGGAAACCGATTCGCTTCAAAATCACGGTTGTCACCTGTGCATAAGCCTCCCATTGCCTTGCCAACAAGTCCTTAATCTCTTCGGATTGAGCCTTTGTCGTTTCCACAACAGCCTCCTTAATCGGGGATAAATCCGGCTTGTCATTCCCGATTTGAGGCTGTCGGTCTGCCACGTCGGGCAACTCTTCCAATTTACTTTTGATGCCATTTAAGGTTGTCTTGATTTCCTCAAAGAGGATGAATACATTGTTATTGTCTGCCATAGTTACCAATTGATTTTACGTTGTTTCTTCTTTTTCTTGTTTCTCAAATAAGGATCATAAGGCTGCTGTTCCTCCGGTTGATTGCTTGGAGAAAACAAGCCTAAAGACCCCTCGATAAGATTGCCGCCACTATCTGAAATTTGGCTTATCTCGTCCCGATTAGATTGCGGATGTGGTTGCGGTCGCATCTGTCGTTCCTCGTAATTGTTACGGCTCAATGCCGCGTCAATCTTGGAATAGCTGAAAGCGCGGTCTATCTTCGAGCCGTTGAAGCGGTAGCCGTTCATCGTAAAGACTATACCTTGAATTTCGTTTGTCTGCCCCTTGTACTTGAACTGCACATCGACGCCCTGCCGCTTCAACCGTTCAAGCAAGGTGTTCCAATCCTTGCATCTGCCGACTTCCGCCTTCAAGATTTGATATAGCCCGTACCTCGTCTTGTCCGGCTCTCGCAAACGCTCTACCTTCACTTGCTCCTTACCATTGGCAAAGTGAAGCCCGTATTTTTTGATAAGCTCCTTGCAGATGCGCTCGCTGCGAAAGCGGTCGTTCCTGTCGGAAATGGTCTTGCCGTTATTGTCGATACGGTTGAACGCTATATGCACGTGCGGATGCTCCTTGTCGAAGTGCCGCCCGATGATGTATTGCGTATCCTTGATGCCCATCCGCTCCATATACTCACGGGCTATCCGAGCCATGACCGCATTGTTCAGCCGTGGCGCATCCTCCTTTGAGAAGCTCAATGCGATATGCCCGACAGCCTTTGTCACCCTCGGATTCATCCGTGCCTGACCGGTGAATCCCTGCGCTATCGTGTCGTTATTTTCCAAAAATAAGCCGTCCGCATCTATGATTTGAGTACCTTTTTCATCGTTCAGAATGTAGTAAACCACACCCTTGAAGTCCGAGCCTTTCATGATTTTGGCTATCATAGGCGTATCCGGTTTACAAGGTTGTCTATCTCTATCACCAGTGTGCGACAGGGTATGAACACGGAAGTGTAGCCCTCCGCATTCGCTTTTCTCGCCAACTGGTTCAGGTTGTTCGCCATGCCGCACAGTTTGCGGATAAGGTCGCCGTGCTCTTTCGAGAGCCGTTCTTTCACTCCGCCTTTCGTGATGCAACCACGGATAAATTCACCGGCTGAAATTCCTGCCGACTTCGCCTTGGACTTCAACAGGTAGTAGTCCTCCGTTGCCATCTTTACCGTGATACGGTATTTCAGTTTCTCGGCAGCTCCCTTGACGGGGCGACCGCCCTTGTTGGCTCGTTCCCGTCCGTTGTCCTTTCTCTTTTCGTTGTCCATAATATCCTAAAATTTAATGTATTCACTAAGTGCAATGATTACATGAAGAATAGACCAACGGGATGTGCCTTCCCTGCGAGGTTTGGAGCGGGGCAAGCGGTTTCGGTCTGCCCGAAACATAAACTTGCTCCCTCCAAACTTCGTTACAAGTGATTTTGAGCATCTATGAAAGATACCCCGAACACACCCCGTCGGTCTTGTCTTAATTCCTACAATTTACGCCACTGTTCGATGTCGTTTCCGTAGGAGGCGAAGTGCTGACGGGCGAGGTTTTCGACCAGCCCCGACACGCTCATCCCCCTGCCTCCGAGACGGCGGACTATCTCATCCAGCCTGTCACGCACCTCACCGCTGACGAACACAGGCTTGCGGTCTGTGATTCTGGGAACTTGCAGATACGTGGAGCGATACTCCTCCAAAGAGAGTCTGCGTTGTTTGCTGCTGATGCGTCCGGTAACAGTCCGTTTAACGGGTATTTCCGTTTCAACCGAAGCGATCTCCACATCCTCTTCATCGGCATCGTCGGTTCCAGCTTCATCCTCCTGTACATCCTGCCCGTCAGGTCGGATTGTTTCTGAAGCCGCAGCCTGTATTGCGGATATGTCCGGTGCATCCAACGGAGGAAAGAGTGCCGTCTCTTCCGTGGCTGTGTCTTGCTCCGGCTCGGAAATCTTTGCTTCCGGCTCACGTCTGTTCATGGAAGGCAGATAGTCTTCCAGTCTGAAGTTCTTGTACGCTTCATCGTTCTCGTAATTTCTTTTCTTTGCCATCTTGTTACATTTTAAAAGTTAATACTCGTGGTCTGTATGCGCATAGTCGACCGATTGTCGGAAGCAAAATAACTGCCTGTGATTCAATAGGTCAAGCATTCGGATTCTCTTAGGCAATTTTGTGCGGTTTTGCCGTATGGCGATAGAAACATCGGTGAGGATTTCACCGATTTGCCGGATGTGAATGCCCCAGGGGGTAAAGGTTCAGGCACGGGCAATTTCAGAATTAAGCTCTTATTTTGACTGTGACTTCTTTATTAAATATCGGAATTAAGGGCTGAACGGATCGGGCTATCGGTGAGCTGTGCCTAAGCCAACCGCTACCACCCTGTGCCACATGCTGCCACTTCCGGAAAATCCATTGTCGGGTAACGGATTGTATATTTCTTTGCGGAAAAAGGAATGATAACGACTAAAAGAAAAACGGTAACCCGGACAAAGGCTACCGTATCGGCGCAACACGCTGCCACTTTGGAGAAATCCATTGCAGAACAGCTGATTCTGTATTCCTTTGCGGCAAAAGAAACAGTAACAATTAAAAGAAAGACAATATGGAAATCGTATCAATCGAAAGAAAGACCTTTGAGGCGATGGTCGCCAAGTTCGACCATTTTGTACGCCGTATGGATGCCGTCTGCCGGCGGCATGGAGAAAAGACAATGAGCGAGTGGATGGATAATCAGGACGTGTGCCGGATGCTCAACATCAGCCCACGCACGTTGCAGACTCTTCGGGATAACGGCACATTGGCATATAGCCAAATCAATCACAAAACCTACTACCGTCCCGAAGATGTGAAGCGTATCGTTTCCATCGTGGAGGACAAACGAAAGGAAGCGAAGTTCAAGGGCAGGACAATCTGATAACCGAATAGAGTAACAACAATAATTCCACTAAATCCAAAGTAATATGAACGAACTGATTAACAGAGACAACGAGTGGATAATCCATTTCATGGGCAGCCTTGACCGGCTGCTGGACAATGTAGAGCATCTGACCGCTCACTACCGCCCGACATTAGGCGGCGAGCGTTTCTTCACCGACAAGGAGGTGTCGGCACGGCTGAAAGTGAGCCGCCGTACGCTTCAGGACTACCGCAACGAGGGTCGCATACCCTACATACAATTAGGCGGCAAAATCCTCTACCGTGAATCGGACATCGAAAGGATGCTGGCTGACGGATACCGCTCCGCCTACCGACAGAGGGCAACCTGATTTTCTTGAAGGAGCGCAGTTTGCCGTCTGCCCCATGATTGCGGAGCAATGAACTCTCGGCAAAAAGGAACGGCTTACGGATGAAGCATCAATATCTTGCTTCGTCTGTAAGCCGTTCCTTTCTATCTTCTGATTTCCCGTCAGTCGCTTGTTTCCGCCCACGGATGCCTCTTTTGCGTGTGGCGGGCAGTGGCAAGGTTTCCGTGGAGAATACGCTCTGAAAGAGGAAGATTGTCCACGGAACGGCTCTGCCGCCTGACCTTGCCAATGCCGTCAGAGCCACACGCTACCTTTGCATCCGACATTGGGAACAAGTGGCTGGCGGGATGGACTTCAACTATACCATCGGTTGTTACCTCTGCCACAAGAGAAGAACAGTGTGAACGGATTCCCTTTCTTGGTGGCGCAGATTTCACTTATTACAAACCGTCTGAACAGAATACTTTCTTTACTGCATATCCTGAATGCAACGGCTACGACCATTTCAAGGTTGTAAGTGTCACAGCTGATACCGTCTGGTTGTCTGATATATCGCATTGTATCGGCTTCATTCAGTTCCTTGTTCTTGTAGATTACCCGTATCGCCTTGCGGACATCGCAGGAGAACACACCGAACAGGTCGGCAATCTCAAATTGCGTCATCCACACGGGTGCGGTCGGCATAATGACAGCACCCGTTTCACTGATTGTTATTATTCCTCTTTTCATAATATGCTGAATTGATATTGTTTATTTACTGTTATTTGTTTTTTCGCAGGTAAATTGCATCTTTCTGCGTTCCATCAGCTTGTCCATGTCCTTTGAGATTTTATCATCGGTTATCCGTG
>ERZ826764.2584-NODE-2584-length-16634-cov-3.129984_pt1 | contig 16634 bp, 16 predicted proteins | sample MGYA00519870_ERZ826764 | MGnify/ENA primary metagenome ERZ826764 (study PRJEB31778, sample SAMEA3449239) | human gut metagenome | biome: human gut; feature: human-associated habitat; material: faeces | place: United Kingdom | collected 2010/2012 ...
GAGGTGTTCCGACACCGCATTACGACCGAGCTGCAGGACAGCAGATTGGATCCCTTCTGCCGCATCATCGACGCCGCCTACGATAGCTCGCACAATTGCCAGTGGACGCTCATCGGCTTAGCGGACGGCCGCGACTGGTCCAAGCGCCTGTTCGAATGCGAGGAAGCGGGCTTCTGTATGCTTGCACAGTGGACAATTGCCCGGCTCCGCAAAAATGATGCGGATGTGCTTACTGCGGTCCGCGGGATGATCGGCGCGCTGGAAGCATAAAAAACGGGGAAGCCGCTTCGGCGGCCTCCCCTGCCCGTTTTACGAGCCGGTTGATTTATATTTTCGCAGTCCCAAACGGAAAACCGCATAGCAGGGCAAAAGAAACACGAATCCGGCCAGCGGCAGGAAGAGCAGCCGTATGTCGTCTGAACGGCCGATCAGGTACAGCAGCGGATAATACTGGAACAGCGCGAGCGGGATGACATAGGTCAGCAGCTTCAGCACCCCTTCACCGTAAATGGAAAACGGGTATTTACCGAATTCCCGCGCACCGTCGGTAAAAATGTTCATAAACTCAATGCCGTCGATCGTAAAAAAACTGATACCGGCATAAAGGATGAAAAGCGCTATGAATGTCGCCGTCCCTCCGAGCAGCATCATACCCAGCCCGAACAGCTTGTCTGCCGTCCAGACGATACCGCTGACCGGCAGCGCATAGGCCAGCATCAGCCCGGCCTGCAGCAACCGTCCGAGGCGGGTGAAATCCATATTTGAGGTCAGCACCTGAAAGACCACATTCCGCGGCCGCAGCAGGATGCGGTCCAGATCGCCGGTGCGGATCAGCCGCGGAAACACGTCGAAGCCCCGCGCAAAGCATTCGGCGAGCGAGAAAGCTGCCAGTATGATCGAAAAACAGAGAAGGACTTCGGCGAAGATAAAGCCCTCGACCTCGTGAAAGCGGGAAAACAGGAAAAAAACGCCCAGAAACGCTGTGAACGAAACAAAAAACTGTCCGACCGCCGTCATCACGAAGGACGCTTTATACGTAAGCTGGCTTTTAAGCAGCATTGCAAGGTATTTTCCGTACAGCTTCACGTCCTTAACCTCCTTGGACAACGGTCCGGCGTATCGCCCGCCGCATCCAGAACCGGCCGAGGGCGACCAGCAGCACGAGCCATACTGCCTGCAGGAGCAGCTCGAGCAGCGCTTCCCGACTGCGGAGATGACCTGTATAAATCAGGAACGGCGTGTTTTGTATGGAGGCAAACGGGAGTGCATACAGAATTGTCCGCAAAGCATCCGGGAAAAAGGGCAGCGGCAGCACACCGCCGGCGAAAAATTCCATCAGTGTTCCGGCAAGCACACGAACGCCAAGCGGTGAAACCGTATAGAACGCCGAAATATAGATCAGCATCGACAGTGCGACAATGACGCAAAGTCCCAGCGCCATAGAAAACACGAACAGCAGCGCGGCAAGCGGACCGGCCGGCAGTCCGAGGCTGTAAGGCGCCGGCAGAAACACCGCGACCAGCAGAATGGGCGCAAAGCGCAGCAGCGCCCTTGAGGTGCGCACGGCCAGTCCCTTGACGAACCACATCGCATACAGGTCGGCCGGACGGCAGAGCTCGTAGGCCACCGAGCCGGTGACGACGGCATCAAGGATTTCGCCGTCGAAATACCAAGTCATAAACAGCGCCAGAAACGCCTGCTGGAGCCAGATATAGTCCGACAGTGCCGCGAATTCCATCGGGAACGCGTCCGCACCGGTCTTGTAGAACGCGGCGTACATCAAAAGGTTCATTCCGCCCCACGCGAACTGGGTCGCGATGCCCGCCCATGCGGCGGTTCGGTATTGCAGGCCAGCCAGAAAGCGGATGCGGAAAAAGGAAAGATAGGCTTTCATATCCGATATTCCCGATAAAGCGAAACGACCAGCTCTTCCACGCTTTCACCGGCAACCGAAACGTCCTTGATTTCCGCCTGCGCGGAGATACGCGCGATAGCTTCCGAAACAGAAAGAAGCTCGGTGTCCAGCAACAGTTCAGCACGGCTGTGCTCGTCTTTGAGAATCGATAATCCTTCTATGGCAGGCAGCTTGTCCCCGTTGTAGGCAACCGTAAGTTTGCGTTGTGACGGGCGGCGGCGTTTCAGCTCGTCGAGTGTGCCGTCCAGCAGGATGCGCCCTTTTCCGATGAGCAGGATGCGTTCGGTGAGCGCTTCGATGTCCTGCATATCATGTGTAGTAAGCAGGACGGTCGTTCCCTGTTCCTTGTTGACCGCGCGGATGAAGCTGCGCACCGCCGCTTTTGAAACGGCGTCCAGTCCGATGGTGGGCTCGTCCAGAAAAAGGATTTTCGGTTCATGCAGGAGCGAAGCGGCGATCTCGCAGCGCATCCGCTGCCCCAGCGAAAGCTGCCGCGCCGGCGTGCGGAGCAGTTCGCCCAGGTCCAGCAGCTCGGTGAGCCGTCCGAGCGTGCGGCGATACGCGCTGCCGTCCACCCGGTAGATGTCGCGGAGCAGATCGAAGCTGTCGGCCACGGGTACGTCCCACCAGAGCTGGGATCGCTGGCCGAACACTACACCAATCTCTTGCACATGTGCCGTCCGGTCCCTCCACGGGACGCGGCCATTGATGAAACAGGTGCCGCTGTCGGGTGTGAGGATACCGCTCATAATTTTGATTGTGCTGCTTTTTCCCGCGCCGTTCGGACCGATATAGCCGACCGCTTCGCCGTCGCGAACGGTGAAGGAAATATTGTCGAGCGCTTGGATACTCGTGTATTCGCGCCTGAAAAGTGACTTGACAGCTTCGGACAAGCCGCTGCTGCGTTTGGCGACTTTATAATGCTTACAGACGTTTTTCAACTCAATCATGGCACATATGCTTCCTTTCTCCTCCGCAAAGGCGAAGGAAGACCAGTATACATGATTTGGTTCATTTTGTCAAGCATTTTTTACAATTGATTTACATCATATCCGGCGTCATACAGGGCGGGTAGCGGTAGAAACAGAAGGTCACAGCGGCGTGCTTCGGGCTTTTGCCAGCTCGGTTCGACGGCGAAGCGGCGCAGGCAGCGCAGCGACGCCTCTGTCTGCCGTTCACAGAGCGCACCACTTTCGGCAAATTTCCACAGCTTATCGTACGCACTGCGCAGGTCATCGTGCAGAATTTCGAGGCCGGCCATCCGTTCGAGATCGCGAACGAACCAGAGCAATGCGTAGGGGACGCCGATACGTTCCTCGGAAAACGCGTCCAAGTGCCAGTTGAAGCCGAACGGACCGATCAAATGGCCGTGTTTACAGAAGATTGTGCCCTGTACGTCGCGCATCAGCGCCGTACAGTGTGCAAATGCGCTTTTGAGCAGATGCAGATTCAAATCGCTGCGCCATCGGTACGTATAGGCGAGCAGGCAGAGATGGTTGGCGCCCGGGAAGCGCACGTTTGGGAGATAGTAGCGCCTCCCTTGCGCATCGCTCCGTGTGATGTCATCGATCGAACAGTATTCCAGCGCTTCGGAGAAACAGCTTAATGCCGCTGCAAGTTCTTTGCGGACAAGATCGTTATTTTCCGCACCGAGACGTGCGAGCACCTGCGCCTTGACCGAGCGGTCGCCGCCGAGTCCGCTGTCGTCGAGCGCCGCACCACCGCGAAAAGTCGTCCGATACGCGGGATCCGATGACGGGTGCAGAACGGCGGGAATGACGTTTTGCAGGATAGGGCTTGTCCGTTCCACCCCCGCGCGAAGCAGCGCATCTACGCTGCCGTCGAGTCCCTCTCCGCCGTGCAACTCCTTCCCTAACCAGCCGTCCGCGTGACGGCGTGCAAGGAGGCGCTGTACGTTCGGCTGCGCTTGGACTTCTTCCTGCAATGCGGTCATAGCCGCGCTGTCCGCCGGTTCGCCGAGCAGCTCGCGACGCAGCCGGTAACGGATACCTGCACAGGCGTTATGCAGCAGAAAATCGATAGTTCGGCCCATACAAATTTCCTTCCGATTTCAAATCTTTAGCATGGAATCGACATAAGAAATGTCAGACCGCCACATACTATAAAAAAACAGTGTATCTGATACAATCCTTTACGGCGCCCATTTATGCCCCTGCGGATATAAGGCATTGAGCGCTTGACGGAGCCATTGCTTTTGTTCTGCGTCCATCTGGGAAATGGCGTTGTCGTAATCCTGCTGATATCCCTTTCGTTCGGTATCGGTGGACTTATACAGCAAGCAAAGTTCAGGTGAAAGATACGGTATGTCTTCGCGAAGCAGAATGGCTTTGCTTAAGGCGCGCCTGATGCCGTTGTCCCTCGCATACAGAAAATCGGTATCGGTTCTGCTGTTGCATATACATTCGATAAAATTCAGTTCAGACTGCCCGATTGGCTGAAAACAGACGGCGAATACCTCATCTTCCCCTGTTTCATTCCATTCCACCCACTCGCAGTCCGCCGTGCAGCAGAAGAAATTTCGTTTCACCCTGCGCTGGTCCCGCAGGTCGGTAATGCGATGCGCCTTGCCGCCGCCGAGCATTTCGTAGACTTCAAAGCCGGCGGACTGCATATATGCAAGGACGGCGTCACGGTCCGGCCAGTAGATCGATACGTCGACGTCGCCGTGCCTGCGCGTTTCGCGGCCCAAAAACAAATCGATTGCCATTCCGCCACAGAATGCATATTCAAAATTCCGGCCCTTCAGCAATCGGTCGGCTTGATGAATCAGCGTGTGCATAGCTCTCGCTCTTCAGTTCCGATATCGACGTTTCCGTCCGCCAGTCTGCAGTGCAGCTCATAAAGCGCCGTTTTGTTGGAGTCCCAGGTCAGCCGTTCGACCGCTTCCTCATATGACAGCCAGGCAAAGTCTGTATGCTCGGCCGACAGCTTTACGGTCTCTTCGCACGGGAACGCGAAGGCATATTCCGGGATCACATATGTATCCGGCGGCCAATTGTACGAGCGGAGGTTCGGGAAAATGGACGTTGGAATGCAGCTTGTCGACGTGAGTGCGAAAACCGTATCCGCGGTGATCCCGCTCTCCTCCCAAATTTCCCGCTTTGCCGCTTCAAGCGGTTTTTCGTCATCCTCGCCGCCGCCTGCAATGAACTGCCATTGCACGGGTTTCGCGCGGCGGAATACGCAATACAAAGTTTGATTTCCCGACCGTCGGTACGGTATGGCCAAAATTTGAAACGGAGCTCTCATTTCATTTTCCTCACTTTCAGTAAAATATTTATTAAAATTAAAGGAGAAAAAGCACGATGGATAAGACAGAAGGAAAATCGATTGTGAAAAAGTGCGTGCTGATTGCCGCCGGGGCGGTGGTTTATGCTGCGGGTATGGGCTTGTTCCTGAGTCCCAACCATCTGGCGCCCGGCGGCGTGACCGGCATTGCGGTCATCCTCAACAGCGTGTTCGAGTTTCCGACCGGTACCACGGCGTTTATTCTGAACATACCGCTGTTTCTGATTGCAATCAAAGTATTCGGCTTCCGTTTCTTCTCGACGACGCTTGCGGCGACGACACTCGCTTCGCTGCTCATCGACGTATTTGCCGCGCTGCCTCCGTTGACCGATGATCTTCTGTTGGCCGCGTTTGCGGGCGGCGCGATGAGCGCCGTCGGCATCAGTCTGATTTTCAAGGCGGGAGCGACCACAGGCGGGACCGACATCATCGTCAAGCTCATCCGCAAGCGCTATCCCTATATCCGCACCGGCCGCGCGTATCTGTACACCGACGTTATAATCCTGCTGGCGGCAGGCGTCGTACTGTCGGATATCAATCTGTCTTTATACGCCGCCATTGCAATGATTGTTTCGACGACGCTGATGGACATCGTCCTCTATGGACCGGACGAAGCCAAGCAGGTTTATATCGTCAGTGACCGCGAGGGCGACATTGCCGAAGCGCTGCTCGGGCTGGAGGTCGGCATCACGCTGCTCAACGGCGAGGGAGCCTTCACAGGCCGGTCAAAGAAGATTATCTTATGCGTGATGCGCAAATCGCTTTATCCCGCTGTTCGCGACGTCGTCCGTCGCATAGACAAGCAGGCGTTTATGATTGTTTCCAGCGCGAACGAGGTGTTCGGAGAGGGCTTCAAGCGGCACGACAGTGCCGACCTGTGAACGTCTCGGCATTTGCAAAAGCGTCAGCACAATGTCACCGTGTGCTGCGAATGCATAGCTGCGCTGCGGACTTTCTCCGGCGAACATCGGAACAGCTCATCCTGCGGATTCTTCGGAGAATCCGTCTGGCCGGAAAGCAAAAAGCCGTCGCAGAGCCGGATTTCGCATTCGCCGCCGCGGATGACCCGTCTTCCGGCTTTGACGGCAAAAAGCGATTGCATTTTGTGGTCCGCCAAAGCGCCGGATACGCTTTTTCGGCTTTATCCCGCTGGGTCCGACAGCATATCAAATTACCGTGTGTCGGCCTAAAGGGAAACACACCGTCTCCGGCAAGTATTGCCGCGACACGGGCGTCCCTTTTTCAAACAGAGCTTTGCGGTTTTCGAAATTGGCATCCCCAATTTCCGCTTAGCCGTTCTCTTGGACTCCGTTCCCGCACGCGACCAAATCCGGCAAAATCGGAAAGCTTCCGCATCCCTTTTTTTGCTCGGTTGGATGTTCCGAACCGGCAGGCATTTCGGACAAAGAACATTTCCCTGCGTTTTTGACAAAAATGGGAAGCACAGCCGGGTTACGGCAGCCGGATGTCATCGCGCGTCATTTGCCTTGAAAGCCAGTTAAAGATTTGAAGAATCTTTTCATCGTCATCCTTGACCATTTCAATTTCAAAGATATGGTTCCACCAAAAAGAATTCACATAACGAAAAAGGAAAGGGAATGCCCATTGCTCCATCGCATTGAAGGTATAATATTCCTGTATATGCGCCATATTTTGATAAAACAGATCCATTCTTCTGTCATCAAGGGCTTGGCTGTAGAAATACAACCGGCTGCCGTTGGCACCGAATAAGCAGTTTTCTTTGGCGTTCCATAATGATTCCCGAACGGCATAATTCAACACGGGTTCTCGTCCGCAGAGATTGAAATCGATCAGACCGGCAAACCTGTGGTCCTTATCCAGCAAAATATTTGAAGCATTGAGATCGCCCTGAAAGCAGGATGTGGGAAGAAGCGCATATACGTTTGCCAGCGCCTCTCGGTTTTTATGAAACAACGACAACAATGTCTGCGTTTTTTCGCGAAACTGGGGAAGCTCCTTATCTACATAGTCCGCAAATCTGACAGCGCACTCGGTAACTTCGTCTGTTGTATCCGAAGGCGAAAAAGGCTCAAAAAGGCAATAGGAAGATGGAAAATCAACGACATTCAGCCGCGCATTCGCCACTTTCCCCAGTGAACGCATCATATCCGCGAGATAAACGGGCTTTCCGGCCCTGTCTTGCCACTTTTCCTGACCGATGTGTTCGGCGGTGTCATACTTGGCATATGTTTCGGCGAAGACGTAATATGTCTTTTTTTCTATGCTGTATGTGTGAATCCATTCTCCATTCAAATTCGGGAGCATCGTCGGACAGTAAATCCCCAGTGCTCTGTACGCGTCCATTAGCCGACGCCAGCCTTCAATCCTATTTTTATCTATAAAGTCGCTCGAATATTGTTTGATTACGATCGTTTCATTTCCGTCGTCGGCAATATATACTTTCCTATAGTCGTTATCGCCGCGGCACAGGTCAAGCGTGTCCAGATGCTTGATCGAATGCAAATAAAGATTGATGGGGAAAGTGATGCTTTCCGTTTCCGTTTGCCTTTCGTGATCCATAGTTTATATTCTCCTCAAAAAAGATGGACAGGCGGCAGGTCTTCAGGGGGTGTCTCTATGCTTTCGCGTTTGTCCAAATTCGCTTATCTCAACGTTTACAAAAAGATGCAGTCTAATCGTGAAATAAAAAAATAAAACCGCGCACGAAACGCAGCGCGCGGTCTGTGCGCGGCGATTCGCCGCTGGAGCAGGTGAAGGGAATCGAACCCTCGTTTTCAGCTTGGGAAGCTGACGTTCTGCCATTGAACCACACCTGCGTATTTACAATGGTGTTATTTTACTATAAATCCGCTCGGATGTCAAGTGGTTTTCCAAAAAAGCCGGAAAAGAATAAACGCTCCGCAGGTATTCCCTTCAGAGCGTTTTTCCGGATTCCTTATTCAGCTTCGGCGCACGGGAAGACCAGTGTGACTCTCGTACCCTGCCCCGGTTCGCTTTCAAGCCGGATCGAGGCGCCGTGCAGGAGCGCGCCGTGCTTGACGATGGACAGCCCCAGTCCCGTTCCGCCCGTCTCACGCGAATGGCTCTTGTCCACGCGGTAAAAGCGTTCGAAAATGCGGTCGAGATGCTCGTGTGCGATGCCGATACCGGTATCCTCGACGACCAGCGTCGCCTGTCCGTCCGATTCGGTCAGAGAGATATGCGCCTCTCCGCCCTCGCGGTTGTAGATGATGGCGTTATCGGTCAGATTGAAAATAATCTCGTGCAGGATGCTCTCAATGCCGCTGACGGCACACGACGACCCGGTGAAGGACAAGGATACATTCGCATTGCGTGCTTTGTCGGAAAGCTTCTTGACCACACTGCGGCACACCTCGGCCAAATCCACACGCTCGAAGCGGCTCGTCAATTCGTTTTCATCCAGCCGCGAGAGCTTTATGATGTCCTCGATCAGCGACAGCAGCCGCGCAGCCTCCTGTCGGATCTTTCCGGCAAATTCCGGGATATCCTCCGCACGCGCGATGCCGTTGCCGATAATCTCGGCGTAGCCCATGATCGTCGTCAGCGGCGTTTTCAGTTCGTGCGAAACGTTGGCCGAAAACTCTTTGCGGAGCTGTTCTGCGCGTTCACGGTCGGTAATATCGACGATGAACAGCACCGCGGCGTACCGGCTGTCCTCCCTGCGTTCGACCGGTGTGGCGAAAAGCCTGTACTGTCTGCCGCTGCGCTCCATCGTAACAACTGCCGGTCTGCCGTCCAGCGCAGCTTCCACCGTGCGGATATAATGCAGGTCGCGGCTGAGCTTGAGGTAGGACCGGCCGTCCGGCAGCGTATCTGCTTTGGATGCAGACGGACCGTCACAGCCAAGAATCGATTCTGCACTGCTGTTGAGCGTGAGAACTGTGCCATGATCGTCAAAAATCACAAGGCCTTCGCCCATATTGCCGGTTATATAGTTGAATTCCTCCTGTTGCTTTCGCAGTTCGCGGATTTGCTTGTTGATGCGGGCGTTTTGCTTTTCCATCCGCAGCAGGAGCGGTGAGAGTTCGTCGTAGGCGGGAGCGGCCAGCGGCGCATTGAGGTCGATTTTATTGATCGGTTTGATAATCGTGCCGGTAAGCAGGCTGGCGGCGAGTACGGTGATCAGCAGAACAAATACCGAGACGATCACGATCCATGCAAGCGCGTTGCCGACGATGCCCAGCACGCTTTTGGCGGTACCGCCGATGCGCAGGACGCTGCCGTCCTCTAAGCGCAGCGCGCTGTAATAACTGCGCTCTCCGAAGGTATCGGATAGGCGCTCGGCCTGACCGCTGCCGTCGGCTAATGCGGCGGCGATTTCGGGACGGCTGAGATGGTTGTCCAAATCCTCCTCGTCGGCATAGCTGTCAAAGAGCACGCTACCGTCGGCGGCAATGAGCGTGATGCGGTTTTTCGTGCTGCGGCCGACTTCTTCCAGATAACGCGATGCCTCACCGTCCGATGCATCCATCACGTTGACGGCTTCTCCGACGTACAACACCTCGGTCTCGATTTCGCGTTTGTATTCTTCCCACGAATTGACGTAGAGCACACTGGTCACGAAGGCAGCCGTGACCAGAAGCGTGAGGAAGCAGGAAAGCAAAATACTCCAGAAAATTCGCTTTTTCATCAGGAATTACCGATTTTATAGCCGACGCCGCGCACCGTTTCGATGATGTCGCCCTTCTCGCCGAGCTTGCTGCGCAGCGTGCGGACATGTACGTCCACCGTACGTGTTTCGCCGTCAAAATCATAGCCCCAAATGCTGCCGAGCAGCGTGTCGCGGTTGAGAACCACGCCGGGATTTTTCATCAGCAACTTGAGAAGCTCGAATTCCTTGAGCGTCAACTCAACCGGCCTTCCGTCCACGGTCACGCTGTGTCCCCTGACGTTGAGGACAACATTGCCGCAGACCAGCATATCGCTTACCTCCGGCGCGGAGGTGCGGCGCAGAACCGCTTTGATGCGCGAAATCAGTTCCATCATCCCGAAGGGCTTGCATACGTAATCGTCTGCGCCGGAGTCCAGACCGATCACCTTGTCGTATTCCGAGCTTTTGGCGGTCAGCATAATAACGGGGATACTGCGTGTGGACATATCCAGCCGGATGCGCTTAAGTATTTCGATGCCGTTTTCGCCCGGGAGCATGACATCCAGCAGGATCAACAACGGCTTCTCGCGCGCCATTTCCGCAAACAGTGCCTCGCCGTCCTCGATTCCCTTGGCCTCGAAGCCGGAATTATGAAGCGTATAAAGCAGCAGCTCCCGAATGTTGCTGTCGTCTTCTACACAATAGATCAATGTATATCCCTCCGAATCCGATTTACTCGTTTTCGTGCTTTCCGGTGATTGCAAAGATGACCCATTCCGCAATATTCACCGCATGGTCGCCGATACGCTCCAGATATTTTGAAATCATCAGGATGTCGACGGCCTGCTCTCCGCGTGCGGGGTCTGCAGCGATCATATGCATTATATCATGCTTTACCGAAGAAAACAAGCCGTCAACGACATCATCATAATCTACGACGGCCTGCGCCATTACCTTGTCGCGGCGAACAAAGGCCTCCACGGCCTCTGTAACCATTTTGGTCGTGGCTGCGCCCATTTCCGCAATATGACTGCCGTTGGTGGATTCGGCCAAGTCGGTAAAGGTCACAATCTCGGCAATGTCTGCGGCCTGATCGCCGATGCGCTCCATATCCGTAATCATCTTCAGAGCGGCGGAAATCTGCCGCAGATCGCGCGCCACCGGCTGCTGATGCAGGATCAGCTTCAGGCAGAGCGCTTCAATTTCTTTTTCCTTTTGGTCAATTTCCTTGTCGGTAGCGATTACCTCTTCCGCCAGACGAAGGTCGTGGCACAGCAGCGCCTTAATTGTGCCGGCGATGGCGGTTTCACAGAGTGCACCCATAGAAATGAGGCTGTTGTTAAGCAGGTCGAGCTGCTCGTCAAATCTGTTGCGCATGCGTCAAAATACCTCCTTGATTAGCCGAAGCGGCCGGTAATGTAATCTTCTGTACGCTGATCGGACGGCGCGGAAAACATACGGTCGGTATCGCACATCTCAATCACCTCGCCGAGGAGGAAAAAGGCGGTTTGGTCGCTGATGCGGGAGGCCTGCTGCATATTATGCGTGACAATGACAATGGTGTATTGCTTTTTCAGTTCCATCGCCAGGCCTTCAATTTTACCGGTCGAGATCGGATCGAGCGCGCTGGTCGGCTCATCCATCAGCAGTACCTCAGGCTCGACGGCAAGCGCCCGCGCAATGCAGAGCCGCTGCTGCTGTCCGCCCGAGAGTGCGAGCGCGCTCTTTTTGAGCCGGTCCTTCAGTTCGTCCCATATCGCCGCGCCGGTAAGCGAGCGCTCGACAATGTCGTCCAGCATCGCTTTGGATTTGATTCCATGCGTGCGCGGACCGTAGGCAATGTTGTCATAAACGCTCATCGGGAACGGGTTGGGCTTTTGGAAGACCATCCCTACCCGCCTGCGCAGCACGTTTGTATCCATATCGGCGTAGATGTCGCTGCCGTCCAAGAGGACGCGGCCGTCGATCCGGCAATCCTCGACAAGGTCGTTCATACGGTTGAGCGTTTTCAGCAGCGTTGATTTTCCGCAGCCTGACGGGCCGATAAAGGCCGTAATTTCCTTTTCCGGAATGTCGATGGTCACATCCTTGAGCGCGTGGAATGCGCCGTAATGCAGGTTGAGATGTTCGGTTTTAAGCTTTGCTGCGTGCATCGCGCTTTTTCCTTTCTTTTTTCTGTCCCGTCAGTCGTTTGGCAAGAGCTGACGACAGGGCGTTGAGCGAGGCGACGATCACCAGAAGTACAACCGCCGTCGCGTAGGATTGCTCGGAATTCAGGCCCTCGCTCCAGAGCGAGTACATATGCACCGAGAGCGTGCGGCCGGAACCCAATAAGGTATCGGGAACCTGTGCAACGGTGCCTGCCGTGTAGATAAGTGCTGCGGTTTCGCCTACGATGCGGCCGACAGACAGAATGATCCCGGCGAGGATGCCGGGCATCGCAGCGGGAAGCACGATGCGGAACACTGTCCGCAGCTTCCCTGCGCCCAGTCCGAAGCTGCCTTCACGATAGCTGTCCGGCACACTTTTGAGTGCTTCTTCGGTCGTGCGCATAATGACGGGAAGGATCATGATCGCCAGCGTAAACGCGCCCGCCAGAAGAGAATAGCCCCAGTCCAGCGCAATAACGAACATCAGAAAGCCGAACAGTCCGTATACGATCGACGGAATGCCCGAGAGCGTTTCCGCCGTAATACGCACAACGCCGACAAATTTGTTCCCGCGTTTGGCGTATTCGACCAGATAAATGGCCGAGAAAATACCCAGCGGCGCGGCGATGAGCAGCGAAAGAAACGTCATCGTAACGGTGTTGACCAACGCCGGAAAAAGCGAAACGTTTTCGGAATTGTAATGCAGGCTGAACAACTCGGGTGTAAGATGCGGCAATCCTTTGACAAGGATATAGAGGACCAGCATCAAAAGCACGGACAGCGTACAGGCGCCCGCGGCATAAACACAGAACCGCAGAATGCGTGACTGCAGGCGCCGTGCGGATTTCTTCGGGTTGTCACTCACAGCTTTGCCCTCCTTTTCATCAGAGAGAAGGAAAGGTTGATGATCAGAATAAAGACAAACAACACGACCGCCGTTGCAATCAGGGCTCCGCGGTGGAGATCGGCCGCATAGGCCATTTCCATCACAATGTTAGCCGTCAGCGTTCGCAGCCCCTGCAGCGGACTTCCCGGCATCGCCGTTTGGTTGCCGGCAACCATAATCACCGCCATCGTTTCCCCGACAGCGCGGCCCATACCCAAAATTACGGCGGCAAATACGCCGGACTTCGCCGCAGGCAGTACTGTAAAAAACACACTGCGCTCATGGCTGGCGCCGAGCGCGAGCGAGCCTTCATAATAGCTTTCCGGAACCGCGCGAATGGCAGATTCGGATACATTGATAATTGTCGGCAGGATCATGATTCCCAATACGATCGACGCGGCCAGCATACTTGAGCCGCTGCCGCCAAGACCGTTGCGGATAGCAGGTACGATCACCATCAGTCCGAAAAAGCCGTATACAATCGAAGGTATGCCTGCGAGAAGGTCTACGGCAGGCTTCAGAAAGCGATACAGCTTCGGCGGGCAGAAATGGACGAGAAACAAAGCCGTAAGGATACCGATCGGAACGCCGATGAGCATAGCGCCTATATGCTGCCGATAATCATCGGCAGGATGCCGTAAATGTTCTGTTCGGGTTTCCAGGAAGTGCCGGACAGGAAATCCCAAAGGCCGATTTCACGAATGGCGGGGATGCCGTTGGCGAACAGGAATATGCAGATGAGCGCAACGGCAAGAATGGAAACCAGTGCCGACAGCAGAAACAGGACTTGCATAAAACGTTCTTTGAACTTTTTCATATAACCTCCGTTTGGCGGATATCTCTATCCGCCAAACTCTGTCGCTATTCTTTATTCTTCCAATGCGCTCCAGGTTGTAATTTCACCGATGTAGATGCGGCGCACCTGATCGGCGGTCAGATCGTCGTAGGTGTTTTCATTGTTGACGATGACGGCGATACCGTCTGTTGCAATCGTCGTGGAGACAAGCCCCTTATCCAGTTCACTTTGCTTGACCTCACGGCTGGCCATGCCGATATCGCAAACACCCTCGGCCGCACTCGTCATACCGCTGGAGGAGTCAGTCATATTGATTTCAATCGTAGCATTGGGATTTACGGCGTTATATGCTTCCTTCAGTTTTTCCATCACCGGCGTAACGGAGGACGAGCCGCCGATGCTGATTTTTCCGGAAGGTTTGGAGCCGCTGTACGCACCGGTGGACGCCACAGGGATATAGCCGTTATCCTCGACGACCTTCTGGCCTTCGTCGGAGAGGATAAAATCGACAAAATCCTTCGCCGTCTCGGAAAGGTCGCTTTTGGTTGCAATGTTGAAGGGACGAGAAATTTTGTAGCTGCCGTTCTCGATGTTTTCCACCGTCGCGGCCGCACCGTCAATTTTCAGCGCTTTGACGCTGTCGTTCAGCGAGCCGAGCGAAATGTAGCCGATGGCGTTGGCATTTTGGGAGACACTGGTCATCATAACATTCGTCTTGTCGGTGATGTCGGCAGTTTCGACGGTTTTGTCTTCATCATCCACTTCCACGCCGAACAATTCAATGAATGCGCTTCTTGTACCGCTTCCCTTTTCACGGGAAATGACGGTAATGGCGCCGTCCTTGTCAAAGCCCTTGGCGGCGCAGGAAGCCAGTGCGGTTCCGGCCAAAACGGCTGCAAGCGCAAGGGTAAAGATTTTTTTCATCATCATTTTTTGCTCCTTTTTCCTTATTCTTGACCTTTTCATTGTCTTTTACGCCGTTTATTATACCGATGCTTTGTAAAGTTCAAAAGCGCCGATGCGTTAAATCTGTCGAAAATGGTACAATCGGCAGAGAAAACCGCCCATCTGTGTGACAGGCGGCAAAAAATGCTTAAATGCGGCGTTTTTTCGGGAAAACAAACAGGGAATCGGCTTGAAGCCGATTCCCTGTTTGCCGCCCGCATAAAATGCGGGGAACCATATCGGTTATCCCGTGCGGCCGGAACAGATAACATATTATACGCGGTCTTTCAATCGGTTCTGCGATTGCCTGAGATATTTTGCAAGGCGCTCCAGTTCCACTCGGAGCGAATCGGCAGCGGATGAATCCCCGCCCTGTTCGTCTACGACATTCAGCAGCTCGTCAAGCGCTTCCAATTCGACTTCACAATAGGAGAGCCGCTCGGCAAATGCCGCATCCTCCTCGAGCGTATCCGCACGCTCGGAGAGCGCTGCCAGCAACGGTTTAAGCGCGTCATAAAGCGCCGCGTTTTCAGGCGCGAGAACGCCGTAAACACGTTCCAGCTTGCCGATAAGCTCATCGGCGCCCGCCTTGAGCATATGATTGAGCGAGTATGTTTGTACCGACTTGTTGCGGTAGACCGAAGCGGACAACGCCTCTTCATAGCCCTCCGAATGGGAATACAGACTGCCCCACGAGAAAAAGTTGACGCCGTTGCTGCCGGCGCGGAAGCAGCCGTCGGTCTGCCCGAGCAGAATATCACATTCCGTTGTGCTGAACGCAGATAAACCGGCAGAATAGAAAGCATCGTCTCCGATTGCCCTGACAAACGCGGAGGCGTTTTCGATTGGATATGCGAGATCAATGGAGTAGGACATAGAAAAAATCTCATCCATCCAGCCATTGGCCACCCAATTACGGAAATTCTGGAAATTGTACTGATGCACGGTTTCAAATGCGGGATAGCAGGCGGCGGAGAGCCAGATCTCGGGATTGATCTCCCGCACGAGGTCGTAAACTTCCTTTACAAAGGAATTGATGATGTCCTCGCGGAATTTGCACCAGTTTACCCACATTTCACTGCCGCGTGCAAGCGTATGCGGATCGACATCGGTATCGTATGCAGCCTGAAACCCCGCAATAATGTCCTCGTTGTAGCCAAAGTCGATCGTTGTATCGCTACGCTGCGGTTCGCTGAAGCGGATGTAATCCAGATGCAGCCCGTCGAGGTCATAATTCTCAAGAAGCTCGCGATAGATTTCCAGAATCAGATCGCGGCACTCGCGTTTATATGGGTTCAAAAACACAAAATTCCCATATTCGTTCGGAAAATTGTCAGTACCGTTTTTGTCGACGCAGCGCCAGCCCAAATCCTTGGATTTCGCGGCGAGCGTATCCTCCGACTGTGCCGTTGTGCCCACAAAGAAATTTTCTACCCAGGCATGGATTTCCAGTCCGTATTCATGTCCGATTCGGATGAATCCCTCCAGCACGTCGTAATCGCCGTGTACGCCGGTATTGTGGCTGATAAGCTCAATATCGGTCATGCCGATGGTTTGGCTGTTGTACCAGGTTTCAATATATACGGCATTGACGTTCATCGCAGCGAGACGTTTTACGGTCGCTTCAACTTCCGCGTCGCTTTTTTCGTTGGAGCGATACCATACAGCACGGTTTTCTACGGCGTGGGATTCATACATTTCCGAATGGAGAGATGAAATCAGATCTGCCGCGTTGACGGCTCGTATGTAAGCGCGTGCCGTATCGCCCTCCTCCTGCAGGGAGGCTGCTTCGTCCAGAAGTGTTTCCGCACGGGCGATGCGTTCGTCAATAGTGGTATAGGAAAGGTCTAAAAACGCGTTTTTGGCCTCCTGCAGTCTGGTTTGCTGGGCTTGCAAATTGATGGTTGCCGTCTGCAGGGTCTCCGCAGGCGTACTTAAAATGGTAACGGTTTTTTTGGCTCTGTCCAGGGTAACTTTGGCCAGCGGGCGATATGCGTTTTGAAGCGCTGTCGCATTGACACCGTGACCCGAAACGACAA
>ERZ826764.2610-NODE-2610-length-16479-cov-16.109413_pt1 | contig 16479 bp, 19 predicted proteins | sample MGYA00519870_ERZ826764 | MGnify/ENA primary metagenome ERZ826764 (study PRJEB31778, sample SAMEA3449239) | human gut metagenome | biome: human gut; feature: human-associated habitat; material: faeces | place: United Kingdom | collected 2010/2012 ...
CCGATTACCCTCTCATTGTAGCTTTGGTAAGAACCGCTGAACAGCACATTCTTTATATGCCGCTTTTGGGGTCATGCATATTGTAGCAAAGCATTGGGCTTGAGGTGATATAGCCCGCCTTTACCGCATCCGAGAAGGCTTTGTGCAGTATAGCATGATAGTGGAGCACGGAGTTGGAAGACAAGCCGCGCTCGAAAAGCCAGGAGTAATAGTCCTGTATCTGGCTGTGAGTAACTTCGCTCAAATGCAGATTCAGTGGTTCAAAGTACGCACATATTTCATTGGTGAGTTTTTGATATGAATGATATGTAGTAGCTGCAACAACGGGCCATATGGTTTTAAGCCAGCTTGACTCCGTTTTCGTCATTAGCTGCTTCAGTTACTGGAGATGGATTATTCACTAACAACCTTGATACCTACACAGATGTGGAAACAACGGATGAACCCGTCATCGAAGTCAAAAGCGGCACGCTGGAACTCAGAGGCGGCGAATACACGGCGGGTACCAGTGTGCCTATTAAGGCGGCGGCCGAGCCGAACTTGACCCCTGGGATGCCTTTGTGCTGGATTCTTTGATTTGGAAAGAGGACTGGATTATGTGATATCAGGCTGTTATCTTTGACCTGGACGGCGTTATCTGCTTTACGTACGAGTAACACTACCTAGCCTGGAAGTGGATGGCCGACAGCTTGGGGGTTTGTTTCGGCTGCGAGATCAACAACCGCATGGGCCTCAGGCTCGCAATCGGCTCCTCGAGCAAGAACACGCCCTTCATCCTCCGCCAGCTCGGCCTGCTGAAATTTAAAGCTTGGGCGGAGCCTCTCCCGGGGCTCTGCTTTTTTCGCGCCCGGCGGGCTGCGCCTGAGAATATTTTGAGAATCGCTTGCCTTGCGCGTAAAAATCTGCTATACTTTTCTCAACACATGAGACGGAGGCGCATCATGGCCCTGCACTACCTCGAAACGGGAAGCACCGAGCCGGAGTTCAACCTGGCCTTTGAAGAGTACGTGCTCGAGAACAAGAGGGAGGGCGACTGGCTCATCCTATGGCAGAACGAGAGCTCGGTGATAATAGGCCTCAACCAGAACGCCTCCGAGGAGGTTGACGAGGCCTATGTCAGCTCGCACGGCATCCGCGTCGTCCGGCGCATGACCGGCGGCGGCGCGGTCTACCACGACCTTGGGAACCTCAACTACTCGTTCATCACCGAAGCCGGGAACACGGCGGAGCTGAGTATGCAGGCGCTGGCGAGGCCCGTCTGCTCCGCACTACGCTCGCTCGGGCTGAGGGCGGAGCTCTCCGGCAGGAACGACATCTGCATTGACGGTCGGAAGGTCTCCGGCACCGCCCAGAGGCTCAGTGGCGGCAGGGTGCTCCACCACGGCACGCTGCTGTTCGACACGGACGCGGACGCCCTCGCCTCGGCGCTCAGACCCAGGGCGGACAAGTTCGAATCCAAGGCCGCAAAATCCGTGCGCAGCCGGACGGGCAACATTCGGGACTTCCTCGGCGGGGACTTGGACGTACACGGTTTTCGGCGTGCCATACTCGCGCAGCTGGCGCAGGGCGGGCTTGTGTGCGAGAGCCTGGGGCAGGAGGAGCTGGCACGGGTCGAGGAGCTCGCGAACGCAAAATACCGCAGCTGGGACTGGAACCGGGGCCGCTCGCCGGATTTCTCCTTCCGCGCTCGCCGGCGCTTCCCCGCCGGAAGTATAGAGGCGCAGCTCCAGCTCGTTGCTGGCAAGATAGAGGCCGCGGCCTTCGTCGGGGACTTCCTCTCCCTGCGGGACTGCTCGGAGCTCTGTGAGGCCCTCAGGGGCTGCCGCTTTGAGCCGGCTGAGTTCGCGGAGAGGCTGAGGGCCTTTCCGCTATACGAGTTTTTCGGAGGCATAGGCGCGGAGGAGCTCATGCTCATCATATTTGGGGGGGTTGAAAATGAAGGATCTCAGAAGGTTTGAGGAGATCTGGGCTGCCTATGTATACGAGGGCAGGCTCGACAGCTCCGTGCAGCCCGCCGTGGCCGAGTGCTGGAGAAAATGCCGCGAGGCTGGGGTGGACCCCAACGGCGGAATCGGCCGCAGGGTGGACGACGCCGTGTTCCGCTCCATCAGGGAAGCCAACAGCACCCTCATGGAGATCGCCCTGCCGATCATGCAGAGCGTCTTTGACATCGTCCGGCGCACGGGCTTTCTCATGGTGCTCACCGACAGCGCGGGCTACGTGCTCGAGACCATGGGCGACGAGTCCATCATGGAGCGGACCGAGGATCTGCGCTTTGTCCCGGGGGCGCTCTGGTCCAACCTCAGCGTGGGCACGAACGCCATAAGCGTCGCCCTCGACTGCGACACGCCCATACAGATGGTCGGGCCGGAGCACTACTGCCGCACGCACCACAGCTGGACCTGCTCCGCGGCGCCCATCCACGGCATCAACGGCGAGGTCATCGGCTGCTTCAATATGTCCGGCGACGCCTCCGGCGTCCACGACCACACCCTGGCCGTCGTGCTCGCCGCCGTCTACGGCATCGAGGGCAAGCTCTCGCTGCTGCACAACGCCGAGATCATGCGCGCCGCCCTCGAGGGCAGCGCCGACGGCATCGTCTTGCTCGGCCAGGACGACTACAGGGCCATCTGGATGAACAGCGCCGCCGGCAGGCTGCTTGGGCTCAGCCTCGAGGAGCTCAAGGGCCGCGACTTCCGCAGGCTCATGCCCGACATCGGCTGGGACGCCATGGACTGGCGCCGGGGCAGCCGCTGCTTCTCCGACGACACCAGGCTCATCAGCGGCGATGACCTGCTGCACTGTTCTGCCTCCGTCAGCCCCTCCATGGACTACGACGTGCGCACCCTCTGCGTCACGCTCAAAAAGCAAAAGCACCTACTCGACTCCGTGAACAAGGTCAGCGGAAACCGGGCCATCTACACCTTCCAGGACATCTACACCCGCGACCCGGCGATGAAAAAGACCATCGCCCTCGCGAGGCGCTACGCCCAATACGACGGCAACATACTCATCGAGGGCGAGTCCGGCACCGGCAAGGAGCTCTTCGCCCAGTCCATGCACAACGAGGGCAGCCGCTCCGAGGGCCCCTTTGTCGCCATCAACTGCGCCTCCATCCCCCGTGACCTGCTCGAGCGTGAGCTCTTCGGCTACGAGGCCGGCACCTTCCCCGGAGCCCATTCCGGCGAGGGCAACCCCGGCCGCTTCGAGCTCGCCAACCACGGAACCCTCTTCCTCGACGAGATCGGCGAGCTGCCCATCGAGTTCCAGTCCAAGCTCCTGCGCGCCGTTGAGACCCACAGGATAACCAGGGTCGGCGGCAGCCAGGAGATAGACCTCGACATCCGGATAATCGCCTCGACCAACCGCAAGCTGGAGCAGCTTGCCGTCGAGGGAGGCTTCCGCCAGGACCTCTACTTCCGCCTCAACGTGCTCAAGCTAGAGATACCGCCCCTCAGGGAGCGGCCCGGGGACATCGGCCTGTGCGCCGGGCACTTCCTGGAGCGCCTCAACAAGATGTCGCCCGAGGCGGAGCGCAGCATGGCGCCGGAGTTCCTCTCCGGGCTCATGGAATACGACTGGCCCGGCAACGTGCGTGAGCTGCAGAACACCATCGAGCGCGCCTACTACTCCACGATCGGCGCCCTGCTCGACGCGCAGAGCCTCAGGCTCTCCCTCTGCCCCAGCTCCAAGCCCCCCGCCGAGCCCGCCAGCGAGGCCGGCGAGCTGCTCTCCGCCCTCACCCTCTCCGGCGGCAGCGTTGAGGACGCCGCCAGGCGCCTCGGCATGAGCCGTGCGACCCTATACAGGAAAATCAAGCGCTGCGGCATTGATGTGAAAAGTATGAGGTAATTCTCAGCTGTTTGATACAAATTGATAATATTCTCAAGAATACGAGACGAACTCCCGGGGTTCGTCTCGTTTATTATGTCATCATTCTCACAATTTATGAAAATGGACCTAAATCACGGCGTAGAGTTTGTCTCTGATGCTGAAATGAGGAAATTTCTCCTTCTGCTCTTGAGAATATTGAGACAGTAGTGTATACTCAAAGTGGATTTGGAAAGAAGTTATCACGGAGGTGAGAATTTGAAGAAATTCATCGTTGAATTCGGGATGGGGACGGACTTTCATGGCCAGGATGTCACCAAGGCTGCGAAGAAGGCGGTGAAGGATGCGGTGTCGCGCAGCTGCCTGTGCGGGCTCGATGAGGTGCTGGGTCTGACGGACTTCACGAGGCAGGTGCGGATACTGGCGACGGTGGCGGTCTCGCGGCCGGAGGAGGTGGACTGTGCCGAGGTGGCCTCGGCGCTGCCCGTCGGCACGGTCGAGGTGAGGCCGGTGAAGGGCGGTCTCACGGTCGATGGGCTGTGCATCGAGGCCTTCGGCGACAGGGACTGCAGCATCGAGGCGGCGCTGGCCGCCGTTGAAGTATTCATCACTGAATAAAGGAGGTCAAAAATGGCGATCAGCAAAGAGCAAATGAAGGATATGTATGTGAAGATGCGCCGCATACGGGACTTCGAGAGCACGGCTGCGCGGCTGTTTGCAGAGGGCAAGATACCCGGCTTCGTCCACCTGTACCTGGGCGAGGAGGCGATAGCGCCCGCCGTCTGCGAATGCCTGCGCGACGACGACTTCATCACCAGCACGCACAGGGGCCACGGCCACATCATTGCCAAGGGCGGCGACCTCAACCTCATGATGGCTGAGCTCTTCGGCAGGGAGACAGGCTACTGCAAGGGCAAGGGCGGCTCCATGCACATCGCGGACAGGGACAAGGGCATCCTCGGCGCCAACGGCATCGTCGGCGCGGGACACTGCATCTCCACGGGCGCGGGCCTCTCCGCCAAGATACGCGGCACGGATCAGGTCTGCGTCTGCTTCTTCGGTGACGGCTCCACGAACCAGGGCACCTTCCACGAGTCGCTCAACATGGCCTCCATCTGGAAGCTGCCCATCATCTTCGTATGCGAGAACAACCACTACGGCATTTCAATGAGCCAGGACAGGCACCAAGCCATAAAGGACGTCGCAGACCGCGGCGCGGCCTACAACATCCCCGGCATCGCGGTTGACGGCAACGACCCCCTGGCCGTCTACGAGGCGGCCGCCGAGGCCGTGGCAAGGGCGCGGGCCGGCAAGGGCCCGACGCTGCTCGAGTGCAAGACCTACCGCCAGCGCGGCCACTTTGAGGGCGACCCCGCGACCTACAAGCCCAAGGAGGAGCAGGCCTCCTGGATGGAAAAGGACCCCCTGCCGCGCTTTGCGGCCTTCCTCGTGGACAACGGCGTCTGCTCCGCCGACGAGGTGGCAGCGATAGACGCCCAGGTGGCCAAAGAAGTGGAGGACGCCATCGCCTTTGCCGACGCCCAGCCCATACCGAGCCTGGAGAGCGCGGTCGTGGACGTCTATTCCGACATAGTTGAGGAGGTGCGCGAGAGATGACGATGATGACTTACGGCGAGGCCATCCGGGAGGGCATGAGCATCCGGATGCGCGAGAACCCGAACGTGGTCCTGTTCGGCGAGGACGTCGGCGCCTTCGGCGGCTGCTTTGGAGTCTCTGCGGGTATGTTTGACGAATTCGGCCCGGAGCGGGTGCGGGACACGCCCATCTCCGAGGGCGCCATCATAGGCTGCGCGGTCGGCGCGGCGGCAACGGGCCTGCGGCCCATAGCCGAGCTCATGTTCTGCGACTTCCTCACGGTCGGTATGGACCAGCTCGTGAACCAGGCGGCGAAGATGCGCTATATGTTCGGCGGCAAGATCTCCATGCCCATGGTTGTGCGCTTGCCCGCGGGTGCGGGCACGGGCGCCGCAGCGCAGCACTCGCAGAGCCTCGAGGCCTGGCTGACCCACGTCCCCGGCCTCAAGGTCGTCTACCCCTCCTGCGCACAGGACGCCCTGGGCCTCATGCTCGCGGCCATAGACGACGAGGACCCCGTTATGTACTTCGAGCAGAAAACGCTCTTCGGCGTCAAGGGTGAGGTCACGAGCCTCGAGCCCATCCCCCTGGGCAAGGGCCGTGTGGCGAGGCCCGGCTCCGACCTCTCCATCATCACATATGGCAAGCAGGTATACGACGCGCTGGAGGCCGCCGACAAGCTCGCCGGCGAGGGCGTGGACGTCGAGGTCATCGACCTGCGCAGCCTATACCCGCTGGACAAGGAGCTTATCGGCGAGACCATCGCCAAGACGCACAAGGCCATCGTCATCACCGAGGAGGTCAAGCGCGGCGGCTACGGCGGCGAGATAAGCGCGATAATCGGCGAGGAGTTCTTCGATTACCTCGACGCGCCCGTAATCCGCATCGGAGCGCTGGACACACCGGTGCCCTTCGCCCCGAATCTTGAGCAGTACTACATACCCAACGCCCAGGACATCCTGGTCGCGGCGAAAAAGCTGTTCTAAGGCAGGCAAGGCGAGGCCCGCAGGCGCTCACTGGGTACCTGCGGGCCGTTTTTTGAGAGGTGCTGCGTATGAAAAGGACCATCGGCGTCATTGCCAACCCCGCGTCCGGCAAGGACATCCGCCGCCTCGTCTCCTATGCGACGACGATAGACAACAACGAAAAGGTGAACATCTGCAAACGGATAGTGCTCGCGGCCCAGGGCCTGGGCATAGAGCGTGTACTGTTCATGCCCGAGACCTTCATGATAGGCTGGGCGGTGCGCGAGGGGCTCGAGAGCGACGGCGTGCTTAGGGCCGAGGTCGGGCTGCTGGACTTTGAGATCGAGGCGACCCAGGAGGACACGACTCGGGCGGCGCGTATGTTTGAGCAGATGGGGGTCGGCTGCGTGGTAGTCCTCGGCGGCGACGGCACGAGCCGCGCCGCGGCCAAGGGCATAGACAGCGTGCCGCTGTTGTCTGTATCCACCGGTACGAACAACGTTTACCCGACGCTTATGGAGGGCACGGTGGCCGGCATGGCCGCAGCCTCGGCTGCGCTCATGCCAGAGCCCTATGCCTGCTGCATACGCGACAAGCGCATAGAGGTCAGGGTGAACGGCCGGCTGCGCGACATCGCGCTCATAGACGCCGTCGTCTCCGACGACTTTTTCGCGGGAGCGAGGGCCATCTGGGACGCGGAGCGGATGCGGCTGATAGTGGCCTCGCGCTGCCACCCGGCGACGATAGGTTTTTCCGCTGTGGCGGGTGTCTGCGGACAGGTAGAGGACACGGAGGACAGAGCCCTGGCTGTCGAGCTCGGAGGCGGGGGCGCGGGCAGCGTGGTGGCGCCCATAGCCGCGGGCGTGCTCACCGAGGTGCGCATCTCCGGCGTCCACGAGCTGAGGCTCGGCCAGGAGTTTGGCTTCACCGCCGCGCAGCGGCACATGATCGCCCTGGACGGCGAGCGCGAGCTGCGCGTTGACCCCGGCAACGAGGTCAGCTTCAGCGTACACAGGAACGGCCCCTGGCGGGTGCTGCCCAGAGCCGCGCTCAGCGAGGCCGTAAGGCTCGGCATGTTCCGGCAGAAGAAGGAGGGATCTTAAATGGCAAAACTCGTAGTGATGCCGAAGCTCGGCCTCACGATGACGGAGGGCGCGGTCAGCCGCTGGCTCAAGGCCGAGGGCGAGGCCGTCAGGGAAGGCGAGCCGCTCTTCGAGGTCGAGACCGACAAGCTCACGAACACCATAGAGGCCACGGCCTCGGGCACACTTTTGAAGATACTGGCGAAGGAGGGAGAGACCCTACCCTGCCTGGCCGGCGTGGCCGTCATAGGTGAGGCGGGCGAGGACATTTCCCCGCTCCTGCCCGGCGCGCCTGAGGCCGGGCCGGCGCCCGGTCCTGAGGCGGCCGCGCCCAAGCCCGCCCCGGCGCCGAAGCCGCCCGCCGGCAGGGTCGTGGCCTCGCCTGCGGCCAAGAAGCTCGCAAGGGAGCTCGGCGTGGAGCTGGCCGAGGTGCCCGGCACCGGCCCCGGCGGCAGGATAACGGAGGAGGACGTCAAAAAGTTCAAGGCTGCGCCGCCCCCGCCGCCCGCAGAGCCCGGCCCCAAGGCCAGCCCGCTCGCCGCCAAGGCCGCGGCCGAGCTCGGCCTCGAGCTGAAGGACGTCCCACACAAGGGCGGGCGCATCCTCGCCGCCGACATCCTCGCCGCCGCATCCAGGGGCCCCGCGCCGGAAGCCCAGCCGCGTGAGGAGACCAAGCCCATGACCGGTATGCGCCGCGCCATAGCCAGAAATATGCACAACAGCCACATGACCAGCCCCACCGTCAGCTTCAACCTCGGCTGCGACGTCTCCGAGCTTGCGAAGTTCCGGCAGAGGCTCAAGGCTGAGGACATAAAGGTCAGCTACACCGACATCCTCGTGAAGCTGACGGCTCTGGCCCTGCGCGAGTTCCCGCTGCTCAACTGCTCTGTGGACGGGGACAATATCATCTACAAGAACTACGTGAACATCGGCGTCGCCGTGGCGCTGGATAACGGCCTTGTCGTGCCGAACGTGCCGGACGCCGACATGAAGAGCCTGCGTGAGATCTCCGCCGAAGTGAAGGAGCTGGCCAATCTCGCACGCACGGGCGGCCTGCCCATGGACAGGCTCAAGGGCGGCACCTTCACGATAACCAACCTGGGTATGTACGGCATAGAGAGCTTCACGCCGATAATCAACCAGCCCGAGGTGGCCATTCTGGGTGTCAACACGATAGAGGACAAGGTGGTGGTCGTGGACGGCGAGATTTGCGTGCGGCCCATACTCAACCTCTCACTGACGGCGGACCACAGGGTCGTGGACGGTTCGGTGGCGGCGCAGTTCCTGCAGAGGCTCAAGAAGCTCATAGAGTGCCCGGCGCTGGCGCTGGCATAGGAGGCGCGTATGGCAAAGGAGATTGTAATGCCGAAGCTCGGCCTGACCATGACCGAGGGCACGATAGAAAGCTGGTACAAGAAGGAGGGCGAGGCGGTGCAGGAGGGCGAGAAGCTCTTCTCCGTCTCGACGGACAAGCTGACGAACGACGTGGAGGCCACTGCCTCCGGCGTGCTGCTGAGGGTACTTGTCGCCGCGGGCGGGACGGTGCCCTGCCTGACGCCTGTGGCCGTCATAGGCGCGGAGGGCGAGAGCTATACCGCCTCCGCCCCCGCCGCGGCCCCGGCCAAGGCGGAGGAAAAGCCCGCCGAGGGCGGCGGAGTGCTGGTCATCGGCGGCGGGCCGGGCGGCTACGTCGCGGCAATAAGGGCGGCGCAGCTCGGCGCTAAGGTCACGCTCGCAGAGCGCGCTCAGATAGGCGGCACCTGCCTGAACCGCGGCTGCATGCCCACAAAGGCCCTGCTGCACAGCTCCGAGGTCTACGAGCTCGCGACGAAGTCCGAGAGCATAGGCATAATTGGCCGCGACGTGGCCGTGGACTGGGCACGCGTGCAGCAAAACCGTCAGAGCGTCTCAGACAAGCTGACCGGCGGCGTCCGGGCCCTCATGCGCGCGAACAAGGTCACGGTGCTCGAGGGCGAGGCCAGCTTCACCGGACCGATGACTGTCCGCGTGGGCGACAAGACCCTGAGCCCCGAGAAGATAATCATCGCCGCGGGCTCAAAGCCCATCATGCCCGGCATCCCCGGACTGCGCGAGTGCCCGGCCTGCATAGACTCCACGGCCTGCCTGACGCTCGACCACATCCCCGAGAGCCTCGTCGTCATCGGCGGCGGCGTCATCGGCATGGAGCTTGGCAGCGTCTACCGCCGCTTCGGCGCAAAGGTCACGGTGCTGGAGCTTCAGCCGCGCATACTCCCGCAGATGGACGGCGAATTGGCCGAGCTCGCAAAGGCGCAGCTCATCTCCGAGGGCATGGACGTGCGCACCGGCGCGCGGGTCACGAGCGTGGACACCACGGCAAAGGGCGCGGCGGTGCACGCGGAGATAGACGGCCGCGACAACGTGTTCGAGGCCGAGAAGGTCCTCGTCTGCGTCGGCAGGAGCCCGAACCTCGAGCCGCTGTGCCTCGAGAAGGCCGGGATAGCCGTGGAGGACGGCTTCATAAAGGTGGACGCGCACCTCGAGACCAGCGTCAAGGGCGTTTACGCCGTCGGCGACTGCTCCGGCAGGCTCATGCTGGCCCACGCGGCCATGGCGATGGGCGAGGCCGCGGCGGAGAACGCCATGGGCGGCGACGCGGGCTTTGACGCGGACATGAGCCCCGCCTGCGCCTACGTCGGCCCCGAGATAGCGGGCGTCGGCTACACCGAGGAGCGCGCCAAGGAGCTGGGCATAGAGTACATCGTCGGCCGCTTCCCGACCAGCGCCAACGGCCGAAGTCTGGTCGCCGGCTGCACGGGCGGCATGATAAAGGTCCTGGCCGGGCCGAAGTTCGGCGAGATACTGGGCGTGCACATCCTGGCCCCGAGCGCCACTGAGCTCATAGAGGAGGCCGCGCTGGCGATAAGGCTGGAGGCGACGCTCGACGAGTTCACGGATACCATACACTGCCACCCGACGGTGGCCGAGGCACTGCGCGAGGCGGCGCTGGCGGCGCAGAAGCGTGCGATACATATCCCGAACAAAAAGTGAGGAGGCGGAGACATGCTCAATGCTGCGTTCATATTCATAGCCCCCGGCGCGGACCCCAAGCGCGACCGCGGCGTGGTGGAGACCCCGGGCGTGCGCCTGACTTCGATAGGCGTCTCGACCTATGAGGAGGGCGCGGCCGCGGCGGCCGAGATGGCCGAGGCGGGCTGCGGAGCCATCGAGCTCTGCGGCGGCTTCGGCATCCGCGGCACGTATCTGGTGGAGCAGGCGGTAAACGGCAAAGCCCGCGTCGGCGCCGTGCGCTTCGACCTCCACCCCGGCCTTGACAACAAGAGCGGCGACGAGCTGTTCTAACCCCGCCGCCGGAAAATAAAAAAGTCTTGAAACGGAAGTGAACCGCCCCAGATTGTGCGGACAGTACAAAAAGCCTCAATGTAGGGAAATATGAAGTTTTAAGCGGAGTGGCGCAGCGTGAGCGGCGCCACTCCAGTTTTTAGCTGGATGTGCTCGTGGTTGTAAAAATCGATGTAGCGGTCAATCATCTCAGCGCATGGCCAGGCGGATGGTGTCCAGCACCAGATTTACCGTCTGCTGTGTTCCGGTCTTGTAGGCAACGATGCTGTTGTCGTAGAGATCGACAGGTACAGTACACCCTGCTTGGTGTGGATGTAGGAGATGCCTGTTACCCGTTTGCTGTTGGGCTTGTTCGCATGGAACTCGAAATCGTCACCTTCATGTAGAAGCTTATAGGCAAAAAATCCAGTAAAATCAATGCTTCCGGGGTTTATCGAAGGAGCGGAGAGAAGCACTTCTCTCCCGAATGTCTCTCCAAAAATCGAGGGACGAAAATCAAAGTTAATATACGGAGCGGTATCGAAGTGGTTATAACGGCCCTGACTCGAAATCAGGTGTGCCCCTCAAAGGCACCGTGGGTTCGAATCCCACCCGCTCCGCCAACAGCGCTGTTTTGTGCGATTAATTCGCCAAAACAGCGCTTTTTACGCACTTTTTATTGCTGTTATCCTGGCAACGGCTTTGGCTATGGCGCGAAGTCGAGGCTGGTGACAAGCGTCTCGGCAGAGTTGAGCTTTGCCGTGTAGTCCAGATGCGAGTAAATGTTGGCCGTGGTCGAATAATCGCTGTGACCGAGCCACTCCTGTATATCCTTCATCTGGGCGCCGTGGGCGAGCAGCAAACTGGCGCAGCTGTGACGAAGGTCGTGGAAGCGTATGCGCCGCAAGCCGTGCCTGTCAAGCAGCTTCGGAAACGCCGCTGAGATGTAGTCCGGTTTTATCAGTACTCCCATCTCATCTACGCAGATGTAGCCGCGAAAGTCACGGCAGTAGCTGCCGCCGCACAGTTTCCTCTGCTTATTCTGCTGGTCTTGAAGATAGAGCAGCCGCTCTTTGAAAAGCGGCACGAGCGGCATCGTCCTCATGCTGGACTTGTTCTTCGTCCTGTCAGCAGCCACCATCACCTTTTTGCCGTCGATGCGGCACGTCGTCACGGTGTGGCGAATTGTGATGGTGTTGTTTTCAAAGTCTATCGCATCCCACTTGAGGCCGACAACCTCGCTTCGCCGTAGGCCGTAGAAGGCTCCGAACAGTACAGGGATCTCCAGCTTCGTGCCTTTTGTCGCGGCAAAAAGCTCGTTCAGCTCGTCGCTGTTGTAAAAGCTCCCGACAAATCGGGCTTTCTTTGGCAGCTCGACGTGATTCGAGGGATTGTTCGGAATCAGCTCCAGCTTCACCGCCATGTCCAGTGCCTTGTGTATGTTGGCGTGGTGGTGTATGACGGAGTTTGCGGAGACGGTCTTTATTTTCTCGTCATAAAACGCTTGTATATCGCGCGGCTTCAGGGCTGAGAGCCTTATTCCGGTTTTCCTGAAATAAGGCACGGTAATGCCCTTGACCATTTCCGAGTACGACGAGAAGGTCACCGGCGAAACGGAGCGTTTGATGACGTCCAGCCAGCTCAGCATAAAGTCCGCAAACAGTACATCGCCAGTCAGCGACGTGACCGGGACAGCCATGGCCGGCGCTGTCGGTTTCGGCTCCTCGGCCTCCGGCTTGAACTCGATCCGCGCCTGCTGCAAAAGCTCGTCGGCCTTGCGTTTGTTGCCCTTGACGGGCAGCGATGTTGCGATCCACTTGGATTTTCGCTTTCCGTTTGAATCTTTATAGTTGAGGACGATGTAGAAATATCCTCGCTTTTCTTGCAGGTGTCCGGCCACCATATAGTTACCTCCTTCCGAGTGAGCCGTATTACCCGCCGTTGACACTTTCAGTATAAACGGCGGGTTAAAACTTCGCAATGATACGGCTACGCCCGTTGGATAACTTTAAGGAAGCTGAGAATGTGTATCTTCGGAATCTTGTAGGTCCTGCCTACTTTGAAGTGCTCGATTTTATTGTCCCGCAGGAGGACATAAGCAGTTTTGCAGCTGATGTCGAGCATCCGGCTCATCTGCTCGACGGTCACAACATCAGGATAATCGCGGAACATGACGCGATATGCCTCGCGGCCAGTCATGGCAGCGCACATATCTGACTCCTCCTTCGTAAGCGGCCTTACCCGCTTGTAGTCTCCCGCCGTATTTGCCACGCGCCCCGGCGAGCTGGGGGTTACAGGAGCTGCTTTTGGCAAAGCTGTCTCAACTCCGCAGCGTCGGTCGAGCCGTGCGCCGCAGGGCTGCCCCCAAGTCTACGGGGGCGCTTGCGCGAGAATTTATTGTCTCCCCGCGCTTTCATTGCAAAGCGGCTTGCCAAAGCCGTTTTTGGGGCCGCGTTCATCGCTCCGGCTTACGCCGTCATTGCGCCGCGCCCCGCGTCGCTGGGCCTCTCAGCCCACGCGGGCAGTTAACTCCTGCACCGTGTATTCAGTTGTTTAGTGACCGGAAAATGTCCTCCTATATATACGGACACTTCTCGGCCATTTTTACACGCCTTCATAAAACTTTCTCCTCAAATTTTTTATCGAACGCCGCAGGCAGTTGTAAACTGCGCTCTCCCGCACATTTTCCTGTCTGGCGATCTCCTTTATTGACAGATCCAGGCCAAAATGCAAGAGGATACGGACGGCCTGCTTCGGCGGCAGCAAATCTATGGCCGTGTATAGCCTGTGATTTTGTTCTCGCGCGATTATCTGTTCGTCCAACGGCGCTTCCGAAGCGGCCTCGCCGTATTTGTCAGGAGTCTCGCATAGTATCTCGTGCCTGCGCTTATTCCTTGCGATGGCGGCTTCTTTTCGCTCAAACTCGCAAAGTGTCTCATACACCTCGTCGCTTACGTCGACGTACTCGTCATCACCGTAGGCATCCGGGTACAGCTCGCGCAAATTTACTCGCTTCATCAAGGCGCCTCGACCGCCTCGGTGACGAACAGTCCATAGTGCTTCTGTAAAATAAAACGGACGATCTCAAGCTGCTCGTCATCCAGCGTGCCGACATAATCGGCCAGAGTGCGTTTGTCCACCGCACCTGCGCAGCTGTACTGCACCAGAGACATGGACGTGAGGTAAACAAGCATATTTTCAGACGGCACAGGGAAAGGCGACGGCTGCATGGCTATCGGAACTGCAAACACATAGGTTGAGTAAAACTCGTCTGCGTCGTTTTGCAGCAGAAGCACAGCCCGTGCACTGCACCTGTTCCCGATGCGCGGACCTGTCTTGGATAGATATATGTCGCCGCGGCGGTAGTTTCTTACGTTGTTCATTTTCGTGACCTCCTGATTATTTGAATGTTTGGATGTATGTCAGGTAGTCACGGGTATTTCGTACTGTAACACTCCCAGGACATAAAAACTCCTTTCTGCCGGGGACGCAGAAAGGAGTAAAAAAACAGGGCCGCATGAATGGTATAGTAGTACCACAAGATAGACCACGCCTCAGCGTGATCTGTATCATGCGGCACTAGGGTGACTACACCATTCGGCGGCCCCACGGCTCAGCCAATGACTCGTATTATTTAATTGGTTTCTCAGTAGTATCTTGCCGATTTCACACGTCTCATGCTGAGAACATCAAAGACAGTTGTGCGTCCGCATTTGCTGCATTTGGACTGGACGTGCCCCCTTGTGTCTCCGTAAACTATAATAGAATTGTGTTTACAGTACGGACATTTGAGGAATCGTGGCTTTTGGTTGGCAATTGCCTCCCGCGCCTTGGCAATTTTCCGCTGCAACTCTTCCGGAGGCATTGTAGTATATACTCCCGCTCTGCTCATGCGTAACTCTCCAGTGAATCCGTGGTGATGAATCCGAGCTGCCGCAGCCTCATAGTCAGGGCAGAACGTGACACCGAAAACCGGAAGCACAGGTGCTCAATAATGAGCCGACTGCGCATGGTCGGGAACCTGCCATGAAATACGATGAGAGACTCCCGGTGAAGCTCGTGGATGGCCTGTTCCAACCGGCCTGCCGGCATGAGCAGCGCCGATCCAAGCGCATTGGCCTGCCACTCGTGCCAGTCCTCGCGCGTCTGCAGCAAGTGTGGGTGGCGCGCCATGCACAGTGCATAAGGCTTTCTGCAAGCCGCTGTTCCCTCCGCGGCTTCAAGCTGGAATAGTATTTGGTGCGCGCACTCGTGAGCCAGTGTGAAGCGCCTGCGGCGTGTACCGATTATGTTAGCTGATAACACGGCGAGGCTCTTGTCCAACAGCACCTGATTGCGCTTGAGAGAGATAACTTTTGTAACGCCGCATGACCTGACAGTATACTTGGTTCCTTTGTATGCCGTCACACCAAGGACGCTGCCGTCATCAGAGAGACGGGCATACGCGACGCTCAGGCTCAGATAATCACTCGCAAGGCGCTCAATAGGAAAGCAGAACGACCCTTCGGCAGCTGCTGCTGTGTATCTGTAGAAATCTTCTGACACCGCGACAGCGATGTGCTCAATATCTGCATACGAAAGAATCATGCTTTAGCCTCCACGAACCACCTGCTGCCTTCGCTGAACAGATACGTCTCCCGCCCGGAGATTTGCACTGTGTAGCGGATGCCGCCGCCGCTGACCTTGTTCGAGGATGCCCGGCACTTGTAGAGGACGCGCTCTATTCGGAACGAGCGGCCGTTGCTCCAGCGTATCGCACGGGGCTGTACAGCGCCCTCCTCATCTATGTCCACGTTAACAGAAACATATTCCTTGCGGCACTGGGCATCCACGTCAATACCTCCCTTAAATAGTGTGTTGACAACTCTGTATTTCCGGTGATAATATGTGAGCAAGAACAATGTTTCTTATCACAGGCGAAAGTATAGCATAGAACATAGTTGCTTGTCAACGCCAAAATAAGAAACATATTTCTGGTTGAAGCAGAAAGGGGTGCCGCATGGCGTTTAAGGACAATCTGCGCTCGAGGCGCGAGGAACTTGGCATGACGCAGTTGGAGCTGGCGAAGGCCGCCGGTATAACCACGCGCACAATATATAATTACGAGTCCGGGGAGCGCCGCCCATCTAACATCGAAGTGGTTCAGCGCATCGCCAATGCGCTGGGCAGTACCACGGAGGAGCTTCTCAGCAACGGCGAGACGCTTGTAGTCGCGGCGCACGAGCGCGGCGGTGCAATGGCTGCGAGGGACATTAATGAGCTGGTGAGCGAGGTAACAGGCATGTTTGCCGGCGGCAAGCTCAGTGATGATGCTCTCGACGGAGCGATGCGCGCGCTCAATGAGGCGTACTGGATAGCCAAAGACAAGAACAAGAAGTACGGTCGGAAAAAGAAGAAGGACGTTGAGGAAGCATGACGGCGAAGCAGCTTACCGAGATTGGTGAGAGGCTTGTGAAGCGCTGCGGTACGCGCGACCCCTTTGAGATTGCGAGACAGTTGGGTGCAGAAGTGCTGTTCTGTCCAGACTTCGGCAGCATGAAGGGGATGTACCGCGTCGTGAAGCGCAACAGGTTCATCTTCCTCAACCGCGACCTGACGCCGCAGATGCAGCGCATAGTCTGCGCGCACGAGACCAGCCAAGCAAAGTCAAGGACAGAATAAAACTTTGCTCACTCCGAAAAGTG
>ERZ826764.2612-NODE-2612-length-16447-cov-4.566496_pt1 | contig 16447 bp, 15 predicted proteins | sample MGYA00519870_ERZ826764 | MGnify/ENA primary metagenome ERZ826764 (study PRJEB31778, sample SAMEA3449239) | human gut metagenome | biome: human gut; feature: human-associated habitat; material: faeces | place: United Kingdom | collected 2010/2012 ...
GAACGGCGAGGCGTATTACTGGCTGCTGTACTACTCCTTCCTCTCCCCTCAGCAGCTGAAGAATGTGGAGGAAATCATCGAGAACCTGCGCCCGCACATCCGGGACATCTCCTTCCGCACCTACTACCGCAAGCGCCGGGAGGCCATTGACGCCCTCAGTTCGGTGCTGTGGGGCTACACCTCCAAGGACAGTCTGGATGTGCTGGAACAGTTTTTCCCGGGCACAAAACCTGCCGGGAATCGCGCAGACAACCGTTAACTTAGAGCTAATTTGATTCGCGTCCCAAAAATATATTTAGCAGCGCCTGTGGAGTGACAATTCGCTGCTACACAGGCTTGTTTTTTCTCATTGACCTTTTGGGGGTATACATTATATATTTTTCCATAACAAGTTGTTTTTTAGTTCTCCCGTCTAAGATTTTATCTTTTGTTTGCGTTGTTTTTTCACAAAAAGCGGGTTATAATTGGTAAAACCTTGGTACTGGGATGTTACTTATGCTGATTCAATTTAGTGTAGAGAATTTTCTATCTATTAAAGAAAAAGTTGTGCTATCCCTGCTGGCCAGCAAGGATAATGAGCATCCAAATCACCTTATCGCAGATGAAACCAACCGCTATTTAAAGTCTGCTGTCATTTATGGGGCCAATGCTTCAGGGAAGTCCAATGTTCTGAACGCATTTTGGTTTATGGTAAACTATGTGCTGACTTCACATAACCAGCAGATCCATAAGGCCATTGATCGTTCACCCTTCAAGTTTGACCCAGAAACACCCACGCGCCCCAGCAGTTTTGAGGTCATCTTTACCACCAAAGGCATTCGATATGCGTATGGCTTTTCTGTAACAGATAGTGCTGTTACAGAAGAATACCTATATTACTATCCTAATGGTAGAAAGGCGCTTATTTTTGAGCGAAAAAACACCAAAGATTTTCGTTTTACGGTGGATATAGATGAGCAAAACACGCTCAAGGAGCGCGCCTCTGCGAACAAGCTCTATCTGTCGGTTGCATCAAACTGGAGTTATACCAAAGTGGTCCCGGTTTTGGAGTGGTTTGCTTCCTGCCAAATCATCACGAAGAATTCCGTGGCGGATGCTTACAGGCTTGAGGCAGAACAGCTGAAAGATGCTGATTACCGGCGTGCGATCGCCTCTATGCTGCGTGCTGCAGATTTTGGGATACAGGCTCTGCAAATGCGCGATTCAGGTCCTGCTCTCTCTCAACACAGTGACATCTTTACAAATATCGAGGCCATTCACACGGTACGAGACACCAACGGGACTACATTTGCCTATGCGTTAAATATGGCAGAGGAATCCGACGGCACCAACAGTTATTTCAAACTGATCGGCGTTGTGAAAAAGGCTTTAGACCAGGGAACGCTTCTTGTGACTGATGATATGGATGCACACCTGCATCCTCTCTTGGCCAGGCATCTGGTTTCCCTATTTGACAGCGCAGAATTCAATCCCAAAGGTGCTCAGTTCTACTTCTATGGTGTAGGGTCGAATAGCAGTTACCTGACAAGAAACGATTTGTCCAACACTTAGATGCTCTGTTATTTCTTTAACTTCAGAATATTTTTTAATCTCGTCAATAAATTTATTTGTAAAGTCTCGACTTCGAAAGATTATATCTTTCGGAATATCGGGAGATGCTTTAATTGTATTTTCCAAACAAGTACAAACTGTATTTAAAGCTCGTGAAAGATTTTTCGGATTACGGAGTAACGCATTTAATTTTTCTGCTGCTTTTTGGATTTCCCGACTATTACCCCTAAAAATTTTTGATCCACAAATCAATATACGAAGGCCCAGACACAAATGATATTTAAATTGTTTGAAGCTTCTGTCAATTTGGTTTTTCTTAATAGCTAAATCAACATAATAATAGTAGTATGCTGCAATATAATAAGGCTCTACCATATCATCTTTACCATAAATTCTCTTTTTGTATGTTTCGATTAACTCTCCATAATATCTGTTAATACTATGAGGTTCATTGAGAAACATGGCGATATAAGCAAATGTTTGACCGGCCAAGGTAACAACGCGGTTCTTATTTATTGTGGCATCCATATCATATTGCTTTGACCGCCGTTCATAGTAAAGACGGTAGTCAGGCGATACTGAATTGTAGTACTCCTGCAACTTCTTGTGAAAACGATTAGCAGAAGAAATGCTTCGTACTTTACTTCTGTTTGGCGATTGGTGGTATAAACAACTTTATCGAGAACATCTTCATTCTCAACTTGGATTATTTTGGCTAATACACAAGATTGATCGGACAAAGATTCATTATTATCGAAAACGACACGACTTGTTTGACAACCATTTACAATCTGATAATCAAAAATAGTTATTTCGTCGCCCTCGGTTTCAATTTTGCTAGCAATAATAGTTATTCCGTTATTTAGAACTGCAAACCGATCTTGACTCTCTTTATCTAGAAGTGTAGCTTTAATCTCGCTATTTACAGAATTATAACCTTGGAAGTCTCGTACATTATCCTCAAAGATGTTTTTAAACAATGCTCCTTGATCATCAGTTAATAAGCGAACAATATCTTTACACTTAATAAGTCCAAAATATGCGACTTTTATCCCCGGCATTTGATAAAACGGGAGTCTTTTTTCCATAAGGAAGGTTTTCCTGATTTTTCTCCGCATTTCAGTATATGTAATTATTATCTTATCTATATCAAAAGGATAAAAATTTACGGTAGAAAAATCTCTGGTACTCTCGAAAAAGCGAACATCGGTTGCTATATTATTGGAAAGGTTGTTTTCATCGCTCCACCTGCCACAACAGACATAGTACATTTCAAGTGAAGGCTTTTGGGGTTGGTTAATTGATTGGGCATAAATATAGTCTTTTATTGAAATAAGATTTTCCATTTTAGGATTTGTTTTGGGACGAACATCGTTAGTTTCAAAAAAATGTTTTACGCCCTTTAAAAAAGTGCTAATTTCGCCTCCATCAAAACTTGCACTGGTTTTGGTTTGAATAAAAACTATCTTTACATCTACACTTCTGTTGTTTTCATATATTACATGGCAACTTGCCAAATCTGTAACTAATTGACCATTTAATAGTATTGCAACACCATCAAGACCTATTTCCCCATCATCCGTCATCACATCAATGGGATCAAACCGTTCAGTGGAAAGCCGATTAATAATACATTTGTTTATGAAATGTTCAAATGCAGTGGACTGGTCATAAGATTCAATTTCATATTCTTTTATGTGTGCATCCAAATAGCTTTGAATAATTTGATTCATCTGTTACCTCCTAAAACTCTCTTTTCTACATGGACAAATTTCATCAGTACAAATTGGGTTAAATCTATTTGCATGAAAATTGCACTTCCCTTTTTAATGAGACCATTGTACCATTGATTACCAGTTTCAGCAATGAACGATTGAATTTTATCTGCCTATTTTTTAGGAAATTTAAACACCATTGGCTTTGTCCTATGGCGTTTTTATTGCCCATATACACTGTTTGGTTGCTATTTCAAAACTGCCCCGAAACGAGTCGAAAATCCGATGTTTTCCCTACCACAATCAGCCGGAAGGCCGCGATTTTCCCTTCCGGGGTATCCGAGTGGCGTAGAGGCCGCCTTTTCCCCAAAAACGAATACTTTTCCAGACCGCCGAAGGGAGGTGATACCATGGCGGTATTTCGCATTGAGAAAACCCGCGACTACACGGTGATGTCCAACCACCACCTGCGCAACGCGGGGCTGTCGTTAAAATCCAAAGGGATGCTGTCCTTGCCAGAGGAGCCTGACTAAAATCTGCAAGAAGGGCACGGACAGCATCAGCTCTGCTTTGAAGGAACGGACGTGTGCCAAGTACATCGTACACAGCTGTCTCCAGGATAGCAGTGCAAGACTGATGAGGGGGAATCATTTTAATCTGTAATAGCAAATCTTCTTCCCAGCACCCTCTCGTTTCAGTTCGCCGGATGCCACCAATTTCCGCAGTGCCCCTTCGATGGAGCTGATACTGATCGAAGGGCAAAGCTCACGGATGTCCTGCTTCGTAAACCGGCCGATTTTCTCCATGGTCGCCCGGCGCACGGTCTCCATGGCAGGGAGTTTGGTATCTACCAGAGCAAAACGATCTTCAAAATCCTTGTAGGCGGAAAGAATGATCCCCAGCAGATACTTGATGAACGGAACCACATCTTCGGTACCTTCATGCCATCCGATCTGCGCTTGGCGCAAGACATCGTAATAGAGGTCCTTATTTTTTGCGATCTTGGCCTCCAGCGAGATATACTTGCCCACATAGAACCCGCTGCGGTAGAGCAGCAGCGTGGTCAGCAACCGGCTCATTCTGCCGTTTCCATCATTGAAGGGGTGAATGCAGAGAAAGTCGTGGATGAACACGGGAATGACGATCAGTGGCTCCACTTCCATGTTCCCAATGACCCGGTTGTACTCCTCGCAGATCCTGTCCAGGGCCTCCGGCGTTTCATAGGGAGCCAGTGGCGTAAACAAGGTCTCCACATGGCCGTCGGGATAGGTGGCGCTGATGTAGTTCTGCACGCTTTTGGTCCTGCCCGCCATGGGATTGTTCCTATGGCTATAAAGGATCTTGTGGAGCTGCAGGATGTAGTTCTGGGTGATGGGGATGGCGTCAAAGTTCTCGTGAATGAGGTTCAGCACGTCCCGATAACCCGCGATCTCCTGCTCGTCCCGGTTTCTCGGCGCTGTTTTCTCCTCCACAAGCTGCCGGATACGGGTGTTTGTAGTCACGATGCCCTCAATGGCATTGGATGCCTCGGTGCTCTGCACCTTTGCGATCTCTACCAGTTTCTCCAATTCCTCTGGCCGCTGTTTCAGGTACAGTTCCTGCTTTCCCGCTTCTTTATAAATCGCCGCGACCAGGCCCAGAATCTCTGAGTCCCACTTCTGTTCCCGGAACGCGGAGTAATTGAATGCCCGCATACCCTTATGCCCTCCTTTATTCCCTTAAATCTTACCATAGAATAAGGGAAAGTTCAACTTTAGGAGAAAACTTTCCCTTATCAGTATATCAGTTTTAAGGGATACTATACGCCTGTAAGGGAAATCAATCCTGCTTCCGCCGTAGGTCTGCGGCTGTAGTGCTTTGCATGTCCCACAGCCTTTTGAACTTAATTCTCCTCTGCCGCGATCTTCCGATGGAGGTCCAGCAACTCCTGCTTCATCTGCTCTCCGGTCAATTTCCCTCGGACCCACTTTTCTGACAGGAGCTTTGCATCCGCAGAAACCGGTACACCATTGATTGCGCTGATCGCATCCGCGGTTTTGAGGGCCACAAGCCTTTTATGGAAATCCGCTTTCATTTTTGTTTCACTCCATATCGTGATAGCAGAACGGGACCGCCAGCGTACCGGCGGTCCCGTGTCTTTTCATCAAAGGTTTTCAAATTGTAGTAAAATTGTTGTAACTGTAGTAAACCTGATTTCTCACAAACCCAGGTTTCATGCGGGTTTGCGGGCCGTCCGTCAGTCCAAAGGCTTCATCGTCGGGAAAAGGATGACCTCGCGGATGGTGCTGGAATTCGTCAGCAGCATCACACAGCGGTCAATGCCCATACCCATGCCGCCCGTCGGGGGCATGCCGTATTCCAGAGCCGTCAGGAAATCCTCGTCCAGCATCTCGGCCTCGTCGTCGCCGCGCTCGCGCTGCTCCGCCTGCTTGACGAAGCGCTCGCGCTGGTCGATGGGGTCGTTCAGCTCGGAATAGGCATTTGCCATCTCACTGTGGCAAATAAACAGCTCGAAGCGTTCCGTCAAACGCTTGTCCTGCGGGCTGCGCTTTGTCAGAGGAGATACCTCCACCGGATACATTGTGATGAATGTGGGCTGAATGAGCTTTTCCTCCACACGCTGGTCAAAGCAGGCGTACAGCGCGTTGCCCCAAGTGGGCTCCGCCGCCTCCGGCAGCTCCACACCGATGGCTTCGGCCGCGGCAACCGCCTGGGCATTGTCGGAGATGGCGCCGAAGTCGATGCCTGCATACTCCTTCACGGCGTCCACCATAGTCAGGCGGCGCCAGCCCGGCGTAAGGTCGATCTTTTCGCCCAGCCACTCCACCTCATAGCCGCCCAGCAGCTCCAGCGCGGCCGAGGAAAGGATCCCCTCGGCAATGTCCATCATCGTATGGAAATCCGCATACGCCTGATACAACTCCACGGTCGTAAATTCCGGGTTATGCTTCGGGTCCATGCCCTCGTTGCGGAAAATACGGCCGATCTCATACACGCGGTCGATGCCTCCTACGATCAGCCGCTTGAGCGGCAGCTCTGTGGCGATACGCATATACATATCAATATCCAGCGTGTTGTGGTGGGTCACGAAAGGACGCGCCGCAGCCCCGCCTGCGATGGTGTTCAGCACCGGCGTTTCCACTTCCATATAGCCGCGCTCATCCAGGTAATTGCGCATATGGCGAATAAATTTGGAGCGCACCTCAAACGTCTTGCGCACCTCCGGGTTGACGATCAGGTCCACATAGCGCTGGCGGTACCGCGCCTCGCGGTCCTTCAGGCCGTGGAATTTTTCGGGCAGAGGCAGCAGGCTCTTGCTCAGCAGTACGATCTCGGTGACATGCACGCTGATCTCGCCCATCTTCGTGCGGAACACAAAGCCTCTGACGCCGATGATATCGCCGATATCAAATTTCTTGAACGCCTGATACTCCTCCACACCCACGTCGTCCCGGCGGACATAAAGCTGGATGTTGCCCGTGGTGTCCCGAAGGTCCGCAAAGCTGGCCTTGCCCATCACGCGCTTGCTCATCATGCGGCCCGCCATGCACACGCTGCGGCCCTGTTCACCCTCGGGCACGTCCACAAAGCTCTCTTTCACCTCGGCGGCAAAATCCGCCTGGGGATAGCTTGTCAGCTCAAAGGGGTCGTTTCCGGCCTCCTGCAAGCCGCGCAGCTTTTCGCGCCGGATGGCGACCAGCTCGTTATACGCCTGCTCACTCACTTCTTCGGCTACGGCCCCGATCTTCTGCTGGGCTGCCTCCAACGCATTGCCCAACTGTTCCAACGTTTCGTTTGCCATGCTTGTCCTCCAACATCTCGCAATTTGTCCCATCCAGTATAGCACAAAATATAACACAAAAACAGGTGCTTTCGCACCTGTTTTTGAAAAAAGCCTGATTTTGTGCGGCTTACAGCTCTGCTCGGCCGATCTCCATCACTTCGTACTGCACAACTGCGCCGCTGGGCAGCGTGATATCCACCTTATCGCCCACGGAATGGCCAATAAGGGCCGCTCCGATGGGAGATTCATCCGAGATCTTTCCGTTCACCGGGTCAGCCTCGGTGGAACCGGTGATATCGTATTCGTCTTCATCCCCGTCCTCATCCTTGATGCGCACATGACTGCCGACGCTGATATGGTCGGTAGAAAGCTCGTCCTCGGTGACGACGCGGGCATGCTTGAGCATTTTTTCCAAAAGTGCGATGCGGCCTTCCACAAGGCCCTGCTCGTTTTTGGCTTCGTCATATTCACTGTTTTCGGAAAGGTCGCCGTAGCCGCGGGCCACTTTGATCTTTTCGGCCACCTCTTTGCGCTTGACGGTTTTCAGCTGTTCAAGCTCGTCCTCCAATGCACGCAAGCCGGCATAGGTCATGACAATTTCTTTTTCCAAGGTCTCCGGTCTCCTTCACAGATATTGGTACCGCGCCGCGCCACAGTACAAAATGTGGGGCACTTGTACAATATGGGTTATTATAGTGTTTTTGCTTTTGGCTGTCAAGCGGAAAACCAAAATTATACAAATTGCACCAGTAAATGGGGATTTCTTTGTATATTACGGCTGAACAGACATTTTTTGCGAGCCTGTTCCGTTCCCTTGTATACAATGGGCGGCGGCAGACGGGCGTACACAAACACCGTCCTGCTGTAAAATCCCCCTGATGCTGCTATTTTATGCATCGTCCGGACAAAAGAGAACCACAGGAGGGAAAATCATCTCCCTCCTGTGGCGGTTTTCCGCTGGTATTGGGACGTTACTCCTCGTCGTCCTTCATATCAATGAACTTCTTCGCTTCCTCGATGACCTTCGGCTCCAAATTGGAGGGCAGCGGCTCATAGCGGGTGAATTCAAATACAAAGCTGCCGCGTCCTTGCGTGAGCTGGCGCAGATAGGTGGTGAAATCATGCATCTCACTGACCGGCACGTCGGCTTCCAGCGTCTGCTGACCATCCTCGGCCGGATGCATGCCCAGCACGCGGCCGCGCCGCTTTGTCACCTCGCCCATGATGTCACCCAGTACATCGCCCGGAACAGTAGCCATCAGGTTGCCGATGGGCTCCAGCAGCACGGGGCCAGCCTCGGGCAGCGCAGCCTTGTAGGCCAGCTTCGCAGCCATCTTAAACGCCATTTCGGAAGAATCCACCGGGTGGTAGCTGCCGTCCAGCAGCGTGGCCTTCAGGCCCACCACGGGGTAGCCGGCCAGCACGCCGTGGCGCACGGCCTCCTGCAGGCCTTTTTCCACCGCCGGGAAATAGTTCTTGGGCACGCTGCCGCCGAACACGTTCTCGGCAAATACAAACTCTCCCTCGTCCGTCGGCTCGAATTCGATCCATACGTCGCCAAACTGGCCGTGACCGCCCGTCTGCTTCTTATGGCGGCCCTGTGCCTTACATTTCTTACGGATGGATTCACGGTATGCGATACGCGGCTCGGTGAGGCTCACCTCCACGCCAAACTTGCTTTTGAGTTTGGCGCACACCACATCCAGATGCTGCTCTCCCAAACCGGATATCACCTGCTGCACCGTCTCGGTGTTGACGGCGTACCCCAGCGTCGGGTCCTCTTCCATCAGGCGCTGCAACGCGCCGCTGATCTTGCTCTCGTCGCCTTTCTGCTTTACCTTGATGGCCATGGACAGCGTAGGCCGGGGGAACTCGGGGCGCGGCAGGCTCACCACACGGCCCGGCGCACACAGCGTGTCGCCCGTCTGCGCGGCAGGCAGCTTGGTAATGGCACCGATGTCGCCCGCGCCGATCTCCGCCGCATCCGTCTGCTTTTTTCCTTTCACGAACACCAGCTTGCCCATGCGTTCGGGCTCGCCCGTGCGGCTGTTTACCACCGGAGAGTCCGCCTTGAGCGTGCCGCTGACAACCTTGACATAGCTCATCTTACCCACAAACGGGTCTGCTACTGTTTTGAATACATATGCGCACAGCGGGTCTTTCGCCTCGCAGGCGATCTCCACTTCGTTTCCGTCGCGGTCCGCCGCAACGCACCCAGCGCCGCGCGCTGCGCTGGGCAGCAGCTTTTTGATGTAGCGCAGCACCATGTCCGTACCCGCCAGCGCAGTGGAGCAGCCGCAGAGTACCGGCGTGATGGCGCCCGTTTTAACGCCTACGCGCACACCCTCCGTCAACTCCTCCTGCGTGAAGGGCTCACCCTCGAAGAATTTCTCCATCAGCGCGTCATCGGTCTCGGCCACAGCCTCGCGCATGGCCTCGATCAGCCCGTCCTCCCGATGGCCGTATTTGGGCATAGGCACTTCGCGGGCCGTGCCGTTGACGTAGCTGTACGCCTTGGATTCGATCAGGTTCACAAACACGCGGCCGCCGGCCTGCTCGATGGGCACGACCACCGGACAGATGGACGGGCCGAACTCCGCTTTCAGCTCTTCAAATACTTTATAGAAATCGGCATGCTCGGCGTCGATTTTAGAGATGTAGATCATACGGCTCTTGCCGTGTTTCAGCGCCAGCTTGTACGCCTTCTGCGCACCGACGGTGAGGCCGCTGCGGCCGGACACTGTAATGAGCACGCTCTCGGCGGCGCGGATGCCCTCGTGCAGACCCAGCTCAAAATCAAACAGACCCGGCGTGTCGATCAGATTTATTTTTACGCCGTCATACTCGACAGGCGCTACGGCCAGCGACAGGGATGCGCGGCGCTTGGCCTCCTCGGGGTCGTAATCGCATACGGTGTTCCCGTCTTCCACACGGCCCAGGCGGTCGGTGCTCTTGGCGGTAAACAGCAGCGCTTCGGCGAGGCTGGTTTTCCCGGCGCCGCCGTGGCCCGCTATGAGGACGTTTCGGATGTGATCGTTTGCGTAATTCATAAACAACAACCCTCTTTTCCGCCCTGCGCAAAACGCATGGCAGCAACTTATACAAAAATAGTATCACAATCGCGTCGCTTTTTAAAGATAATGTTGTAAAAAAAGAAAGAATCTTACGTACAATCTTCCAGCATAAGATTGTATAGTTTGACAAGAGGTTTTCAACAATGGCTGCCCGGCGCAAACAATAAGCCGTCCTCGTGCCTGCGGCGCAGACAAAATGCAGAAAAACACATACCGCCGCGCTTTCGTCAAAAAAAGCTGGTATGCGGACGATGTGCATGATAAAATGATGCCACAAGGCGGGCCGGCCCCAAAGGCGCCCGCGGAACATCGAGCCGGGCGCGTTCAGCCGTCCGGAGAAAGGGACGCGTTATGACGGCATATGAAAAAAGCCTGGAGGTCCTGCGCGAGCTTTTCGAAAAGGACTGCACCTTCGTATTGGCGACCGCGCGGGAGAACGTTCCTTCGCAGCGGGTGGTGGACGCCTGTTATATGGGCGGCGCATTCTGGGTGGTCACGCACGGCCGTTCCGCCAAAGTGCGGGAGATGAAAGCAAACCCCTGTGTTTCGCTCTGCAGCAGTTTTCACACCTTTAAGTGCAAAGCCCATTTCATGGGACATCCGCTGCTGCCTGCCAACCAGGCGGCGCGCGAAGCGCTGGCGGGGGCGTTCGAGCCGTGGCACTTTGCCTGCAACGATGAAGGCGACTCCAACCTGTGTTATCTGCGCATCGTACCGGAGAGCGGTTTTTTCCACAAGGACGGGACAGGCTACCGGGTGGATTTCATCAACGGGACGGCGGCGGAATTCCCCTTTACAGCTCAGGTCGAAATGGCTTTACAGCCGCGCGCAAATATTCCGGTATTCTGAAAAGGGCGGGAGCACACAAGGCTCCCGCCCTTATATTACATCTATAAAAGCCTCAGACGACAAACCCGCCGTTGGGCGCCAATACCTGCCCCGTGAAAAAAGCGCCCGCGTCCGATGCGAGAAACGCGACGGCAGCGGCCACGTCCTCCGGCGCGCCCAGACGGCACAGCGGCGTTTCCTCTGCAAGCGCCGCCTTATCCTCCGGGGAGAAAACAGCCATCATATCCGTTTCCACTACGCCCGGCGCCACACAATTTACCGTTATTCCGCTTGGGCCTTCCTCCTTGGCCAATGCCTTGGTAAAGCCGATAAGCGCCGCCTTTGCCGCGGAATAGTGCACCTCGCAGGAGGCCCCCACCTGCCCCCACATGGAAGAAATATTGATGATGCGGCCCCACTTTTGGCGTATCATATGCGGCAGCGCGGCCTGGCAGCAGTGGAACGCGCCTTTCACGCATACGCCGAACATGGCGTCCCACTCAGCCGCAGTGATATCTGTGAACAGCTTCTGCTGTGCAACGCCCGCATTATTGACAAGGATGTCCGCCGGCCCCAGCGTCTGCTCTACCTGCGCAAACATCGTGCGCACCGCCGCTTCGTCAGAGACATCTGCACAGAATACTGCCGCCGTGCCGCCCGCAGCGCGGATACGAGCCGCCACGCTTTCGGCACTGTCCCGCCGGGTGCGGCAGCACACGGCCACACGGCACCCCTGCGCGGCCAGCGCCAGCGCTGCGGCTGCGCCGATGCCGCGGGAAGCTCCTGTCACGATTGCGGTTTTTTCCATTTCGGCTTGCTCCCCTCTCTGCGCCTGCGGCGCAGCTCTTCAAAAAACGCCGCCAGCAGCGCGGCGCATTCGTCCTCCAGCAGCCCGCCCTCCACCTGGGGGCGGTGATTGAAAGGCAGCGCAAACAGATCCGTTACGCTGCCGCAGCAACCCGCCTTTGCATCCCGTGCGCCGTACACGACGCGCTTGATACGGCTGTTGACGATGGCCCCTGCGCACATGGGGCACGGCTCCAGCGTCACAAATAACTCGCATTGCCACAGCCGCCAGCCGCCCAAAGCGCGGCATGCCGCGTCTATGGCCAGCAGCTCGGCGTGATGCGTGGCATTCTTGCCGGTCTCCCGCGTGTTGTGTGCCACCGCCACAGGCTCCCCGTCCTTCGCCACTACCGCGCCTACAGGCACCTCGCCCAACGCAGCGGCTTTTTCCGCTTCGGCCAGCGCCAGACGCATCAACGTGATATCATCCATATGAAACCAACTTTCCTTATTTCGCGAACAGCGGCCATGCCGCGCGCAGCGCCATGCACGCCATCACCAGCGGGAACAGCGGCGCAGACGCCAGGCGCTCCAGACGGCTCTGGCGGTTCTTGGGGTCGTATACCCGGGGGATGGGCCTGAAACGGCGCATTACGCCCAGGCGGCGAATGGCCGCAAGACACACCACGGCCCCCACGCAGAACACGGCCACCAGGTATCCCGCAAACGCAAAGGCGGACACACCGTCCATCTTCTGCGCCGCATATAAAAAAAGAAACGACATTGTATTATAAGCAAAGTGCAGCGCCATTCCCAGCGCCAGAGAGCCGGTACAGTAGGCCGCCAGCCCCATGAGCACCGACAGGATGAACAGAGACGGCATCTGCGCGATATCGCCGTGCAGCAGCGTGAACACCACACTGGATACAACGATGGAAAACCATGTTCCCCAGCGGGAAAGCACTGCCTGCATGGCGCCGCGCACCAGCAGCTCCTCCAGTACGGCGGGTACCACACACATGCCGATGAAATACAAAAACGTGGCAAATCCGCTTTGTGGCAGACGGATGGCCTCCGGCGCGCGGTACCGGGTGAACGCGGCCAGCAGCCGCTGCAAAAGCGTAGTAAGCAAGCTGCATAGAAAGCCCGCCCCTAAAAACACCGGCACGAACAGCCACAGCCGCCCGTCCCGAGGCATCTGCACCGAAATCCGCAGGCGCATGGGCGTAGCGCGCACTCCCACGGCCAGCAGCCAGAACGCTGCCGCCAACCCGGCGGCGGGCAGAAGAACGTTGAATACGCCCAGCACCCACTCAGGCACAGCAATGGGGTTTTCCAGCGTAGCGCTTTTGTTGAACAGGCGCAGCAGCTGCCCTACGGCCAAACGCAGCAGCGCCGTGACGCCCAAATACACCGCCGCCGCCAGCGCCGTCAGGTTCGCCGCATAGCGCAGCGGGTCATTCTGTTGTTTGCGCGCCATCCCGCAGCCACCTCCCTCTGTTTATTCCGCCGGCCCGCGCGGGGCCCGCGCCGATGATATCCAGCTTCTATATTACAATATTCCGGCAAAAAAAACCACTGTGAAATCGCATCGCGTTTTCACAGCGGAAATATTTTTATGAAGGACTCACCGGGAGAAGCGGCGAATCAAAACAACCGCGCTGGTTCAGGCATATGCACGGGAAACGGAAGCGTAAACAGCCTCAGAGGTATCCTCCCCTTCGATCCACCCGGTGTAGGACACGCGGACCGTATCGCCTTTTTTCAGCTCCTCCGGAAAAGACTTTCCCGGCACAGCTTCAAATTTCAGTGTCCGGCCGTCGGCGGCGGCCAGCGTCAGTGCGGTATCGCTCACGGCACGCACCGTACCGAGCACGGCGCTCTTATTGGCATCTTTCCGGGCCGTGACCTCCAGTGACAGAAGCTGTGCGGAACGGGTGGATTCCCCGCTGATGCAACCGGAATAAGTGACGCGCACACCATCTCCCGGCTCCACTCCGCCCTGCTGCCCGGTGAGGGATTTCCCCGTGTAGAAGGCAAGTACACGTCCGTCCGCCGTACATACCCCGATGCTGCCCTGTTTGCTGTTCACGGAACACACCGTGCCCCGCACAGCCTGTGCATCCGCCAGCTTTTCCGCCTGCACACGCAGCAGCATGGCATGGGATGTATCCTCCGGCGCGGCGCTGCCCGAATAGCTCAGCACCGCGCAGCTTCCCGCGCGCAGGCCATCCGGCATATCCACCTCGGCGAAGCCCAGCGCGAAGATATAACGTTCCCCTGTATCTGCCAAAAAGGTGATCGTATCCGCCTTTTCATCCACGGCGCGGATACGTCCCGCCAGGGTGAACACATCTCCCTCCGATACGCGCGCTGTCACACGGCTCACCACCGCGCCGTCCGGTGCGCCATCAAAATACACGCGCGCCCACATTCCCTCGCGTGGTTCGCCCTTCAGCGCACGTACGCTCCGGCCCGCCGCAAAGGTGTAGGTTTCACCGCCCGCCGTCCGAAGTGTGATGCTCTCTTCATCGAACGCCGTTACAACGCCGTCGGCCGTGCTCCCCATCGAAAGGGAGTCGGGCTGCGTTTCCTGCGCGGCCTCTATGCGCAGCAGCTTTACATTTCGGGCGTTGGTGTCCGTCAAAACGCCGTCGTACCAGATGCGCACATACTGGCCGGCCTGTACGCCGCCTTCTACCATGTCCTCGGCGCCGTCCATACGGAACACATACTCTCCGCCGCCTGCGGCACGGAGGATGAACTGTCCGTCCGAGGCGTCCAGTACCACGCCTTCTTCTTTTTTAGCTCCCTCGGGAAGCACCGTTCCCGCCTGAGGGTCCTGTATGGGCCGCCCTCCGCCGGACCCGGCGCATGCCTGCAGCCCCAACACCAGCATCAGGCACAGCGCTGCTGTCAGCACCGCTACACATCTTTTCTTCATTGCTCTCAAACCCACATCTGCAACCCTTCCTGCCAAACCTCCACGGTCCGCGGCATACTTTATCAGTGTATGCAAAAACGGCACATGATATCCCGCCGCCGCAGTATCGCTGACATTGTCTTTCCATTATAGTAGACGCGCCCGCATCCGGTTTCATTTCAAAAAAAATCTTAAAAATCTATGACAATCTTCCAAGCACACCGGAACGGACCGTCGGAAGCATTTTTGCCGCGGCACAATAAAAAACGGCCATACGGATCGCTCCGCATGGCCGTTTTCCGGTTTTAAATCACTCGGCGTCCTCGCCGTCCGCTTCGCTGCCGGAGAGCAGCGCCTTCATCGAAAGGCTGATGCGCTTTTTCTCGAAGTCCACATCGGTGAGTTTCACTTCCACTTCCTGGCCTACGCTCAGCACATCGGAGACCTTCTCAACACGCTCGTTGGAAATCTCACTGATATGCACCAGGCCGTCGATGCCCGGCAGGATGCGCACAAATGCGCCGAACTTGGTGATGGACACCACGGGCGCCTTGAACACGCTGCCGATGGGATATTCGGCCTTGAATTTCTCCCAGGGATTGTCCTCGGCTTTCTTATAGCCCAGAGACACTTTTTTGTTCTCGGTGTCAATATCCTTGACGTACACATCGATGGTATCGCCGACGCTCACGACCTCGGACGGATGCTTGATGCGGTTCCAGGACAGTTCGCTGATATGCACCAGGCCGTCCACGCCGCCGATATCCACGAACGCACCGTAGTTGGTCAGGCTCTTGACAACGCCCGTGTACTGCTTGCCGATCTCCACATTGGCCCAGAACTCCTCGCGCTTGGCGTCGTTCTCGGCGGCCAGGACCTCGCGGATGGAACCCACGATGTGGCGGCCTTCGCACTGCTTCATCTTCAGGCGGACATTCGTTTTCACCAGGGCGGTATAATCCTCGCCATGGCGCAGCGTGGCCTGGGAGCGCGGCACGAACACGCGCACGTTATTCACCAGCACCACAACGCCGCCGGAGTTGGCCTCGGTGACGAAGCCCTCCAGGATCTCGCCGCTCTCGACAGCGGCGGCAACGGCCTCGCGGCCCTTGTTCTCATCCAGACGCTTTTTGGAAAGATAGACAACGCCTTCCTGGTCGTTTACCTTTGTTACGATGAGGTCGAGCTCGTCACCTTTCTTGACCAGATCCTCCGCTTTGGCGGACGGGTCATTGGTGAGTTCCTCGAGCTTGACGAAACCGGTCTGCTTCGTGCCGATATCCACCTGGATCTCGCTGGGGGAAACGCCGGTGACGATGCCCTTTACGACCTTTCCATTGTATACCGGCTTCAAGGAAGCGTCGATCATTTCCTCAAAGCTCAATTCCTCTTCACGAATTTCCTCGCTCATACTGCTCAGTACCTCCTCAATAATAGACGATGGCGTTGAAGCCCCTGCTGTTACGCCCGCCGTTTTTACATCTGCAAACCATTCTGGCCGAAGTTCGCTCGCTGTCTCGACCGTCACGGCTTTCGTATGCTTTGCGGCGACCTGTACCAGCTTTTGGGTATTGGAAGAATGATGACCACCAATGACGACCATATGATCGCATTTTTGGCTGAGGTCTTCCGCTTCCTGTTGCCTCGCCCACGTTGCATTACATATTGTATCAAATATTTTGGCATTTGTACACTGGTTTTTCAAAAATTCCTTGCAAGTTTCCCAGCTTTGGACATTGAAAGTGGTTTGCGGTACCGCAAAAATAGATTTTTGTTGTGGAAGTTC
>ERZ826764.2613-NODE-2613-length-16447-cov-3.241581_pt1 | contig 16447 bp, 18 predicted proteins | sample MGYA00519870_ERZ826764 | MGnify/ENA primary metagenome ERZ826764 (study PRJEB31778, sample SAMEA3449239) | human gut metagenome | biome: human gut; feature: human-associated habitat; material: faeces | place: United Kingdom | collected 2010/2012 ...
CGGGAGAGATCAGAGAGTTTGCGCCAAAGGAAAAGAAGAGAAAATAATAGTAAAGTACATTTCAATAACATAATTAGAAAAAGGAAATCGGAAATTTTTTCTGGTTTCCTTTTTCTAATGCAGAGCATATTTTTGCATCATGAGCATACATATATACAAACAGAAGAAAAGGTTCCGTAGGGTACAAGGAGGAAGCGGGAATGCTCAATACAGAAGAAATCAGAAATAAAGAAGTGATCAATATTTACGATGGAAAAAGCATGGGTTTTGTCTGTGACATCGAGATCAACCTGAAGGAAGGCCGCATTGACGGGATCGTGCTGCCGGGAGACAAAAGCTTTATGAAAATTTTTGGACGTGAGACAAATGATTACATCGTGAAATGGAAATACGTGAAAACCGTGGGAGAAGATGTGATCCTGGTAGATGTTCCACCAGTTATGGATTAATCTTGGCAAATCATACGAGATGTAGTACAATGGGGATACACGAGTTACTGCATTGCACAAGGAGGGTCAAGATGAAGTGTCCGTATTGTGAAAATGAAGAGAGCCGGGTAATAGATTCCAGACACACGGAAGATGGACATGCCATCCGGAGAAGACGAGAATGCGAGTCCTGCGGCAGACGGTTCACAACATATGAGAAGGTGGAAGAAATGATTCTCATGGTGATCAAAAAAGACGGTCGCAGAGAAGCCTTTGACCGCAGCAAGCTGTTGAACGGAATCATCAGAGCCTGCGAGAAGCGACCTGTCTCCATTGCTGATATGGAGAAAATCGTAGATGAAATCGAACGCGGTCTGAACAATATGATGGAAAAGGAAGTCGACAGCACGTTCATCGGTGAGCTGGTAATGGAGCGGCTCAAGGATCTAGATGAGGTGGCATACGTTCGCTTTGCATCCGTGTACAGACAGTTCACAGATATAAATACTTTTGTGGCAGAAATCGAAAAACTGCTGACAAACAAGAAAAAAGAGAAATAAAGGAAGACAGCATGAAAGACATTTTTAAAGTTGCGATCGACGGACCTAGCGGGGCAGGCAAGAGCACGATCGCGAAAGCCGTAGCGAAGAATTTAGGGATCGATTACGTAGATACGGGAGCCATGTACCGCGCCGTAGGATATAAAGCCAGCAGCCGGGGCGTTTCGCCTGAGGACAGAGAAGCCGTAAAACACCTTATGGAAGACACGGATATCGATTTTGCCGATGGAGATATCATACTGGATGGAGAGATCATCAATGATAAGATCCGCACACCGGAGATCTCAAAGGCAGCATCTTTATATTCCGCGATCCCGGAAGTCCGGGAGAAGCTGGTGGAGATCCAGCGCAAAATGGGAATGCGCAAGAGTGTGATCATGGACGGCAGAGACATCGGCACGAATGTGTTTCGTGACGCAGAATACAAGATCTTTCTGACAGCATCTGCAAAGGAACGTGCCGAGCGCCGTTTTGAAGAACTGACTGCAAAGGGGCAGAAGGTGGATTTTGATGAAGTCCTCAGGGATATTGAAAAACGTGATCACGATGATATGACCAGAGCACTGAATCCCCTCAGAAAAGCTGAGGATGCAGTGGAAATCGACACCACAGGATTATCGATAGATGAAGTTATTGAACGTGTATTAAAGGAGATCAAGTAAAATGGCTACAGTAAAACCTTTTAAGGCGATCAGGCCTGATGCAAAGTATGCGGACAAAGTTATTTCTCTTCCATATGATGTTATGAACCGTAAGGAAGCGGCAGAAATGGCTGCGGACAATCCGTACAGCTTTCTTCACATTTGCAGAGCAGAAATCGATCTGCCGGAACAGGAAAATGCGTATGATCAGTCTGTGTATGAAAAAGCAAGAGACAACATCGCAGAACGTCTTGCAAGTGGCGTGTTTGTGCAGGAAGATAAACCGGCTCTTTACATTTACCGTCAGATCATGGATGGACGTGTACAGACCGGGATCGTCGGATGTGTGGCAGTAGACGAATATCAGAACAACACGATCAAAAAGCATGAATTTACCCGTGTAGAAAAAGAAAAAGACAGGATCAATCACTTTGATGTGTGCGATGCAGATACGGAGCCTGTCTTCCTGACTTACCGGGATGACAAGCGGATCCGGACGATTATGGAAGGTTATGTGGCAAATCATGAACCGGAGTATGATATTACTTCGGACGACGGCATACAGCACACGCTGTGGGTAGTAGATGACCCGGAACTCGTCAGGAGTCTGACCGGTCTGTTCGATGAGATCCCGGCACTTTATATCGCAGACGGACACCACAGAAGTGCTTCTGCCTGCAAAGTGGGTCTTAAGAGAAGAGAAGAACATCCGGATTACACCGGCGATGAAGAATTCAACTTTTTCATGGCCGTTATCTTCCCGGACAATGATCTGAAGATCTTCGACTACAACAGAGTGGTAAAGGATCTTAACGGCAGTACCAGTGAAGAATTTCTGGATAAGATCAGGGAAGCCGGTTTTGATGTGGAAGAAAAGGGCAGTGATATTTATTATCCGGAAGGAAAGCATATTTTCGCTATGTTCCTGGACGGCAAATGGTACAAACTGACCGCCAGAGATTCCATTATCCCGGATCATGTGACAGAATCCCTGGATGTGGCTGTGTTGCAGAACAGCCTGCTCCATCCGATCCTGGGAATCGAAGATCCGCGTACAGACAAGCGCATTGATTTCGTAGGAGGGATCCGCGGACTGGAAGAACTGGAAAAGAGAGTGAATGATGATATGGAAGTAGCATTTGCCGTATATCCGGTAGATGTCGATGACCTCCTTCGCGTGGCTGACAACAACATGGTAATGCCGCCTAAATCGACGTGGTTCGAGCCGAAGCTCGGCAGCGGACTGTTCATGCACCGCCTCAAATAAATATGATGATGTATACAGGCTCCTTTGCGTGGTAAAAATACATGCAGAGGAGTTTTTTATGGAGCAGATGAGACGAAATTTGAAGAGAGTGGTGTGGATCCTGGCTGTATTGATTCTGGCGCTTGCCGTGCGTCTGTTCTGGATCCAGATCCTGGGCAGCGAGGATCTGAAGCAGGCGGTCTGTGATCAGTCGCTTATATCGCTGCAGGGAGCTAATACCAGAGGTCTCATATATGACAGGAACGGGCTGCCGATGGTAGCGGATCACAAACGTTATCTCTATATCATCCGGAAAAAGGATATGGATTTTCAGGCTGCAAAGCTTCTGGCGTCTGCTGATGCAGAGGAAACGGGAAGCAGAGGGGATTATTACGTCTATTCTTCCCGAAAGTATAAAAAGACCATAGGCAAAAAACTTTGCGAAAAATACAATGCCTATATTTTGCAGGCGTCCTGCCGATATCAGGATCACCAGACAGCGGCGAATTTGATCGGGTATGTGAATCAGGGAGATTCCAGTGGTGCTGCCGGTCTGGAGCTGATGTGCGACCGGCAGCTTTCAAAGAGCTGCCGCAGGTTGTATGCAGCTGCTGATGTGAAGGGAAATCTTCTGCCGGGCAGAGGTCTGATCGCTGAAAGCGGGAAGAATGGCGGACGGGGAGAAGTGCGGACAACCATCGATAAAAAGCTGCAGGAAGAGGTGGAGACTGTGATGGCAGGCTATGAGGATGACTGTGCAGTCGTGGTCATAAAGAAAAGCAGCGGAGATGTTCTGGCGATGGCCTGTACGCCTGCGTTCAATCCAAATGATATAAGCGGACACATTGCTCGCAGCCAGAATGAACTGCTGAACAAAGCAACACAGGGAGAATACGCTCCGGGATCTGTGTTTAAAATAGTTGTAGCTGCCGCAGCACTGGAAGCAGGGATCCCTGCTGATCAGAAGTTCTGTTGTACAGGATCGGTCACATTAGGATCTCTGGAAGTGAGATGTAAAACAGGTGGCGAGGAGGGTCACGGAACGATCGGGATGCAGGAAGCTTTCGCTCAGTCCTGCAACAGTTATTTTATTCAGCTGGGACAGCGTACAGGAGAAAATAAGATCTGTGAGATGGCAAAAAAAATGGGGCTGGGAAAACGGGCATTGAAAAAGTATCCGCAGCAGAGCACCGGTCATGTCATGACGGATCAGGAATGCAGCGGAGCCGGGATCGGGAATCTTTCGATCGGTCAGGGGCAGACGCTTGTCACCCCTCTTCAGATCGCCCGGATGACAGCGATAGTTGCCTCTGACGGGGTCGATCATGGTGCCCACATCCTTTTGTCAGAGAAGACAGGAAAAAGGCGGATCCTCAGCAAGGATACCGCCCGGCAGATCAGATCGATGATGTGCCTGGTCACGGAAGAAGGGACTGCACAGAATATGGGACTGGTAGACCCGGATGGATCGGCAGCAGCGGCTGTCAAAACCGGGACTGCACAGTACGGCAGGCAGGAGGACGGTAACAGTTATGGCTGGCTTACGGGATTTACCCCTTGCAAAAATCCAGAGTATATTGTTACCGTTTTTGCAGGGGGATCAGATCGAACGGCTTCCGATGCCGGACCGTTATACAGGCATATCGTCAAATACCTGAACAGTCACTATGACTAGATCGTATCGGAATGTAATTCTTCGTAAAGCTTTTCCAGAGCCTTTTTTTCGATCCGTGAAACATAAGAACGACTGATCCCTAAAAGCGCAGCTGTTTCGCGCTGTGTTTTAGGATGTGTGCGAAAAAGACCGTAACGATGGATCAGGACTTTCTGCTCTCGTGGAGTAAGCGTGTTGTGGATCGCAAGGAGCATGTGCTGTATCCGTATTTTTTCATGGATGCTGTCGACGATCTCATTTGGATCTGTTCCCAAGATATCGTTGAGATTGATTTCATTCCCGTCTTTATCCGTGCCTATGGGAACATTGAGAGACACTTCTGATGTGAATTTGCGCGATGCACGTATGCTCATCAGGATTTCGTTTTCGATGCAGCGTGCGGCATAGGTGGCAAGCTTTACTTTGCGGCTGCTGCGATATGTATTGACGGCTTTGATCAGGCCTATGGTGCCGATGGAGATATATTCTTCCAGCATCTGCGGCTGGGTCGCATATTTTTTCGCGACATGTGCGACCAGGCGAAGATTGCGTTCGATGAGAATATGGCGTGCCTGCAGGTCGCCCTGTTCATACTGCTTGATATAAAACTTTTCTTCTTTTTCAGTCAGTGGTTTCGGAAATGAAACACTCATATTATGTATCCCCCTCTATTGATTGTTACTATATGCAAAAAACAGAGGGGAAGTGCCTGACCTTCAGGAAAACGGCATGGCCTTATTTCTTCTTGAAGGACATGCAGTCAGTGCACTGGTCTACCGATGGGTTGCATTCATGTGTTCCCACAGTGATGCAGTCCAGGCAGCAGTAGTTTGCTGCATTGGCATGATGCTGACAGCTTTCTACCATACACTTGATGCTTTTGTTCATATCCATGATACTACCTCCTGTTCTTTTGTAACAACTTACGATGTTTAGTATGCCTCGTCATCCTGTAAATATAGCAGCAGAAATGAGAAATTATTTAAAAATACTTGGAAAGAATGGTATAATATGGTAAACTGTGAGAAATAAAACAATATTTTTTCAGATTCATAGGAAAAGGGGGAATCGGGAACAATGAATATGAGACAACTGCCATCTGAGGAACGACCTCGGGAAAAACTTTTGCGTGCCGGGAAAGAAAACCTTTCTACGACGGAGATCCTGGCAATTCTTTTGCGGAGCGGCACAAAGGATCGATCTGCGCTGGAACTGGCTTCAGACCTGATCACGATCAGTCCGGATGGCATCGGATACCTGGCTGAATGCAGGCCGGAGGAACTGGCCAGCATACGGGGGATCGGTCTTACAAAAGCCTGTGAGATCCTGGCGGCAGTAGAACTGGGAAAACGGATCGCTTCCAGACCTCCTGCAAAGCGTATTCGCATCAGCAGCGCAAAGGATATCGCGGAGATTTTCATGGAGCGGATGCGGTATTACAAAAAGGAACATTTCGTAAGTCTCATGTTAAACGCGAAGGGAGAAATCATAGAAGAAGCCAATATTTCCGTGGGGGATCTCTGCTCCAGCACGACTCATCCCAGAGAGGTATTTGTGGATGCTGTACGACGCAGTGCAGGATCTGTGGTATTTTTACATAACCATCCTTCCGGTGATCCTGAACCTAGTGAGGCGGACGTGGAGACGACTGTGCGCCTCATGGAAGCCGGTGCGATCCTGGGGATCCCGGTACTGGATCACATTGTGATCGGGGATGGGAATTATGTGAGTATGAAAGCAAGAGGTATGATATAGTTGACAGTTCGCGGAAGACATTCGAAACATAGGATCATCGTGGGGTTTCTGGCTGTGATGGGCAGTATTCTGCTGGTGCGGCTGTTTCTTCTGACTGTTGTCGAGCACGATCGCTGGGACGACTATGCTGACGATGTTTCTTCCCGGGCAGTGTATGAAACGGCGCCACGCGGCGATATTCTGGATCGAAACGGGAAAAAGCTGGCGACAAGCAAAGCCGTCTATTCGATAAATCTCAGCAGGGTAAATCTTTCAGAAGAGGACGCTCTGGCAGCATCGGCAGAAGTGTTTAAAGTCTTAAAGGCAAATGATGAAGATATTGAAACAACACAGGAAGAGGTTTCTAAAACTCTTGAAAAAAAAGATTATCAGGCATATCTTCCTGTCACACTTTCTCGTCAGGTGTCCCGAGAAAGTGCGATGGAGATCATGGGAAAACAGCTCCCGGGAATTCAGGTCGCTGTCAATTACATCAGAGAGTATCCATACGGCTCTCTGGCGTCCCATGTGCTGGGATATCTGGGACAGATCTCAGAGAAAGAGATGAAGTCCTTTACGAAGGAGGATGGATATCGCAAGGATTCCAGGATCGGGAAATCGGGGATCGAACGAGCTTTTGAAAAAGAACTGCATGGACAGGATTCGGTCAGCCGCGTGCAGATAGATGCCGGCGGACGAGTGACGAAACTTCTGTCAAAAAGCAAGGCTAAAAAAGGAAAAACGATCCGGCTTACTTTAGACTGGTCGCTGCAAAAAACCGCGGAGGCGGCTTTGCAGCAGGCTCTTGAACAGGCAGCGGCCGGAGGCGTTTTTCACAGTGAGTACGGAGATCATTCCATGACGTATGCGAAAAATACAGCGTCGGGTGCAGCGGTAGCGCTGGACGTGAAGACGGGACAGATCCTGGCTATGGCCAGTGCACCGGATTTTGATCCCAATGATTTTGCTGTGTCGATTTCCCGGGAAAAGTGGGAATCTCTGCAGCGAAAGAATCTGCGTGATCCTATGAGTCCTGCGCCGTTGTACAATGTGGCGACCATGAGTGCGGTGCAGCCTGGATCTACTTTTAAGCCGGTAACGGCGCTGGCAGCGCTTTCCTGCGGGCTGGATGAGAATCGGTATCTGTATGATGGCGGGCGTGTGGAACTGGGCGGGAAGTCCTACGGGTGTATCCTGTGGAATCGCAGCAGAAAAACACATGGGTATGTAGACCTGAGAAAAGCTCTGGCGGTTTCCTGCAATTATTATTTTTATGACATTGCTTCAGGAGAGGATCTGGCATCAGGCACGTCGCTGGGTTATGAACAGAAGATGGATAATGAACGAATCCTTTCTTATGCAAAACGCATGGGGCTGGGGCTGAAAACAGGCATAGAACTTCCGGAAAGCAAAGGAATTTTGCCATCGGAAAAACGAAAAGAAAAACAGCTTCAGCAGAATCTGAAACAGTACCTGCTGGAGGAGCGGGAAACATTTTTCAAGGAAGAATTTTGCAGGAACGATGCGAAACTGGACGATTTGGTAGAAAAAATCGTAAATTGGAGTGATAAGGGCTTGACTTTAGAGGAAATTATAGGCAAACTAAAAAAGGAGAATGCCATAGTGAAGGATCAGACAGATCGTCTGGCCAGCGTCTGTAAGTACGATTATTTCGATCAGATGCGCTGGACGCAGGGTGACACCTTTAATCTTAGCATAGGACAGGGAGATCATGCGTATACAACACTTCAAATGGCAGAGTACATGGCCACCCTTGGAAACGGGGGCATCAGAAACAGTGTATCGCTGACTGCCGATGTTTCTTCTAAAAGAAGCAGGCAGTTTTCCAGAAGTCAGAAGACCAACGAACACATCCAATGTATTATAAGAGCCATGACAGGTGTGACCGAAGGAGAAGATGGATCTTTACGAGGACTGTTTGAGTCGTTTCCATATACTGTTGCTGCGAAAACGGGAACGGCACAGCGGACAGGATTCATCAGCACGGAGGAAGAATCCTCCTATTTAAAGCGTAATCTGCACCTTATTGCACCGGATCTTACTTATGAGCAGGTGCAGGCTGAAAGCCAGCGGCTTCAGGAAAAGTATCCGGATTTTTATACGTCTGAAACAACAGCTCTGCGCAGAGCTGTCATCAATCTCAGCAAGAACAATATCACATACGATGCGATAGATGCTTATAAAGAAAAATATGATAGTTTTGCATGGACCGTGGCACTGGCTCCGGCGGATGATCCGCAGATCGCAGTGGCTGTTATGCTGGTGCAGGGCAAGACATCTTCAAATGCGGCACCGATCGCAAGAGAAATCATAGGAAAGTACGGAGAAGACAAAGGATGGGAAAAGTAATTTTAGTTTCATCAGGCAAAGGTGGTACCGGCAAGACGATGTTTTCGGTAAATCTGGGAGCATTGCTGGCGGAGAAAGGCTACAAGACCATATTACTGGACATGGATATGGGACTGCGTAATATGGATCTGTATCTGGGCATGGAAAATAAGGTCGTATACAACATCATGGATGTGATGTCCGGGATCTGCCGGATAAAGAAGGCGATGTTACAAATCTGTACTTTATGGCGGCTTCCCCGCGAAGAGATGACAGGGATATCACGCCGCTTCATATGGAGATCCTATGCAACAAGCTGAAGCGTTACTTTGATTATATCGTTATCGACTGCCCGGCGGGAATCAACGATCTGTTTGATGTGGCACTGGCTCCGACTCAGAAAGCCGTACTGGTGACAGAACCGGAAATGGCGTCGCTTAGAGATGCTGATGTAACAGAGAGATATCTCACGGATCATGGCATCACGGATACGTATATCGTGATCAATAAAGTTCGGGCAGATCTTATGCGAACCGGCATGATACCAAGCCTTAGCGTCATAGCTAACATGTTCAAGGGGCAGATCGCCGGGATCATACAGGACGATGATAATATCCATATTTCGACCAATAAAGGAATCCCGATCGTGTGTAAAAAAGGCACATACATAGAAGAGAATTTTCAGGATATCGCTTACCGGATCCTGTTCCAGTAATGAAATGCTGAACGGTAGACAGACACTTTTACCGTGTCTGTTTTTTTTTACAGAAAGAATGGGAAAAATTTCCGGGTGGTTTAAAACCGGATTATTGCTTGACAAGATGTCGAGAGCATGCCACTGTCTCAGATTTATAGACAAGCTGGATGAAATGGGCAACTGCATGGAATACTGCACGAAGGGCATAGTCCTTCCCATAAAGGACTATTATGACATGGCAAACAACGACCATAAACCTGTGAGCCCTGAAACAAAATCTATCCAGCCTGACATGTGCGTAGATGGAAACATCACCATGGTAAAGAACATCCAGCCGGCCGGCGACTATACCGGAGTGAGCTGCATGATCTACGATGAACGGATCATGGACATATAATCGTAGAAATGCCGGATTCAAAGTCTTTGCAGAAGAAGATCTGGATGAGGCTGAAAAGTTCTTAGCAGAAATAGAAAAATAAGATAAAAGACGGTGCATGGCATAAAACTGTGCATCGTTTTTTCTTTGCAGAAAACCCGGGGAGAGAACTTTGCAGAAAAAAACAGGTTCAGAGCTTTTGACGAGCGCTGACGCTGAGAAGAAAGCCGCAGCTGATCATGGAAGCCAGCATGGAAGAGCCGCCGTAGCTTAAAAATGGCAGAGTGATGCCGGTAACGGGCATGATCCCCAGATTCATGGCAATGTTCTCAAAAGCCTGGAAGGAAAACATTGCGCCGATACCGGATGCCAGGAGAGTCCCTTGCAGATCGGAAGCGTATTTAGCGGTTTTCCAGGTATGATACAGGAAGAATGCGAAGAGAAGGATGATGAGAAGACCACCGAGGAATCCCAGTTCTTCCACGATAGCGGCAAAGATGAAATCCGATTCCGGTACTGGCAGGAAGCCAAGAGAACTCTGGGTCCCGTGGAGGTAGCCTTTGCCTGAAAATCCGCCGGATCCGATGGCTGTTTTAGCATTCCAGACCTGATAGTTTCCGGGAAGACTGAGATCATCCGGGTGGAGGAATGCATCAATCCGGTTTTTCTGGTATCCGGCCAGCAGAGAATAGATTATTGGCAGAAATCCGCAAAGGATCAGGAATGCACGTCCGAGCTGCTTCAGCTCAAGACCGGAGCAGAAGACCATGAAGATCCAGATGACGCAGAAAACACAGCCGCTGCCCAGATCTTCCTTTGCAACAATAAGAATATAAGGCAGCGCGAAGAGGGCGGCTTTCACAATGCCACAGGGAGTAGAAAGCTGCTCTTTTTTGCGCGAGAGGTAAGATGTCAGGATCAGGATAAAAATCAGTTTGGCGATCTCCGAGGGCTGAAAGGTGAGCATGCCGAAGCTTATCCAGGAGCGGGAACCGTAGGAAGAAATGCCCAGCCCTGGGATGTAGACAGAAATGAGCAGAAGGATCCCGGCGGGATAGAGATATTTTTCCAGGCCAATAAAATATCTGTAGCCCAGATTCATGACTGCTGCTGCAAAAGCAAGACCGACTATCAAGGCTGCAGATTGTATAAAAACTTCCCGGGAAGGAAAGGTCCCCTGTCCGGATGCAAGGCTCATCAGGCTGAAAATGCCCAGAATAGACAGCAGAATCGGTGAGATCATCACAAAGCGGCTGCAATGGCTCAGAATTTGCAAAAAATTGTTCATCGATTGACTCACTCCATTTTCTTGACGAGGTAGCTTAAAAAGTCTATAATAACATTGTGTGCTTTTAATAAAATTTTATTACTGTTTGAGTAATGTTTTGATATTTACAAGTAACCTGGATTTGAGGCTAAAACCTGGAAATGAGAAATGGAAAACAAGACTGAAATGAAAACCTGAAAAAACAAATGAAAAGGAGGAGACCGTATGATGGTGTCAATAATTTTGATGATCGTTATTGGACTAGTCATGCTTGTCATAGGCATACTGGTTGGATATATACTGCGTAAATCGATCGGCGAAAAGACCATCGGCAACGCAGAACAGAAGGCAAAAAATATGATCCTCGACGCGGAAAACAGAGCGGAAACCGTGAAGAAGGAGCTGGTGCTGGAGGCCAAGGAAGAGGCTCACCGGCAGAGAAATGATCTGGAGAAGGAGATCCGGGAGCGGAGAAACGAAATTCAGAAATCGGAACGCAGACTGATCCAGAAAGAGGAATCTATCGACAGAAAACTTGAAAATATTGAAAAGAAAGAAGAAAGCATAATAAATAAAGAAAAGAGCATCACAAATAAACAGCAGGAAATGGATAAGGTGCTTAAAAGACAGCTGGATGAGTTAGAAAAGATCTCCGGCTACTCTACGGAACACGCACGGGAAATCATACTGCAGAAGGTAGAAAAGGAAGCGCGCAGCGATGCGGCAGCCCTGTATAAGGACATTGAGAGCAAGGCCAAGGAAGATGCAGACAAGAAAGCGAAAGAAATCATCACTGGAGCGATCCAGCGTTGTGCGGCCGATCACGTGGCAGAATCCACGGTATCTGTAGTACCGCTTCCTAACGATGAAATGAAAGGCCGGATCATCGGTCGTGAAGGTCGTAACATTCGTGCGATCGAAACGCTGACAGGGATCGATCTGATCATAGACGATACGCCGGAAGCTGTGATCCTGTCCGGTTTTGATCCGGTAAGAAGAGAGATCGCAAGACTGTCCCTCGAAAAGCTGATCGTGGATGGGAGGATCCATCCGGCACGGATCGAGGAAATGGTAGAAAAATCCGAGCGAGAAGTGAAAGCCATCATCAAAGAGGCCGGTGAACAGGCAACCTTCGATGTGGGCATCCACAACCTCCATCCGGAGCTGGTTAAACTGCTGGGACGCCTGAAGTACAGAACGTCTTACGGACAGAATGTACTGAAGCATTCCGTCGAGGTGGCTCAGCTGGCAGGTCTGATGGCTGGCGAACTGGGTCTGGATGTGACACTGGCAAAGAGAGCCGGGCTGCTGCATGATATCGGTAAAGCTCTGGATCACGAACGAGAAGGTACTCACGTTGATATCGGTATCGAAGTGCTGCGTAAATATAAGGAATCCGAAGCTGTTATCAACGGTATGGCAGCTCACCACGGCGACTACGAGCCGAAGTCCATCGAGGCGGTTCTCATTGCAGCGGCGGATGCACTTTCTGCAGCGAGACCTGGTGCGAGAAGAGAAACGCTGGAATCCTATATCAAGCGTCTGCAGAAGCTGGAAGAGATCGCCAACACAACAGAGGGCGTAGACAAGTCCTTTGCGATCCAGGCAGGAAGAGAGATCCGCATTATCGCCAAGCCGGATGAGGTGGGCGACGATGCGATCGGACTTCTGGCACGTGACATTTCCAAGAAGATCGAATCGGAACTGGAGTATCCGGGACAGATCAAGGTCAATGTTGTCAGAGAAACAAGAGCAGTTGATTATGCAAAATAATTCAGAAAGGCGGATTTTCGGATCCGCCTTTTTTCCAGAAGGAAGAAGAATATGATATATATCGATAACAGTGCAACAACAAAACAGTATCCGCAGGTGACGGAGACGATGACGAAGTATATGGAAGAGTATTTCGGCAACCCGTCGTCCATGTACCAGCTGGGGCTGGACAGCGAGAAGGCAGTCAAGCATGCCAGAAAACAGGTGGAAGAGGCTATGGGAGCCGGAAACGGGACTTTGATCTTCACCTCTGGCGGGACAGAAGCGGATAATACTGCCATCTTTGGTGCAGCAAGAGCGCTGCGCCGTCGTGGAAACAGGATCATCACGTCTGCCGTAGAACATCCGGCTGTGCTGGAATGCTGTAAACGTCTGGAGCAGGACGGTTACGATGTGGTTTATGTTGGTGTGGATGACAAATGCAGACTGGATCTTGAGCGGCTGGAGGATGCGATCGATGAAAACACCATCCTGGTGAGCCTGATGCAGGTCAACAATGAAGCTGGAACCATCATGCCGGTGGATGCGGTCAAGGATCTGATGAAGAAAAAGAACGCACCCGGCTGGTTTCACTGCGATGCGGTGCAGAGCTTCGGAAAGCTGCAGGTTCCGGAAAGCGCGGATATGATCTCCGTCAGCAGCCATAAGATCCACGGTCCTAAGGGCGCGGGAGCATTATTTGTGAGAAAAGGAATCCATCTTCCGGCACTCATCGAAGGCGGTGGGCAGGAGCACGGTAATCGCTCCGGCACGGAGAATGTCCCGGCTATTACGGGGTTTGGAACGGCGGCGGAGATTTCTGCAAAGGATCGCGATGAGGAACGTCAGCGTGTCTCGGTAATGCGCCGCGCACTGCTAAAAGGCCTTAAGGATAATCTGGAGGATCTTAAAATCAACAGCGTAGAAGAAGACGGTGTGGCGTCTGGTCAGTGCTGCAGCTCCATCCTGAATATCTCGTTTCTGGGAACGCGGGGCGAAGTGCTGCTCCACACCTTGGAACAGGACGGTATATACGTATCGACAGGTTCAGCGTGTTCGTCCAACAAAAAAGGCCAGAGCCATGTGCTGGGAGCCATGGGATTAAAGGATAAGGAGATCGAAGGCGCACTGCGATTCAGCTTCGGGCGGTTTAATGAAATCGATGAAATGGAGATCGTCGTGGACAAAGTGACGGCGGCAGTGAAGCGTTTTCGCAGACTGGGAAGTTTCCGGTAGCCGCAGAGCGTGCTTTGCAGGAAAAACCGCAGAGCGGACTTTGCAGGAATGGCAGGAATGCGCAGAGCGAAGCTTGCAGAATAGAAGATAAGGGAGAAGATTGACGTATGGATACGAAAAAAGAACATATTTTTATTGTGAGATGCGGGGAAGTTGCTCTGAAGGGCATGAACAAGCCGTATTTTGAACGGATGCTGGTGGAGCGGATCAAGAAGCTTTTAAAAAAGTTCGACGGCATCAGTGTCAAGAGACAGGAAGGTCTGATTTTCGTTCGCGCAGACGGAGCACTGAATAAGCAGGAGATCATCCATGAGATCTCCAAGGTGTTCGGCGTAGCGTCCATCAGTCCGGCGGTGGAGTGTGAGAGCACCATGGAATCCATCGGCGAGGCTGCTGTAAAGTATATGCTGGAGGCCATTGAGGAGAGAGGCATCAAGACCTTTAAGGTCGAAGCGAAGAGAGCGGACAAGAACTTTCCGGTGAAGTCTCCGGAGATCGGCAGACAGATCGGTGCGGTGGTATTAAAGGGCTGCAAAGTTCTCAAAGTGGATGTGCATCATCCGGACTGTCTTCTGTTTGTGGACGTTCGACACGATAAATCGTATATTTACCAGGATAAGATCGCTGGATTTGGTGGTCTGCCGCTGGGAACCAACGGCAAGGGTCTGTCCCTTCTGTCCGGCGGGATCGATTCTCCGGTCGCTACCTGGATGATGGCCAAGCGGGGCATGATGATCGAAGCGATCCATTTCCATTCCTTCCCGTACACCAGCCAGAGAGCACAGGAAAAAGTGGAAGATCTGGCTTCTATCGTGGCAACCTACTGCGGACGGTTCAAGATGCACGTGATCAATCTGCTGCCGATCCAGGAACAGATCGTGGCAAACTGTCCAGAAGAAGAAACCACGATACTGGTGCGCCGGTTCATGATGCGGATCGCACAGGAAATCGCTAAGAATACAGGCTGCGGAATGCTAATCACCGGGGAAAATCTGGGACAGGTGGCCAGTCAGACGGCAGAAGCTCTGGTGGTGACGGATCAGTCAGTTTCCCTGCCGGTTATGCGTCCGCTGATCGCTATGGATAAGGTGGATATCATGGATAAAGCGCAGGAAATCGGCACTTACGAAACGTCCATCCAGCCGTATGAGGACTGCTGCACGGTATTTCTGCCGAAGCATCCTGTGACTAAGCCGAAGCTGGATCGGATCCTGGCGTCGGAAAGCAAGCTGGACTGTGAGAAGCTGATCGCAGATGCAGTGGCATCGGAAGAGATCATCGACATTTTCCCACAGTAAAGGCGAAAAGTAGAATCTTTTCAACAGTATCTCTTAAGGACAACCCCTTTTGTGAAGACTATAATAGTAATGTAGTCTTTGCAAAGGGGGATTTTTTATGGAAGTCATGTTTCGAAGCTCAGGAAATGTACTGATTACGTTATTAAAAGGTGATATCGATCATCACACGGCGTCGGCGCTGCGTCATACCATCGATCAGTCCATGAAGGAGTTTGGGTGCAGCGATCTGGTGATGGATTTTTCGGGTGTTGGATTTATGGATAGCGCAGGTATCGGCGTTGTGCTGGGGCGGTATAAAAAAATGGTGAAGTCAGGCGGCAGGATCTGTATCAGCGGATGTAGTCCGCATGTGGCGCGGCTTTTAGAAATGGCAGGCGTATTTTCGCTGGTACAGCAGGCGGATACCCAGAGGCAGGCGGAGTTGATGCTGCAAAGCGCTCCGCAGATGACAGGGGAGGTTTGATCGATGAACAATAGAATGAAAACGGTGTTCAGTGCGCTGGCGGAAAATGAAGCCTTTGCCCGGTCTGCTGCCGCGGCGTTTGTGATGCCGCTGGATCCGACGGTGGAGGAGCTGACGGAGATCAAGACAGCCGTATCGGAAGCAGTGAGCAACAGCGTGATCCACGGATATTCCGGTTGGGAAGACCGGTCACAGGCCATGGTGGAGCTGGAATGTGAAATCAATGGGAATGGCCGGGTGACGATTATCGTGAGGGATCACGGTCGCGGAATCGCCAACGTGGAGAAAGCCATGCAGCCGCTGTTTTCTACAGTGGAAAGCGAAGAGCGCTCCGGCATGGGATTTACGGTAATGGAAAGCTTTATGGACAAGCTGCAGGTGAAGTCAGAGGAAGGGAAAGGGACTGCCGTGACGATGACGAAATATCTGGATCTGGTCAGTGCCCTATAAATATGTACCGGTTGCTAAGGAGGATACATACAAACTAATTGACGCAGCACAAAACGGAGACCGCCGGGCGCGGGATCTGATAGTCGATCAGAATATCGGGCTGGTAAAGAACCTGGCAATGAGATATGCATCGGGATACTATGAGCCGGAGGACCTGATGCAGGTAGGATTCGTGGGACTGGTCAAAGCCATCGACCGGTTCGACACGGGCTATAACGTTATGTTTTCGACCTATGCAGTCCCAATAGAGTACGATAAAGGAAATGACCGGAAAAGCCTTAAAATAAGGGATTTCT